>Ga0209771_1000173_pt1 | contig 41276 bp, 47 predicted proteins | sample SaaInl59LU_5_DNA_FD_184639 | JGI IMG/M metagenome (GOLD analysis project Ga0209771, IMG submission 184639) | Marine microbial communities from expanding oxygen minimum zones in the Saanich Inlet - ESP_59LU_5_DNA (SPAdes) (version 2) | ecosystem: Environmental > Aquatic > Marine > Intertidal zone... | reverse complement strand
AACTTCTTGGTGTTTATAGTGCATTGGACCCACGCTAAAATCCATTTCGAACTTAGTTGTGAAATAGTGTCACGGAAAATATACTTTAGGGGAAACTCTATGGGAAACTATCTCGATGCCAGGATTTAGAAGTGGAGTTATTCTAAATATAAATTATTTAATAAATTTTGACTTGAATTTTATAGGGTTTAAACTTCTAAAGAGGCAAACCCACTTTTGATTAAAACATTAAAAAATTAATTATGAGTAAAGTTTACGATTGGTTCGAAGAGCGTTTAGAAATTCAATCTATTGCAGATGATGTTAGTAGTAAGTATGTTCCACCCCATGTAAATATTTTTTATTGTCTTGGCGGCTTAACATTTACTTGTTTTATTATTCAAGTTGCTACAGGTTTTGCAATGACATTTTATTATCGACCTACTGTGACTGAAGCGTTTGCTTCAGTTCAATACATTATGAATGATGTAAATTTTGGTTGGCTAATTAGATCAGTGCACCGTTGGTCAGCTAGTATGATGGTATTAATGATGATTTTACATGTTTGTCGTGTTTACCTAACTGGTGGTTTTAAGAAACCACGTGAGTTAACTTGGGTAACAGGTGTTGCTTTAGCTTCTCTAACAGTTTCATTTGGTGTTACAGGTTATTCTTTACCATGGGATCAGATTGGCTATTGGGCTGTTAAAATTGTTACAGGTGTTCCTGATGCTATACCTGTTGTTGGGTCATTTATTGTTGAACTATTGCGTGGAAGTGTTAGTGTAGGTCAATCAACTTTAACACGTTTTTACAGCTTACATACATTTGTATTACCACTTTTAACAGCAACATTTATGTTAGCACATTTCTTAATGATTCGTAAGCAGGGTATTTCAGGTCCACTTTAAGCTGCTAAAATATTATTCTCTTCATTGTTAACCCCTTGATTTAGGGGTTTTTGTATAATATATTAACTAAAATTTAAATTAACAAAAAGTATTATGACTGCTACTTTAAACACTGCAGGTGTTATTACACAAATTATTGGTCCAGTTATGGACATATCTTTTCCACCAGGTAAGCTGCCTAACATTTACAATGCTGTTAATATTGAGGGTACTCTTGAATCTGGTGAAACAGTTAAAGTTGTTTGTGAAGTTCAACAGCTTTTAGGCGATAATGCTATCCGTGCAATTTCGATGAGTGCTACAGATGGTTTACAGCGCGGTATGTCAGCTTTTGATACAGGGGCAGCTTTACAAGTTCCTGTTGGTAAAACAACGTTAGGACGTATTTTCAATGTTTTAGGGGAACCTGTAGATGAGATGGGTGATGTAGATTTATCTCTAATGTCTAGTATTCACCGTTCAGCTCCTGCATTTGTTGAATTAGATACACAACTTGCAATTTTTGAAACTGGTATTAAGGTTGTTGATCTTCTTGCTCCATACCGACGAGGGGGTAAGATTGGACTTTTTGGTGGTGCAGGAGTTGGAAAGACCGTACTTATCATGGAATTAATCAATAATATTGCTAAGGCACATGGTGGAGTTTCTGTTTTTGGTGGTGTAGGAGAACGTACACGTGAAGGTAATGATTTATACCAGGAAATGAAAGAATCTGGTGTGATTAATGCTTCAAATTTACTTGAGTCAAAAGTGGCACTTGTTTATGGTCAAATGAATGAGCCTCCTGGAGCTAGAATGCGTGTAGGTTTAACAGCATTGACAATGGCAGAATATTTCCGTGATGCAAATAAGCAAGATGTTTTATTATTTATTGATAATATTTTCCGTTTTGTTCAGGCAGGTTCTGAAGTTTCTGCTTTATTAGGTCGTATGCCATCAGCTGTTGGATACCAGCCAACATTAGCTACTGAAATGGGTGGTTTACAAGAACGTATTACTTCTACAAAAGAAGGCTCTATTACATCGATTCAAGCTGTTTATGTACCAGCTGATGACTTAACTGACCCTGCTCCAGCTACTACATTTGCACACCTTGATGCAACAACTGTTTTATCACGTGTCTTAGCATCTAAAGGTATTTATCCAGCAGTTGATCCATTAGACTCTACATCTACGATGTTACAGCCTTGGATTGTTGGTGAGGACCATTATGCTACGGCTCAAAATGTAAAGATAACTTTACAACGTTATAAAGAACTGCAAGATATTATTGCAATTTTAGGTTTAGATGAGTTATCAGAAGAAGATCGTTTAGTTGTAGCTCGTGCCCGTAAGGTTGAAAGATTTTTATCTCAGCCATTCTTTGTAGCAGAAGTATTTACAGGCTCTCCAGGTAAGTATGTTACTTTAGCTGAAACAATTGAAGGCTTTAAGATGATTTTAGGTGGGGAATTAGATTCTTTACCTGAGCAGGCTTTTTATCTTGTAGGTACACTTGAAGAAGCTGTTTCTAAAGCAGCTACTTTAGGCTAAAAAGATTTTAGTTTGAATATTAATTTCAGTTTAAATCATAAAAATGAGTTTAGAAGTTTCAATAATTGTTCCTGATCGTGTTTTCTGGAAAGATCAAGCTCAAGAAATCATTTTTCCTACAATAACAGGTCAGATGGGTGTATTAGAAAACCACATTCCGTTACTGACTGGTCTTGATACAGGAGTTATGAAAGTTCGTCAAAATGCTGATGAATGGATGGCTATTGCTATCATGGGTGGATTTGCATTAGTAAGTGAAAATAAAATTACAGTTTTAGTAAATGGTGCTGCTGTGAGTTCTGATATTGATGCTCAAGAAGCTGAATCTGTATTTTTACAAGCTAAGGCTAATTTAGAAAAAGCAGCTGAAGGTAAAGAGACGCAGGATGCTGAGATTCAGTATAAAAAAGCTCTTGCTCGTTTTGAAGTAACAAAGCCTGTTGCACTATAGGTTTTAAATGTTAAATTTTATGTTAGAATAGTTTAGTAATTTACTCAAGATACTTAAGTATCTTAATCATCGAGCAGAATATATATTGAATAAAATTTTATTTTATGGGTTTAATGTCGCCACAAACTGAAACTAAGACAGGTGCTGGATTTAAAGCTGGTGTTAAAGATTACCGTCTTACATACTATACTCCTGAATACCAAATTGCTGCAACTGATATTTTAGCAGCTTTCCGTATGACACCTCAACCTGGTGTTCCTGCTGAAGAGTGTGGAGCTGCTGTAGCTGCAGAATCTTCAACAGGTACTTGGACTACTGTTTGGACAGATGGTTTAACAAGTTTAGACCGTTACAAAGGTCGTTGTTATGATCTAGAGCCAGTTCCTGGGGAAGATAACCAGTATATCTGTTATGTTGCTTATCCAATTGACTTATTCGAAGAAGGTTCTGTAACAAACTTACTTACTTCAATTGTAGGTAATGTTTTTGGTTTTAAGGCTCTTCGTGCTTTACGTTTAGAGGATTTACGTATTTCATCTGCTTATGTTAAAACTTTTGCTGGACCGCCTCATGGTATCCAGGTAGAACGTGACCGTTTAAATAAGTATGGTCGTGCTATGTTAGGTTGTACTATTAAGCCTAAGTTAGGTTTATCTGCTAAGAACTATGGTCGTGCAGTTTATGAGTGTTTACGTGGTGGTTTAGACTTCACTAAGGATGATGAGAATGTTACTTCACAGTCTTTCATGCGTTGGCGTGACCGTTTCATGTTTAGTGCTGAAGCTATTTACAAGGCTCAAACAGAAACTGGTGAAGTTAAAGGTCATTACTTAAATGCTACAGCTGGTACAGTTGAAGAAATGTATAAGCGTGCTCAATTTGCTGCACAGATTGGTGTACCAATTATTATGCATGACTATCTAACTGGTGGTTTCACAGCAAACACTTCTCTTGCTTTATACTGTCGTGATAATGGTTTACTTCTTCATATTCACCGTGCAATGCATGCTGTAATTGACCGTCAGCGTAACCATGGTATTCATTTCCGTGTATTAGCTAAGACTTTACGTCTTTCTGGTGGTGATCACCTTCACTCAGGTACTGTTGTAGGTAAGTTAGAAGGTGAGCGTGAGGTAACATTAGGCTTCGTTGACTTAATGCGTGATCCATACATTGAGAAGGATCGTTCTCGTGGTATCTACTTTACTCAGGAATGGGTTGGTATGGGTGGAACTATGCCTGTAGCATCTGGTGGTATTCATGTATGGCATATGCCAGCTCTTGTTGAGATTTTTGGTGATGACGCTTGTCTACAGTTTGGTGGTGGTACTTTAGGTCACCCTTGGGGTAATGCACCTGGTGCTGTTGCTAACCGTGTAGCTTTAGAGGCTTGTGTACAAGCTCGTAATGAAGGTCGTGATCTTGCTCGTGAAGGGGGAGATGTTCTTCGTGCAGCTGCTAAGTGGAGCCCTGAGCTTGCTGCAGCTTGTGAAGTTTGGAAAGAGATTAAGTTTGAATTTGAGACAATTGACAAGCTGTAAAATTAGAAATTTGGGTTAAAAATTTAAAATTCCTAAATTTGTAATTATTAAAAAGGTTTAAAAATCTGAGAAATGTTTATGATTGATTTAATCAAATATCCAGTTTTAACAGAGAAAGCCACACGACTTCTGGAAAAGAATCAGTATACTTTTAAGGTTGATTCTAGACTAAACAAAACTGCTATAAAATCTACTGTAGAAGTTTTATTTGGTGTAAAAGTAATTGCTGTAAATACTTATAACCCCCCTAGAAAAAGTAGACGGTTAGGTAGGTTTAAAGGTTTTAAGTCAAATTATAAGAGGGTTATCATTACTTTAAGACCTGATGAAAGTATTCCATTATTCTCTGAATCATAATTACTTGAGTAAAGTTGTATTTAATTTTTGAAATCTAGAAAACTATGGGTATCCGTTTTTATAAAGCTTATACAGCAGGAACACGTAATCGTTCTGTTTCAGATTTTAGTGAGATCACATCTTCTAAACCTGAGAAGTCTCTTATAAGTTTTAAGCACCGTGCTAGAGGTCGTAATAACCGTGGTGTTATTACAAGTAGGAATCGAGGTGGTGGTCACAAGAGAATTTATAGAGAAATTGATTTTAAGCGTGATAAGTTGGGTATTTTTGCTAAAGTTCACAGTATTGAATATGATCCAAATAGAAATGCCCGTCTTGCTTTACTTCACTACTTAGATGGTACAAAAAGGTATATTTTGTATCCATATACACTATCAGTAGGTGATCGAGTGATATCAAATTTTGATGTACCTATTCAGATAGGCAATTCAGCACCATTGAAGTCTATTCCTTTAGGTACTGAAGTCCATAACATTGAGTTGCAGCCTGGGAAAGGTGGTCAGATTGCTCGTGCAGCAGGTAGTCTTGCACAGATTATTGCTAAAGAAAATGATTTGGTTACATTGAGATTACCTTCTGGTGAGGTTCGTATGATTAGTAAAAATTGCTGGGCAACAATTGGTCAAGTTGGGAATGTTGATGCTGCCAATATTGTTATTGGTAAGGCTGGTCGTACTCGTTGGTTAGGTAAGACCCCTAAAGTACGAGGTGTTGCAATGAATCCATGTGACCATGCCCATGGTGGTGGAGAAGGTCGCTCTCCAATTGGTCGTCCACGACCAGTAACTCCTTGGGGGCGTCCTGCCTTAGGAGTAAAGACTCGAAAATCAAAGCGTTACAGTAATAAATTTATTGTTCGTTCACGTTAAAACTGTCCTTAGGTTTGATTTAAAAGTATTGATGTTTGGTTGTAGTAAAAAAATTTAATTTTTATGTCTCGTTCCCTAAAAAAAGGTCCTTTTGTAGCATATCACTTATTAACTCAACTAGAGAGTATGGAACTTACTAGCACTCGAAAAGTTATTGTTACATGGTCAAGATCATCTACAATTCTTCCAATTATGATTGGACATACGATTGCTGTTTATAATGGGCGTGAGCATATTCCAATTCTTATCCAAGATCAAATGGTTGGCCATAAATTAGGAGAATTTGCTTCTACAAGGACTTACCGTGGTCATGTAAAGAGTGATAAGAAAGCTAAACGTTAAATTTTATGTAAATTGTAGATTATGAATTCAATAAAAAGTTTAAAATCCGTTGCATATGCGAGATATATAAGAATGTCTCCTTATAAAGTTCGCCGTGTTTTAGATCAAATCCGTGGTCGTTCTTATGAAGAGGCCTTAATGATCTTAGAATTTATGCCTTATAGGGCATGTGATCCTGTTTTAAAAGTTCTTTATTCTGCAGCTAGTAATGCTAAGGATCGTTTTGGTTTACAAAAGTCTTCACTTGTTATATCAGAGGCACGTGCTGATAAAGGCCCAACAATGAAGCGTTTCCGTCCTCGTGCTCAGGGTCGTGGATTCCCCATTCAGAAACCCACTTGTCATATTATTGTTACTGTCCAATCTAAGAATTAAATTTATTAAGAAGATGAGACTTTTCATTGATCTAACAATAAGAATTAAAAATAGTTTTGTTTTTAATTTTTTACAGTTTTATTTTATATTTTATGGGTCAGAAAGTTAATCCTACTGGATTTCGAATAGGTGTTATTAATGAGCAAAGCTCAAACTGGTATGCAAAACCAAAAGATTACTCGCATCTAGTTATTGAAGATATTTTCATTAGAAATTTTATAAATAGTGAATTGTTAGAAACAGGGGTTTCTGTGATTAATATTGGCCGTAAAGCTGATAATGTGAAGCTTAATGTGCAAGTAGCTCGACCTGGTATCTTTTTAAGTAATCAAAATGTAGATTTAGATTTCATTTGTCAAAATTTGAAGAAGGAACTGTTTCGTAGATTAGGTGTTACTCGAAATATTGAGGTTAATATTAGTGAAGTATCTAATGCAGACTCCAATGCTAAACTTCTAGCAGATTTTATAAGTGAGCAACTTGAGAAGCGTGTTCCATTTAGACGTGTTATTCGTAGTGCAATACAGAGAGCTCAGCAGGCTGGGGTAAAAGGTATTAAAATTCAAGTGGCTGGTCGTTTGAATGGTGCTGAAATTGCTAGAAGTGAGTGGGTTCGTGAAGGTCAAGTACCACTTCAAACTTTGAGTGCAAATATTGATTACTGTAGTCATAAGGCTCGCACAATATATGGCATTTTAGGTATAAAAGTTTGGATTTATAATCCTTTATAGAAGTTTTTTATTTTGTTGAATAAAATTTAAAAATTTAATACATCATTATTGGCTCAGATTAACCTTATGCTAAGTCCTAAAAGAACAAAATATCGTAAATACCATCGAGGTAACTTACGAGGAAAAGCTTTACGTGGTAATAAGATTTCCTTTGGTGAAGTTGGATTGCAAGCATTAGAAGCTGGATGGCTAACATCAAGACAGATTGAAGCTGCTCGAAGAGTGATTACTCGTAGTGCTCGTCGTGGTGGTAAATTATGGATAAGAGTTTTTCCAGATAAACCAGTTACCTTTCGAGCTGCTGAAACACGAATGGGTTCAGGGAAAGGTAATGTTGAATATTGGGTAGCTGTTGTTAAGCCTGGTAAAGTTATTTATGAATTAGGTGGTGTATCAGAGCTAATTGCTCGATCTGCTATGAAAACAGCTGGCTATAAAATGCCAATAAGAACTCGTGTAATATCTAAGCTTAGTGTAGATTTTAATTTAAAGTAAAAAGAAAATTATGATTCAACCTCAAACGTATCTCACTGTTGCTGATAATAGTGGTGCAAAAAAAATAATGTGTATTCAGGTCTTAGGGTCTAACCGTCAATATGCACGTATAGGTGACTTTATTGTAGCAGTTGTTAAAGATGCTACACCTAATATGCCGGTTAAAAAATCAGATGTTGTAAAAGCTGTTATAGTTAGAACTGTTAAATCTATTCGTCGTGAAAGTGGTTTGACTATTCGGTTTGATGATAATGCTGCAGTTATTGTTAATGCAGAAGGTTCACCACGTGGTACTAGAGTTTTTGGACCTGTAGCTCGTGAATTACGTGAAAAAAACTTCATTAAGATAGTTTCATTAGCTCCTGAAGTTTTATAGAATTTAATTGATAATCTTTATTTGTTGAATTGGAATTCAAGTTAGGATTTTTATAAATGCAACGTTTAAAACAAATTTATCAAGAAAATGTTATCCCTAAATTAAACAATAGATTTAATTATAGTCATAGTCAGAAAGTTCCTAAGCTTCTAAAAATAGTTATTAATCGAGGTTTTAGTGAATCTTTTCAAAATGCAAAAATTTTAGAATCTTCATTAAATGAACTTACTAATATTGCAGGTCAAAAAGGGATTGTTACTAATGCTAAACGAGCTGTTGCTAGTTTTAAAATTCGTGAGGGCGTTCCTGTTGGAATGAAAGTTACTTTGCGTGGTGAAAAGATGTATAGTTTTTTAGATCGTTTTATTAATTTAGCTTTACCACGAGTTCGTGATTTTCAGGGTCTGGATAAAACATTTGATGGTTCAGGAAATTACAGTACAGGTTTTTCAGAGCAATTTCTTTTTCCTGAAGTTGACTTTGATAAGGTGAACCAAGCTCAAGGTATGGATATAACAATTGTAACTAGTTGTAGCACAGATAAAGAAGGTTTAGCTCTATTAGAAGAGCTTGGAATGCCTTTTAAAAAGAAGAAATAACTGTAGTCTTCAACTAGGTGTTTAAGTGTTTAATTTATTTAAAGGTTTTCTTTAGCTATGGTTAATGATATTGTTGCAGATTTAATAACTAGAATTAGAAATGCTAATTGTGTGAAGGCAGAGGGTGTTCTTGTTTTACGAACTAAGTTAACGGTTAGCATTGTTAAAATTCTAAAAGAGGAAGGTTTTATTGATCATTTAGAAGAAGTTGATATTCCTGTAAAGCATCAGAAAGTTGCTAATAAGTACTTGCTATTGTCTTTAAAATATAAAGGTGCTAAGCAGAAACCTTATATTACTGCTTTGAAGCGTATAAGTAAACCTGGTCTTCGTGTTTATGTAAGCAAATCTAATATCCCTAAAGTTCTTGGAGGTATTGGAATTGCTGTAATTTCAACTTCTAAAGGTCTTATGACAGATCGTAAAGCTCGAATAGAAGGGATTGGTGGTGAAGTTTTATGTTATATTTGGTAAATATTTTAATTTTATGAAAGTACGTACTTCTGTTGGTAAAATGTGTGAGAAATGTCGGGTTATTCGTCGAAAAACTAAAATTTTAGTTATTTGTATTAATCCAAAGCATAAGCAGCGTCAAGGTTAACCATTGACATTTTAATAATTTTTAATTAGATTTATGGCCATGGATGCATCTATGGCCGAGTGGTCGATGGCACGGGACTCATAATCTCGCTCTTAACAGACATCGCTGGTTCGAATCCAGCTGGATGCAAATTTTTAATCTTTTATTTTTAGTTTATGGCAAAGAAGAGTATGATTCGACGTGAAAAGAAGCGTCAAGAGATTTCAAAGAAGTATACTTCAGTTAGAAACTCTATTAAATTAAATATTAAAGAGGCTGTAACTTTTGAAGAAAAGCTAAATTATAATTTTCAAATCCAGAAGTTACCTCGAGATAGCTCTGCTGTTAGGCTTCATAACAGATGTTTAGTTACAGGTCGACCTCGAGGTTATTATCGTTTCTTTGGTTTATCACGAAATGTCTTACGTGAGATGGCACATAGTGGTTTGTTACCAGGTGTTACAAAATCTAGTTGGTAAAACTTTTAGAAGGTTTTACTTTCTTAGAAAATTCATTCTTAATCATGACCTATAAAAAGACATTCAGGGAATTTTTCACGGGCTTTATTTAGATCACGTGTTGTTTCTTCTTGCCAATAGTTAATAACTTCAGTGGTTTGGTTCAGTATTACAATAGCTTCATTCTGGTCTATCCAAAGTTTTGTTTCTAATTCATTTTTTAACTCTTCCCAAGCATCTTTTCTTGGCCAGAAGAAGTATTCTGTTATTGGGCTTGTATTGAAGCCAATCTGTTGGTCTAATGCTACAGCAATACTCTTTTCCAGCCAAAGAAATTTTAATACAAATTTATTCATAGGTTTATCAAAATTTTGAAATTTTATAAAAAATAATTATAGTCTATGTTTAAATATTATATCTTAAAAGATGAGACTTTTTAATTGTAAAAAATAAAGACTATATCAACAAGCTTTGGCTTGGGAAATAATTTATAAAACTAATAAATCATGACAGCTACTTTAGAAAGACGTGAAAACACTAGCCTATGGGCTCGTTTTTGTTCTTGGATCACTTCAACTGAAAACCGTTTATACATCGGTTGGTTTGGTGTATTAATGATCCCTACTTTACTTACTGCTACTTCAGTATTCATCATCGCATTCATTGCAGCACCTCCTGTAGACATCGATGGTATCCGTGAGCCAGTTTCTGGTTCATTATTATACGGAAACAACATCATCTCTGGTGCTGTAATTCCTACTTCAAACGCAATTGGACTTCATTTCTACCCAGTTTGGGAAGCTGCTTCTTTAGATGAGTGGCTTTACAATGGTGGACCTTACCAGTTAATCGTTTGTCACTTCTTCATCGGTGTATGTTCATACATGGGTCGTGAGTGGGAACTTTCTTTCCGTTTAGGTATGCGTCCTTGGATCGCTGTAGCTTACTCAGCTCCAGTTGCAGCTGCTACTGCAGTATTCATCATTTACCCTCTAGGACAAGGTTCTTTCTCTGACGGTATGCCTTTAGGTATCTCTGGAACTTTCAACTTCATGATCGTTTTCCAGGCTGAGCACAACATCTTAATGCACCCATTCCATATGCTTGGTGTAGCAGGTGTTTTCGGCGGCTCACTATTTTCAGCTATGCATGGTTCTCTAGTAACAAGCTCTTTAATCCGTGAAACTACTGAGAACGAATCTGCTAACGCAGGTTACAAGTTTGGACAAGAAGAAGAGACTTACAACATTGTTGCAGCTCATGGTTACTTTGGTCGTTTAATCTTCCAGTACGCTTCTTTCAACAACTCTCGTTCACTACATTTCTTCCTAGCTGCTTGGCCAGTTGTAGGTATTTGGTTCACAGCTTTAGGTATTTCAACTATGGCTTTCAACTTAAATGGTTTCAACTTCAACCAGTCAATTGTTGACTCTCAAGGTCGTGTAATTAACACTTGGGCTGACATCGTTAACCGTGCTAACCTAGGTATGGAAGTAATGCATGAGCGTAACGCTCACAACTTCCCATTAGACTTAGCTGCTGTAGAAGCTCCTTCTGTAAACGCTTAATTCTAAATTTTTAAAGAGAAAAATTTTTCTTATTTTGAATAAGAAAATTTTCATCCGTAGAATTCAAATTGTATCTTAAAAATTAATGTTATAATTAATCACAGTAAACAAAATTTTAAAATTTAGCTTTAGTATTAAAAATTTTATATGGCAGAAGAAATAAATGTTCGTCCAGTATTTCCTTTTACATCGATTGTTGGACAGGAAGAAATGAAGTTAGCACTTATCTTAAATGTTATTGACCCTAAAATTGGTGGTGTGATGATCATGGGTGACCGAGGGACTGGTAAATCTACAACTGTGAGAGCTTTAGTAGATTTATTACCTGAGATTGAAGTAGTAACAAATGATCAGTTTAACTCAGACCCATATGATATGGAATTGATGAGTGACTCTGTTCGAGATATGGTTAAGACAAATGCAGATATACCAACAACTAAGATCAAAATCCCTATGGTGGATTTGCCTCTTGGTGCAACTGAAGATCGTGTCTGTGGAACAATTGATATTGAGAAAGCACTTACTGAGGGTATTAAAGCATTTGAGCCAGGATTATTAGCTAAAGCAAACAGGGGTATTTTGTATGTGGATGAAGTAAATTTATTAGATGATCATTTAGTTGATGTATTACTTGACTCTGCTGCATCAGGGTGGAATACAGTTGAGCGTGAAGGAATATCAATATGTCATCCAGCTAGATTTATTTTAGTTGGTTCTGGTAACCCAGAAGAAGGTGAGCTTCGTCCTCAACTTTTAGATAGATTTGGAATGCATGCTCAGATAGGTACTGTTAGGGAACCTGATTTACGTGTTAAAATTGTTGAGCAACGAGCATTATTTGACCAAGACCCTAAAGAGTTTCGTGATAAATGTCTAACTGACCAACAAAAATTGATGAAGCAGATTGTTGATGCACGTCAGCAATTGAAAGAGGTTAATATTGATTATGACCTTAGATTAAAGATATCAGAAATATGTTCTGAGCTTAATGTAGATGGTTTACGAGGTGATATGGTTACTAACAGAGCAGCAAAAGCTTTAGTGGCTTTTGAGGGTCGATCAGAGGTTACACCTAAAGATATTTACACAATTATAACTCTATGTCTAAGACACCGTCTTAGAAAAGATCCTTTAGAAACAATTGATTCAGGTGTTAAGGTTCAAGAAGTCTTTAATCGAGCTTTTGGGTATGATTAAGGTCTTTATTTCTACTAAAATTGAAATGCTACTGATAGGATTCGAACCTACACAAAACAACTTAGAAGATTGATGCCCATCCCTTAGGCGACAGTAGCTTATTTAATGTTAATTGATGTTTAGACCTTTGTCACCCCTGTGATTTAGTATTTTTTGGTTAAAAATAAAAAATAATTTTTATTTTTATTTATAGAGAGCTTTTACTAATTGTAAACTAAAAATACCTGGAATTAATGCTACAACCAGAGCTGTGAAAACTTGACCATCACTTATACCCATAACTTTGCTCCTCGTGAAATTTTATAATTTAAAATAATTTTGTGACAAATACTAATAATTTTTTATAGATTGCCTTGTCTAACAGAAAGTAATACTACTACTAAAGGCCCTGCTACAATTATTAGAAATAGAGATCCTAATTGTGCTATTAACTCAAAATTCATAATTTTTTATAAAATGTGTTATTGTTCTAAAGTTATTATCTAAAACTTACAGATGCTTGCCAAACAAATGCTAGAAGGAAGAATAATACTGGAATAATTGGTAATACATCTACTAGTGGATCAAATGGAGCATAAGCTTCTGGTAATCTTGCGAAAAATAATTCTTCAATATTTACATTGAACATTTTAGAAATCTCCCTGGTAGTAAAATAAAATTTTCTTTGCTGTTTTGCTAAATTAACAAATATAGTCTAATTCAATTTTTGGTTTTAGACAAATTTCACTTGACATAATATAAAATTTTGTTTATAAATATAATCATATTAAAGCCTTCTTAGCTCAGGGGCTAGAGCATCGTATTTGTAATGCGACGGTCATCGGTTCAAATCCGATAGAAGGCTTCAATGTTTAAGTATGCGGATGTAGCTCAGTGGTAGAGCGCAACCTTGCCAAGGTTGATGTCGTGGGTTCGAATCCCATCATCCGCTTTAGCGGGATAGAGCAGTCTGGTAGCTTGTGGGGCTCATAACCCTGAGGTCGGTGGTTCAAATCCATCTCCCGCCAGAATTTTTGAAGATCTATAAATTTTGATGTATAATATATTTAGAATAGATTAAAAGTAACCTCAAAAATTTATATAGCATAACCTATCTTATTGTCGTCTTAAATGTTGGAGATTTAAATAAATGACTATTGCAATTGGAAAGACGTCAGATGAAAAGCGTGGAGTTTTTGATATAGCTGATGATTGGTTAAAGCGTGACCGCTTTGTATTCGTAGGCTGGTCTGGATTATTACTTTTTCCTTGTGCTTATTTAGCACTAGGTGGTTGGTTAACAGGTATTACATTTGTAACTTCGTGGTACTCTCATGGTTTAGCATCATCATTTTTAGAAGGTTGTAATGTATTAACTGCAGCAGTTTCTACACCATCTAACACAATGGCTCACTCTCTATTACTTCTTTGGGGACGTGAAGCTCAAGGTGATCTTACTAGATGGTTACAACTAGGTGGCTTATGGCCTTTTGTAGCACTTCATGGTGCATTTGGATTAATTGGTTTCATGTTAAGACAATTTGAAATTGCTCGAGCTGTACAGATTCGACCTTACAATGCTATTGCTTTCTCAGGTCCAATCGCAGTTTTTGTATCAGTTTTCTTGATTTATCCATTAGGTCAGTCTGGTTGGTTCTTTGCACCTAGTTTTGGTGTAGCATCAATTTTCAGATTCATTCTATTTTTCCAAGGTTTTCATAATTGGACATTAAACCCATTTCATATGATGGGTGTAGCTGGTGTATTAGGTGCAGCTCTTCTTTGTGCAATCCATGGTGCTACTGTAGAGAATACTTTATTTGAAGATGGAGATGGATCAAACACTTTCCGTGCTTTCAATCCTACTCAGAGTGAAGAGACATACTCAATGGTAACAGCAAACCGTTTTTGGTCACAAATTTTTGGAGTAGCTTTCTCTAATAAGCGTTGGTTACATTTCTTTATGTTATTTGTTCCTGTGACAGGTTTATGGATGAGTGCAATTGGTGTTGTAGGTTTAGCACTAAATTTACGTGCATATGACTTTGTTTCACAAGAGATTCGCGCAGCTGAGGATCCTGAGTTTGAAACATTTTATACTAAAAATATTTTACTTAATGAAGGTATCCGTGCATGGATGGCAGCACAGGATCAGCCTCATGAACAATTAGTATTCCCAGAAGAGGTATTACCACGTGGAAACGCTTTATAACGGGAGTTTAACAGTAGGTGGACGTGATCAAGAAACAACTGGATTTGCTTGGTGGAGTGGAAATGCTCGACTAATTAATCTTTCTGGTAAGCTTTTAGGAGGTGTGATTCGTATAATAATTTAAATAAATTCTTTTAAGTTTTGCTTATAAAAAATGAATTTTAACTAAGGTATGATTTTGATAACTTAAAATTTAACTGGGGTTTTCCCAAATATTTAATAGAGAAAACTTTCATCAAAAGTTTAAGCAGGTTAAATTGCTTCTGTTACTAAATTTTAAAGAACAAAATTTTTAAAAATGTTTTTAATATTTTTTAAGGAATGTTTTAATTTGTGACTGCATACAAATCTCATAAGAATCTTTATAGGTTACAAAAAAGGATATTTAAGGCTTTGCTGGTAGGTGATTGCAAAACTGCAGTACAAGTTCAAAAAATTTTACTAGCTTCTACTTCATGCATATTATTAGCAGCTAATGAAGTAATCTTGTTTAAGAAAATTTTTGAATTCAATCATTTTCTAGGGTCTACAACAAAAAATAATAAATATGGTTTGTTTAAGCATGAAATTTGGCAATCTGCTATTCGGTTTGCTTTAGAACCTATTTGTGAAGCTTTATCAGATGATAGGAACTTTGCTTCTACACAGTCTTCAACACAGGTTTATGATGTACAAAAAGTTATTTCTATGCATTTAGATCATTTTCCTTTGCAGAGACGTATTGTGACTGTTTCATTGCATAATTGTTTCCATAATGTTAGTTATTACAAGGACTTTTTAGTCAAGAATATTATTGCTCCCTGTTATATCAAAGGTGATATATTGCATTATCTGGGTATGGATTATACAGCTTCATTTTCACAAGTACACAATACACTTAATTACATTTTTGCTGAGAACTTATTAAATGGCATAGAGTCATTACATTACTCAACTGTAAGGTATGCAGATGATTTAATTTTTTTCTTTAAACCTTTAGATGATGAAAAGCTTCTTTACATGAAGTTGTATGAGTTTTTGCTTCAGCGTGGTTTGAGTACAATTTATTTAAGGTTAAAACTTACATCTATTTTTTGTGGGTTCAATTTTATTGGTTGGAATTTTAAGGTTTCTAATAAAACAAGTTTTATTTGTAAACCCTCATTAGCTCAATATGTAAATTTTACCAAAAAAGCCCTTTATGTGATAAACAATTCTAATTACAAGTCTTCTGCTAAGCTTATAAAGTTAACCTCATTGGTAAGAGATTGGCACTCTTATAATAAATTTTGTAATTTGAATAGGTCATTAAACTTTTTATGCAAAAAAGCTTTTGAAAGTTTTAATAAGGATTTAAACCAAAGTCTATATTCATCTAAGCAAATGACTCGTATGATATTTCAGAGTAAAACAGATAGTTTTTTTACTAAACGTCATATCATTTTAGAGTACTTCTTTTCGAGGTTTTGTGTTGTATGTGGTAAATTTTAAATTGTTATAAGCAGGATGAAACTTCATGTCCTGATTTTATTTTAAGGAAGAAACACTATTCGATCCTCTCACACATTTATGGTTAAATTCCTTAAAAAATGTATCAATTTTATAAGTTTTACCTTGTGTTTTTTTAAATAATTTAACAAAGGTTATACACTTAATATTTCAAATAAATGAATCTATTTTTGAGCTTTAAAATTTCTAAGAATTTTAGGTTTCTCTTAAGCTTAAAAATTTAAAGGTAGTTTAATAGTTTTATTTTGAATGTAATAATGTGTTCTTGGAACGACTTTTTAAGATTAAAGTTAAAACTCTTTAAGGTGAAAATTTCACTAAAGCTAGATGAGTAGTAGTAACTCATGTTTAGATTTATTTACAGGTTTTTATTTTTAAATTCCTAGTTTTAATCGCATGTTGCACATGCTGGACTAATTGTTTTCTGGGCTGGTGCTATGAATCTTTTTGAAGTAGCACATTTTGTTCCAGAAAAGCCTATGTATGAACAAGGTTTAATTCTTTTACCTCATTTAGCTACATTAGGTTATGGTGTTGGACCTGGTGGAGAAGTGTTAGATACTTACCCATATTTTGTTAGTGGAGTTCTTCACTTAATTTCATCAGCAGTTCTTGGTTTTGGTGGGGTTTATCATTCTCTAGTAGGGCCAGAAACATTAGAAGAGTCATTCCCATTTTTTGGCTATGTTTGGAAAGATAAGAATAAAATGACAACTATTTTAGGTATTCATTTATGTCTTTTAGGTTTTGGTGCATATCTTCTTGTTTGGAAAGCTATGTATTTTGGTGGTATTTATGATACATGGTCACCAGGTGGTGGAGATGTTCGTACTATTACTAATCCAACATTAAGTCCTTTTGTAATTTTTGGCTATATCCTTAAGTCACCTTTTGGTGGTGATGGTTGGATTCCTAGTGTTGATAACATGGAAGATGTTATAGGTGGTCATATTTGGATTGGTACTATTGAGATTTTAGGTGGTATTTGGCATATTTTAACAAAGCCTTTTGCTTGGGCAAGACGTGCTTTTGTTTGGTCTGGAGAAGCTTATTTATCTTATAGTTTAGCTGCAGTTTCTCTTATGGGATTAATTGCAGTTCCTATGGTATGGTTTAATACAACAGTATATCCTAGTGAATTTTTTGGTCCCACTGGTCCTGAAGCTTCACAGTCACAAGCTTTTACTTTCTTAGTGCGTGACCAGCGTTTAGGAGCTAATGTAGCTTCTGCTCAAGGACCAACAGGTTTAGGTAAATACTTAATGAGATCACCCACAGGTGAAATCATTTTTGGGGGGGAAACGATGAGATTTTGGGATTTCCGTGGACCTTGGTTAGAGCCACTACGTGGTCCTAATGGTTTAGATCTTAACAAGTTAAGAAATGACATTCAGCCTTGGCAAGAGCGTCGTGCAGCTGAGTATATGACTCATGCTCCATTAGGATCTCTTAACTCTGTTGGTGGTGTTGCAACAGAGATTAATGCTGTTAACTATGTAAACCCTCGTAGTTGGTTATCAACTTCTCATTTTGTATTAGGCTTTTTCTTCTTTATAGGCCATTTATGGCATGCTGGTCGTGCTCGTGCAGCTGCAGCAGGATTTGAAAAAGGTATTGATCGAGATAATGAGCGTACGTGTTTTTTATTAAAATAATTTAAGTTCTACTTTAAAGGTATCTTTATAATTGAGAGTGTCTAATTATTGGGAGATTTTATATCAAATGTTTCCTTAGTAAATATTTTTGAAAGATTTTAAAATTTCTTAGACTTGAGTACCTTATATTTTAAACCAGGGTTAAGAAAATGAATTTGCTTAGTTTACTTAAAGTTTGACTTGAGCAGTGCTCATACTGTTTAAAAATTACATGTCTTCGATTCTTTGAAGTTAAAAGCTAAAACCTAAAAGGTTAATATCTCTTGTTATTTTAATATAAATGTTAGATTTAGACTGTAAGTAAAATTTTTTTAATATTATTTAAAGCTGAATAGTTTATTTCCTAGTTTGTAAAATGAAGCAGATGAGTTCTTTTATATTTCAAAATTATGTGGGTTTAAATGTTTTATTTACAAAATGAACGTGTTCTTATAATTGGGTACAAAGTTAAAGATTTAAAATCTTTGAAATCCTTAATTTCAATTTCAGCGCTGGTAAAGTTGGTTTGGCTAATGAGTACTATTGGTCAAATTGTCACAATAGCGCGTCAAAATAATCTAAGTGATAAAGATATTCAACAGTTACATAGTGTTAAATATTATTCACGTGTTCTTGCAATTGATAAAGATTTACAAAAGCTTAGTTTTATTCAAGCAATTGGTTCAGTTTTACCTATTTATAAATTGCTTTTAGCTAATTCTCATTGTGAGGAGGAACGTATTTTTATTTTGCATGAGAAAATTCTAGATGTTCTATCTAGAATTAGCTCTATTTCTTATCTTTTAAAAGATTCAAATTTTTTTATAGATAAGCAGAGCTTTGAATCCCATTTAGTAGGTTTAGCTTTACAAGTTAGAAATAGAACTCAAGCTTTTCCTATTTATAGGACTTCAAATTTAGCATTTAAGGTTGATTTATTGGAGGTGGATCTTGAATTAATTCTTGACTCAGTTATTTTTTTTGTCCAGAGGCTTGGTGTAACCAATTTTTACTCTAGGTTTTATATGGAGCTTGTTCTAAGTGATTTAATATCTTCTAGAAGATTACTTGATACTAAATTAGTAACAAAAGAAATCCTATTAAGCTGTATACCATTGTTAATAAAAGATTTATTGTTAAATTTTGATAGTTCTCAGAAATTGATTAACCTTAAGTTTTATGATCTGTTCTGTTTTGAAAACGGTGAGGAGCTTGTGTTGTTAGAACAATTAGTTAATAAGAAGCTTTTCTTTATAGAACGTTCTAGTATTGTTAAAAACATTAAAAGTCAAATTTGATTTTAGAAAGGAGGAGCTATATACTCTGAAAAGTGTATGTATAGTTCTACGGGGAGAAAATTTTTTTACTTACTCCGGATCAGTTCTTTCAATGCGACCATTAGATTAAAATTTTAAACTTTAAATATTTTAAAATTTTATCTTGTAGACAATTTAATCATAATTAATTAATATTTGGTTTGTATGAAAAAGAATATTTTCAATGCCTTCGTGGTGGAATGGTAGACACTCATGACTTAAAATCATGTGCATTTTTTGCGTGCCAGTTCAAGTCTGGCCGGAGGTAATTTTCATAACTTATAAAATAAACTAAAAATAATTTCGAACAGGAGTGAATTTAAGATGAGTCGAGTTAAACGTGGTTCTGTTGCAAGGAAGCACCGTAGAAAAATTTTGAAATTTAATAAAGGTTTTCGAGGCTCTCATTCTAAACTATTTAGAACAGCTAATCAACAATATATGAAGTCATTTCAGTATTCATATACTGGTCGTTCTAAACGTAAAAGAGAATTTCGTAAATTATGGATAAGAAGAATTAATGCTGCATCTAAAACTCATGATTTGTGTTACAGTGTGTTAGTGAGTAAGTTAAGATCTTCTAAAATACTTCTCAATAGGAAAATATTAGCTCAGATATCTGTGTTTGATAAGAAGTCTTTTGGAGCTTTATTAGATTCAAAAATTTAAGTTTCAATTATAAAATATAAAATTACTTTATGCCTACTGTACAACAACTTATTCGTTTTCAAAGAACAAAAATTTATAAGAAAACAAAATCTCCAGCTTTAAAATTATGTCCACAGCGACGTGGGGTTTGTACTAGAGTCTATACAACTACACCTAAGAAACCAAATTCAGCACTTAGGAAAGTTGCACGTGTTAGATTAACCTCAGGTTTTGAAGTAACAGCTTATATACCAGGTATTGGTCACAATTTACAAGAACATTCTGTTGTTCTTATCCGTGGAGGGCGTGTGAAGGATTTACCAGGTGTACGTTACCATATAGTTCGAGGTTGTTTAGATGCTGCAGGAGTAAAGAATCGAACTCAGGGGAGATCAAAATATGGTGTTAAACGCCCTAAAAAATAAAAAGAATAAAGGAAAATTTTTATGTCTCGTAGAAAAACTGCAAAGAAACGCTTTATTAGTCCAGATCCAATTTATAATAGTACATTAGTTACAATGTTAGCTAATCGTATTTTATTGCAAGGTAAGAAGACTGTTGCCCAACGTATTCTTTACCAAGCAATGAAAAACCTAGAAGATTCAACTCAGCAAGATTCCTTAGAAGTTTTAAGACAGGCTATTTTGAATGTAACACCTTTAGTTGAAGTAAAAGCTAGAAGAGTTGGTGGATCAACATACCAAGTACCATTAGAAGTTAATTCTGATCGTGGTACAAGTTTAGCTTTACGTTGGTTAATAAAATCTGCTAGAAGTCGATCAGGTCGAACAATGGTTTCAAAACTTTCTAATGAAATTTTAGATGCATATAATAATACAGGTGCTGCTGTTCGTAAGAAAGAAGAAACACATAAGATGGCTGAAGCAAATAAAGCCTTTGCTCAATTTAGATTTTAAAGTTTAATCTTATAACTTCGTTAAAATAAAATTTACCAAAATCAGATATTTATTAAAAAGAAAATGGCAAGACAAAAATTTGAGCGTACAAAACCACATGTAAATATTGGTACAATTGGCCATGTGGACCATGGAAAAACCACGTTAACAGCAGCTATTACAATGACTTTAGCTACTATGGGTGGTTCTAAAGCAAAAGGTTATGCAGATATTGATTCTGCTCCTGAAGAGAAAGCACGTGGTATTACAATTAATACAGCTCATGTTGAGTATGAAACATCTGCTAGACACTATGCTCATGTTGATTGTCCTGGCCATGCTGATTATGTTAAGAACATGATTACAGGTGCAGCTCAAATGGATGGTGCTATTTTAGTTGTATCTGGAGCAGATGGTCCTATGCCTCAAACAAAGGAGCATATTTTATTAGCTAAGCAAGTAGGCGTACCAAATATTGTTGTTTTCCTAAATAAAGAAGACCAAGTGGATGATGCTGAACTTTTAGAATTAGTTGAATTAGAGGTTCGTGAAACACTTAATAATTATGAGTTCCCTGGAGATGATATTCCAGTTGTTTCAGGTTCAGCATTATTATCAGTTGAAGCATTAACAGGTAACCCTAAGCTTCTTAAAGGTGAAAATAAGTGGGTGGATAAAATTTTTGATTTAATGGATCAAGTAGATGCTTATATTCCAACACCTGAAAGAGCAACGGATAAAGATTTCTTAATGGCTGTTGAGGATGTATTCTCAATTACTGGTCGAGGTACAGTTGCTACTGGTCGTGTTGAACGTGGTACTGTAAAGGTAGGTGAAACTGTAGAGTTAGTTGGCTTAAGAGAAACACGTACTACTACAGTGACTGGTTTAGAAATGTTCCAGAAAAGTTTAGATGAGGCTTTAGCTGGTGATAATGTTGGTATTCTATTACGTGGAATTCAGAAGGATGACATTGAACGTGGTATGGTAATTTCTAAACCAAATACTATCAAGCCACATACAAAGTTTGATTCACAGGTGTACATTTTAACTAAAGAAGAAGGTGGTCGTCATACACCTTTTTTTGAAGGTTATAGACCTCAGTTTTATGTTCGAACTACAGATGTTACAGGTAAAATTGAGTCTTTCCGTGCTGATGATGATAGTTCAGCTAAGATGGTTATGCCTGGTGACCGTATTAAGATGGAAGTTGAATTAATTCAGCCTATTGCTATTGAGAAAGGTATGCGTTTTGCTATTCGTGAAGGTGGACGAACTGTTGGTGCAGGTGTTGTGCTTGAGATTATTAAGTAATTTTACAGCTTATCGAAAATGCCTTGTATTTTAAAGTGGGAAATTTTTAATGAATTATTTGAGTGATAATATTCTATATGAAAAAATTTTAGGATCACGAAGACCTAGTAACTATTTTTGGGCAATTACTATTTTAGTTGGTGCTAGTGGTTTTCTTATTGTAGGTATATCAAGTTACTTAGATACAAATTTATTACCTTTTTTGAACTCAGATGGTATTGTCTTTTTCCCCCAAGGATTAGTTATGTCCTTTTATGGCATTTTAGGTATTTTGATAAGTTTTTATCAATGGCTAGTTATTTTTTGGAAAGTAGGGGAAGGATTTAATGAATTTGATAAAAATAAAGGTACTATGCGTCTATTTCGATGGGGATTTCCTGGTAAAGATCGTGAGATTGATATAGTATACCCGTTAACTGATGTACAGTCGATTAAGGTTGATATAAAAGAAGGTTTGAATCCTAGTCGTGTCATATATGTTACTATAAAAGGTAAACCAGATATTCCTCTAACGCAAGTTGGTGCACCCATGGCTTTAAGTGATATTGAAGAAGTAGCTGCAAAGTTAGCATCATTTTTAAAAATTAGTATAGAAGGATTATAAAGATTTTGTAGACAAATTTTTGATAAATGTCTATTAATCTTTGAGTAAGACTTGGGGTGTAGCCAAGTGGTAAGGCAACGGGTTTTGGCCTCGTCATTCGAAGGTTCGAATCCTTCCACCTCAGCTAATAAGGAGAAGTGTCTGAGTGGTCTAAAGAGCTCGATTGCTAATCGAGTGTACGTTTTGTACCAAGGGTTCGAATCCCTTCTTCTCCTAAAATTCTTGAAGTGGACATAAGAAAAATAAATAGTTACACTCAGTTTGGCGGGCGTCGCCAAGTGGTAAGGCAAAGGACTGTGACTCCTTCATTCGCGGGTTCAAGTCCCGTCGTTCGCCCATACTTTTGTTTCTTGGGCTCTGTAGCTCAGTGGTAGAGCAGGGGATTCATAAGCCCTTTGTCACAGGTTCAAATCCCGTCAGAGCCAGAATATAATTTTGACTAGCGTCCTTAGTTCAGTTGGTAGAACGTAGGTCTCCAAAACCTGATGTCGTAGGTTCAAGTCCTACAGGGCGTGTAAAATAGTTGACATTTTTAACATAATCTTTTATCATATTAGCCGAAGGTTAAAAGTATGCCCCCATCGTATAGTGGCCTAATACACACCCCTTTCACGGGTGCAACAGGGATTCGAATTCCCTTGGGGGTAATTTTTTGACGTATAACTAATGTTAAGCGGGTGTAGCTCAGTTGGTAGAGCGTAGTCCTTCCAAGTCTAATGTCGCGTGTTCGAGTCACGTCACCCGCTATTGAAAAGTTTGTAACATAAGCTGGAAGTTATATTATGAATTATATTTTTTGTGAAATAAGAGTTATAATATGTTGTAGTTTGACATTTTAGCTTTTGAATTTAAAATATATGTTAACATTAAAAATTTTAGTTTATACAGTAGTGATTTTCTTCATTTCATTATTTATATTTGGTTTCTTATCTAATGACCCTGGTCGTAACCCTAATTCAACAGATATGTAAACAAGAAAATTTTTTAGGCCATCTTGATCTAAAAATTTTTAACTGAGAAATGAGGTGACAATATTGAAGATGTTGATTATTTTATAATTGTGTAAGGAGCAGTAGTTCAACTGGTTAGAGCACAGCCCTGTCAAGGCTGAAGTTGCGGGTTCGAGTCCCGTCTGTTCCGAAAATTTATTTGTAATTTGAATTTTTTCAGAATTTTCCTAAAAGTTTGTTTAATAATAAAATAGAAGTAATCTATAATAAAAATGGTTGAACCTCTTTTATTCGGGATTGTACTTGGTTTAATACCAGTAACAATAGCTGGATTATTTGTGACTGCATATCTACAATATAGACGTGGTGATCAGTTAACTTTCTAGAAAGCTTAGGTTTTAACCTCTTTACTAGAAAATTTAGAGTTGATAGCTCAGTGGTAGAGCATTCGGCTTTTAACCGAGCGGTCTTGGGTTCAAATCCCAATCAACTCAAATCTTGTTGACATATTAAAAATATTTGATTATTGAAATGATATAAAGCCGGAATAGCTCAGTCGGTAGAGCAGAGGACTGAAAATCCTCGTGTCACCAGTTCAAATCTGGTTTCTGGCAAATTTTTAGGTAAGTATTTTGTTTTCTCGTCTAAATAGAGGGGAATTTTAATGACAATTAGCCCACCAGAACGCGAGGTAAAGAGAGCTCAGGTTGTTGTTGATCGTAATCCAGTTGAAACATCATTTGAAAAATGGGCTAAGCCTGGTCATTTTTCCCGTGCCTTAGCAAAAGCACCTGCTACAACAACATGGATTTGGAATTTACATGCAGATGCTCATGACTTTGATAGTCACACAACAGATTTAGAAGATATTTCTAGAAAAGTTTTTAGTGCCCATTTTGGTCAGTTAGCAATCATCGAAATTTGGATTAGTGGTATGTTCTTCCACGGAGCTAGATTTTCAAATTATGAAGCATGGTTAATTGATCCTACTCATATTAAGCCTAGTGCACAGGTTGTTTGGCCAGTAGTTGGACAAGAAATCTTAAATGGAGATGTAGGGGGTGGTTTCCAAGGTGTTCAGATTACTTCAGGATTTTTTCAGATTTGGCGAGCTGCTGGTATAACTAGTGAACTGCAATTATATAGTACAGCTATTGCTGGTCTTGTAATGGCAGGTCTTCTATTATTTGCTGGTTGGTTCCATTATCACAAGGCTGCTCCAAAATTAGAGTGGTTTCAAAATGTTGAATCTATGCTGAATCATCATCTAGCTGGTTTATTAGGTTTAGGATGTTTATCTTGGGCAGGTCACCAAATTCATATTTCTTTACCAATTAATAAGCTTTTAGATGCTGGTATTGACCCTAAAGAAATACCACTTCCACATGAATTCATGATCAATAAAGATCTAATGGCTCAGTTATACCCTAGCTTTGCTAAAGGATTAACACCATTCTTTACATTAAATTGGTCAGAATATCTAGACTTTTTAACTTTTCGTGGAGGTTTAAATCCAGTTACAGGTGGTTTATGGCTGAGTGATACTGCTCATCATCATTTAGCATTAGCAGTTCTGTTCATTGTAGCAGGTCATATGTACCGTACTAACTGGGGTATTGGTCATAGTATGAAAACTATCTTAGAAAACCATAAAGGTCCTTTCACAGGTCAAGGGAGTAAAGGTTTATATGAAATTTTTACTACATCATGGCATGCACAGTTAAGTTTAAACTTAGCTATGATGGGTTCATTATCGATTATTGTTGCACAACATATGTATGCTATGCCTCCATACCCATATCTTGCAACAGATTATGGGACACAACTATCACTCTTCACACATCATATGTGGATTGGTGGTTTCTGTGTAGTTGGAGCAGCTGCACATGCTGCAATTTTTATGGTTAGAGATTATGAAGTAACTCAAAATTATAATAATTTACTTGATCGTGTACTTCGACATAGAGATGCCATTATTTCACATTTAAATTGGGTTTGTATTTTCTTAGGTCTACATAGCTTTGGTCTATACATTCATAATGATACAATGTCTGCTCTTGGTAGGCCACAAGATATGTTTTCTGACACTGCTATTCAACTTCAACCTGTTTTTGCACAGTGGATACAGAATACTCATTATTTAGCACCTAACATGACAGCACCTAATGCAAATCTTGCTACTAGTGTTTCATGGGGTGGTGACATTGTAGCAGTTGGTGGAAAAGTTGCTATGATGCCTATTCCTTTAGGAACAGCAGACTTTATGGTACACCATATCCATGCCTTTACAATCCATGTTACAGTTTTAATTCTACTGAAAGGAGTTTTATTCTCTAGAAGTTCAAGATTAATTCCTGACAAAGCAAATTTAGGCTTTAGATTCCCTTGTGATGGACCTGGTCGTGGTGGTACTTGTCAGGTATCTGCTTGGGACCATATTTTCTTAGGTTTATTCTGGATGGTTTGCTTAATAATCAAAAAGTTTTAAGGTTAAAATCCTTTAAATAAAAAGAAATATAAAAAATTGATTTATTACACTAAAATTTTCTGAGAAAAGAAAATCAAATATCATTCAAGTTTGATCTATTTTTAGTAAAAATAAAGTGTAAAATTTTTCACCCATTTTATGTTAAAAAAATAATTTGATTTTTAAAGAGCTTTTAAGGATTTTTTTACAAAAAAGTTAAATAATACAAAGAAAATGTTACAAAAAAGTGGTTGTATCAACAGAGTTTCAATTCAACAAAGTCTTTTAATTCACCAAATTCTAATATATAGACAACCATTCATAACAAAAAAACAATTTCTTCAAAAATTATTTATACAAAATTATGAGACAAAGTTGGTAGCAATTTGGTATGTTTTAAGAGATAAAAATGTTTGTATTTCAAGTGAAATAAAAGAATTTTTATATCAACCAGTAAGTTATAGGAATTATAGAAATTTTGCTATCATTAACTTTTCTAATGATATTATGAATCTATTTAGCTTAAATCCATTCATATTGTCTAAACTTAAATTAAGAATAAACTTTATGGAAGATTATTACTATTTCATTAAAAATATATTTACCAAATTACATGGTAACTATTTTTTAAAATCCAAGTTAAATAAAATTAATTCTCCTTTATTTGATATTTTTTTTGTAAAAACTAAATCAAATCTTACATTTAATTTAACAACTTATAGTTGTAATATTAATTTATGGCTTAATTTTATTATCTGTTACTTTGCTTTTGAATTGTTAACTAATTATACATTGTTAATAAACTGTAAATTTGGTGAATCTAAAATTTTATACCATTATGGGTATGTGTATATTTATTCTAATAATAAAATTAATGCACTAATTTCCCAAATAGGTGTCGAAAATTGGGTAAATAATCAGATAGATATGGAGTTAAAACTAATTTACAACTTATTCAAAAATGGTTTTATTTTATATGAACTATATATTCTGGAATCATTAAATATTGTTAAATATTTTCCTTCTTACAAGACTCAAATTTTCTATACTATTGATCTTTGTAAAATAATCCAGAATAACATGTTGATACATTATGACATGTTGATAAAACTTCGTGTTCACAGGTTAATTTGGTTAAAGAAATTTTCTTTTAGTATTTGTGATTCAGAAGTTTTCTGCTTTATAAATTACAAAATAAACAATATTATTAGAATTCAATTAATTAATTTTAATATGACTAAACTAGTAATAGGTTGTAGCTCTAACCATTTTATAATAGCAAAAAGCTTCAAGTTTTGTAATATATGCTATAACTGCTGTTGGGTTTTGCACACTAATAGAAAAAATGGTTCTAAAAAACTTTATCTTCCACAGTTACATTGGTTTTTTATTTAATATGAGCTGGATGAATCTTAAGGTTCAAGTCCAGATCTTCATACAGATTTTTAGATAACAGTAAAAATCTAGTTTAATTATAATTCTATATCAGTTGCTATATTCCATTTCAGTTGGAAGATGCAATCAGATGTTTGGGGTAATGTGACAGCTAATGGTATTTCTCACATTACTGGTGGAAACTTTGCACAAAGTTCTATAACAGTTAATGGGTGGTTACGTGATTTCTTATGGGCTCAAGCTTCACAAGTTATCCAATCTTATGGTTCAGCCCTTTCTGCTTATGGACTTGTTTTCTTAGGTGCACACTTTATCTGGGCATTTAGCTTAATGTTCTTATTTAGTGGTCGTGGATACTGGCAAGAACTTATCGAGTCTATTGTTTGGGCACATAACAAGTTGAAAGTAGCTCCTGCTATTCAACCTCGTGCATTAAGTATTACACAAGGTCGTGCTGTTGGAGTAGCACATTATTTATTAGGTGGAATTGCAACTACATGGTCGTTCTTCTTAGCTCGAATAATTGCCGTTGGTTAAAGCTTGATATTTAGTAAAAATTTAGGCAAAAATATTTCTAAATTTGATTAAAATATGTTTACTTCAAAAATTTTTAAGGTTTAAATGTGAAATGAAATGAAAGGAGATTCAAGTTTATGGCAACAAAATTTCCGAAGTTTAGTCAGGGTTTAGCACAAGATCCAACTACACGTCGAATTTGGTTTGGAATAGCAACAGCTCATGATTTTGAGAGCCACGATGGAATGACAGAAGAGAATCTTTACCAGAAGATTTTTGCTTCACACTTTGGTCAACTAGCCATAATATTTCTATGGACTTCAGGTAATCTTTTTCATGTAGCTTGGCAAGGTAACTTTGAGCAATGGATAACTGATCCATTGCACATCAGACCAATTGCTCATGCAATTTTTGATCCACATTTTGGCCAACCAGCAGTAACAGCATTTACTCGTAGTAATGCAACAGGACCAGTAAACATTGCTTTTTCAGGTGTTTATCAATGGTGGTACACTATTGGTATGAGATCAAATACTGATCTATTTAATGGATCAATATTTTTAATGTTATTAGCTGCAGTTATGTTATTTGCAGGCTGGTTACATTTACAACCAAATTATCAGCCAAAGGTATCATGGTTTAAAAATGCTGAGTCTCGTTTGAATCACCATTTATCTGGTCTTTTTGGAGTTAGTTCACTTGCATGGTCAGGTCATTTAATACATGTAGCTATCCCTGAATCAAGAGGTCAACATGTTAGATGGGATAATTTCTTAAGTACAGCTCCACATCCAGCAGGTTTAGGAGCATTCTTTAGTGGTAATTGGTCTGTTTATGCACAGAATCCTGATTCACAGAGTCATATTTTTGGTACATCTGAAGGAGCTGGTACAGCCATTTTAACATTCTTAGGTGGTTTTCATCCTGAAACTAAAAGTTTATGGCTTACTGATATGGCTCATCACCATTTATCTATTGCTGTGGTATTTATCATAGCAGGTCATATGTACCGAACTAATTTTGGAATTGGGCATAATATGGAAGAAATATTATCTGCTCATACAGCACCTAGTGGAAAATTAGGTAGTGGTCATAAGAATTTATATGATACTGTAAATAACTCTTTACATTTTCAATTAGGTCTAGCTTTAGCATCTGTAGGTGTAATAACATCATTAGTTGCTCAGCACATGTACTCATTACCAGCTTATGCTTTTATGGCACAGGATTATACTACAATGGCTGCTTTATACACACATCACCAGTATATTGCAGGATTTATTATGACAGGTGCATTTGCTCATGGTGCCATTTTCTTTATCCGTGATTATGATGCAGCACAGAATGAAGGTAATGTTCTAGCTCGTATGTTAGAGCATAAAGAAGCTATTATTTCACATCTAAGCTGGGTATCTCTTTTCTTAGGTTTTCATACATTAGGTTTATATGTTCATAATGATGTTATGCAAGCTTTTGGTACTCCAGAGAAACAGATTTTAATTGAACCTGTTTTTGCACAGTGGATACAATCTGCACAAGGTAAGGCTTTATATGGTTTTGATGTTCTTTTATCTTCAAATACAGGTGTTGCTGTTTCTGCAGGAAATACAATCTGGCTTCCTGGATGGTTAAGTGCTATTAATGATAATGCAAACACATTATTCCTACCTATTGGCCCTGGTGACTTTTTAGTACACCATGCTATTGCTTTAGGTTTACATACTACAACACTAATTTTAGTAAAAGGTGCTTTAGATGCTCGTGGATCAAAATTAATGCCAGATAAGAAAGATTTTGGATATAGTTTCCCATGTGATGGACCAGGACGTGGTGGTACTTGTGATATTTCTGCATGGGATGCTTTTTATCTTGCAGTTTTCTGGATGTTAAACACTATAGGCTGGACAACATTCTATTGGCATTGGAAGCACATTACTCTATGGCAAGGTAATGTGAGTCAATTTGATGAATCTTCTACATATATTATGGGTTGGTTACGTGATTACCTTTGGCTAAACTCTTCACAGCTAATTAATGGTTATAACCCATTTGGTATGAATAGCTTAGCTGTTTGGGGTTGGATGTTCTTATTCGGCCATTTAGTTTGGGCTACAGGATTTATGTTCTTAATTTCTTGGCGTGGTTATTGGCAAGAACTTATTGAAACATTGGTTTGGGCTCATGAGCGTACACCATTTGCAGCAACAGTGCAGTGGAAAGATAAACCTGTAGCTTTATCTATTGTTCAAGCACGTTTAGTAGGTTTAGCACATTTCTGTGTTGGATATGTTTTCACATACGCAGCCTTCTTAATTGCTTCAACTTCAGGTAAGTTTGGGTAAGGCAATTTTTAACCCAATTTAAAGCATACCCTAAAAATAGCTAAAATCATGCGTAAGCAATAAAATTTTAAGGAGTTTTTATTTATGGCTGGATCAACAGGAGAACGTCCGTTTTCTGATATTATTACTAGTATTCGTTACTGGGTAATTCATAGCGTTACTATACCATCACTATTTGTAGCTGGTTGGGTTTTTGTAAGTACAGGCCTAGCTTATGATGTTTTTGGTACACCTAGACCAAATGAATACTACACAGAGAGCCGTCAAGAGATACCATTAATCACTGACCGTTTCAATGCTCTTTCACAAATGGATCAACTAATTAAATAATTATTTTATATGACAACAAATAAAACATTTACTTATCCAATTTTTACATTTCGTTGGTTAGCAGTCCATGCTCTAGCTGTTCCAACAGTATTCTTTATTGGAGCTATCTCTGCTATGCAATTCATTCAGCGATAAGAAAATTACAAAAGATTTTGGTAAAATAAGAATTAGTTAAAATGAATTTAGAGGTCTTTTTATGACACAACCAAATCCAAATAAACAGTCCGTAGAATTAAATAGAACAAGTTTATATTGGGGCTTATTATTAATTTTTGTACTGGCTGTATTATTTTCAAGCTACATTTTCAACTAAAAAATTGAAATTATTATTATTTCATTTTTTTCTAAATTAAAATTTTTGACGAGGAATATTTTTATGTCTAATTCTGGAACAACAGGACGAATTCCATTATGGTTTGTTGGAACTATTGCTGGAGTAGCAGCTATTGGTCTATTAGCTTTATTCTTTTATGGAGCTTACTCTGGCTTAGGTTCTTCTTTATAAACTAAAGAAAATATAGTTTAAAATTATATTTTCTATAAAAACCTACAATAAAATTTCTTGGTATTTAAATGTGCATTGGACCCACGCTAAACACAATCAAACTTAGCTGTGAAATAGTGTTACAGACAATATACTTTAGAGAAAACTCTACAGGAAATTCTCTCAATGCCAAGAATTCTAAAAGAATCTTAAGGTCTTAAAGATCTGTTTCTTTCAAAATATTATATTATTTGTTTTTCTAACTAAAATTTAAAATTTTTATGGCAATCTCTTATAACCGAGCATCTATAAGACCTTTTGAAATAATTGATTATAAAAATATTGATTTATTACGTAAGTTCATTACTGTTCAAGGAAAAATATTACCACAACGAATAACTAAACTAAGTTCTAAACAACAGCATAAGGTAATGCGTTCAGTACAATTTGTTCTAAATCTTCATAAAAACAAATTTGTTTTTATCTTACTTTAAACATTGTAAAATTAGAAGTAAGGACCTGGAACTACATTAAAGCAAATCAATTTTATGAAAAACTTATTAAGCAAATAAATTTTATTTCTGAAAACCACAAATACTACATTAAAAGTTAAAGCTGGATGACCAATTTTGTCATATTCAGTTTTTAAGAAGTTGTAAAACGATCTTCATATAAAGCAGGCACGAGCACTTGGGCTTTTACCATTTGTAAATAAAGAATCAATAAGTAACTAAAATATAGTATATTTACTTAGTTACTTATAGAGCAAAAGTTAGACTATCTGGAAAGAAACGATTAATTTCAATTAATAAACCTGCAAGTAATCCAAACCATACAGTAGCAATAACTGGAGCTGTAGAAAGGTATGTAGTAAAATCTTTCATCTTAAAATTTCCTTTAAATAAAATTTTTATAGGGGTTCAATTCTGAGTTAGGTGACAGAGTTGAAAGTAAAGATTATTTTTAGTTTTCAATGTCACGGGATGTAGCGCAGCTTGGTAGCGCATTGCATTTGGGATGCAAGGGTCGCTGGTTCGAATCCAGTCATCCCGAACCTATTTTTTATCAATCTTTATTTGGAGAGGTGTCCGAGTGGTTTATGGTCCTGGTCTTGAAAACCAGCATAACGAAAGTTATCGAGGGTTCGAATCCCTCCTTCTCCGTTAAGGCAAAGTAAAATTTATGAATAAGAATTTTACTTTAGATTACAACTGAATTTAACGATCCTACAACAAACACAAGGCCTGCCCATGCAGCAGCACCAGTTAAAATGTAGTTCTTATTACTATTCCAACCTTCAGGAGTAGCAAAAACAACTGGAACAGCAATAACCATAAGGAATGATAATGCAATTAAAGCTAATATTGAAAATTGGAAAACTAAAATGATATCCATAGTATTTTATTTTTAAAGAGAAAATTTTGCAGTTCATTTAAACCTTAATTTCATAAAGTTTAATTTATTTAATTGTTACTGTTGCACCAGACTCTTCTAATAACTTTTTAGCTTCATCAGCTTCCTCCTTCGAAACTGCTGTTTTGATAGTTTTAGGTGTTGCTTCTATTAACTCTTTAGCTTCTTTTAACCCAACTGATGTTAAGTTACGAACTACTTTAATTACTGCAATACGCTTTGCTTGAGGAACTTCTTCAAGTACAACATCAAACTCTGTCTTTTCTACAGCTTCTTCAGTCAAAGCACCTGCAGGCATAGCAGCCATCATAACACCACCTGATGGAGCTGAAGCATCCACTCCAAATGTTTCTTCAATCTTAGAAACAAGCTCAGCTGCTTCTAATAAAGTCATATTCTTTAGTTGCTCAATAATATCATCTGTTTTTGTAGACATAAGGATTTCAATTTTAACTCAAAATCAGGTAAGTAATTATAAATTTGTAAATTTTCTAACGCTTAGAATATTGTGAAGCTTTTCGAGCTTTCTTTAAACCATATTTCTTTCTCTCAACACAAGCAGCATTACGAGTTAAGTAACCTTCAGCTTTTAAAGCAGCTCTATTAGCAAGATCTAAATTACATAAAGCTCTTGCAACACCTAACTTTATAGCCTCAGCCTGACCATTCAAACCACCACCAGATGCAATTACAACTGTATCATATTTTTCTTCTAAATCTAATATTAATAAAGGTGACTGAATTGAATAAAGCATTTTTGGGTTAAATTGCAAGTATTCTGATCCATCTCTACCATTAATAATGATTCTACCATTGCCTGGTGTCAACTTAACTCTGGCAACAGAGGATTTTCTTCGTCCCACAGCATTCATAACTGGATAAAATTTATTAAATAAAATGTAAACTAAATATATACTCCCCCTATTCTAATAAAGAATACTAATTTATTTCTTATAAAAATTTTATGTCTACTCCTAAACTAAAGATTTGTACCTTAGAATCTGTCAGAAATTTTCAACAAAAGCTTGATCTTCTAAAAAATTTTAAGCGAGTAGGTTTACATAAAAATAACCTGATACTAAATTTTAGACTTAAGTATATTCTTAGATAAAATTTTTCATAATCATCCAAATTTTACTTAAAACTAAGTAAAAGATTATTATAAATGTTGGACAAGCTTAAACAAGCTTGTAGAATAATATTTTCTGGTTCAAAGCTTCCATTAGTCCAAATTTCTAAAATAACTAATTCATTAACTGATTGACCTGAATCAATTTCTTCCACAGCATAATTTACTTTTTTAATCACAGAAAAGTTTGGGTTTAATGCCAGTAAACCAATAGTACTGTTGTTAATATTCCAGCATTCAAAAAATTCTTCATAATTTAGATTCAATTTGTGTAACATTGATGGAGACAACTTTCCAGAATAAAACTTGTAATAACTACATGCTTCACGATCATCCAATTTCTGCCAAAAATTTCTCAATTGAAAAAATATACAGTTACTTTCAATAATAAACAACATGTTACAAGAATAATTCAACACTAATGTGCCTATATATTGATCAATATCAACAACATTAATATTGTGTGGAAGCTTTAAATTCTGTGAAGTGATTCGTGATGGACCATCTACTTTTAAGAGTCCGTAAGAAGAGATAAAATTATCATAATGTAAGGTTTTTAAGACAATCTCTTGCAAATTTAAAAAAATATCTGAAGTCAACTCACGAAACCCCACTAAATCAGAGAACTCATGGATTGGAACTATTGCATTTATACCTGGAGCATTATAAATTTTAACTTTAACTAAAGTAATTGCAATATTTTTTTTAAATTCTAACAGTGTTCTTCTAAGTGAATTACCCACTGTTATACCTTGACCAGATGAAAAAGAACCTATATTGAAACGACTGTAATGAGTCAATGGAGTCTCAGCTCTACTTACTACGCATTTAACAAGAGATTTATTACTCAATTAGGATCAATTAAATTAAATTTTCCATTAAAACTGGAAAAGAAAATAGAGTTAAAAATTCTTAAATTTCTTCCAGCTTTAAATTTTAAACACGACGCTTTTTAGGTGGACGACAACCATTATGTGGAACAGGAGTAATATCTCGAATCAGACTAATACCTAGACCAGTAGTCTGGATAGAGCGAATAGCAGTCTCTCTACCAGAACCAGGGCCAGTGACAACAACTTCTACTTGCCTAATACCTTGATCTAAAGATTTCTTGGCAGCTGACTCAGCAGCTGTTTGCCCTGCAAATGGAGTACCTTTTCTAGCACCTTTGAAACCGCAACTACCAGCAGACGCCCATGAAATTACTTCACCTCTTTGGTCAGTTACTGAAACAATTGTGTTATTAAATGTAGCATTAATATGTACAATGCCTTTTGAAATTTTTCGTCTTAATGTTTTCTTTGTCTGTTTAGCCATTTTTATAAAATTTTTTTAAAATAATTTTAAACTTTACGAGAATAATATTCTACTACTAATAACTCATTTATTACTAAGCTGATAGAATTTCGATTCACCAAGTCATTAATTTTGCCTTCTAAAAGGTCACGATTAAAAGAAAGATGACTAGGTACAGTCAAACTATTACCATATGTCTCTATAAAATTTTTAGCTAAATTTTTTGAAACATCTGAATTCTGTACACTAATAACATCATTCTTTTGACACAAATAACTTGGACTAGAACTTGCTTTACCATTTATTAAAATATGACCATGTGTTATAAGCTGACGAGCTGAAGGAATTGTTGGAGCTAATCCTAATCGAAAAACAATATTATCAGCACGCATCTCTAACAATGTTAATAACAAGACTCCAGATGAGCCTTTACCCTTTCGGGATTTCTTAACATAATTTAACAACTGACGTTCTGTAACACCATAGTTATAACGTAGTTTCTGCTTCTCACGAAGTTGTAATGCATATTGAGAGAATTTCTTACTAGAAGAAGCTCCATGCTGACCTGGAGAGTTTAATTTATTAGAAGTCTTTGTTGTTAAACCTGGCAAGTCACCTAATCTGCGTGTTATGCGTAAACGAGGACCTCGATAACGAGACATAAATAAAATTAAAATAAAAATTTTTAGTCTTATTTAATTAAAGCTAAGATACCATTACCTTAACTTAACCAAAATTTTGTATAATATAATTAACCAAAGAAATTTTTATGTGACAAAGTTAAAACAATTAATTAGTTTATTTCATAAATAACTGTAAAAATCAAAGAGGGTCGTTGCCCGAGTGGTTAATGGGGACGGATTGTAAATCCGTTAGCAATGCTTACGCTGGTTCAAATCCAGCACGACCCAATTATGTTTGTAAAATAAAAGTTTCCCCTGAAAAGGTTTTAAATTTATTTTTAATAAACTTCTTTCTCTTCAACAAAGATAAAAAGTGATATTACTACTAAAACAGGTAAAACTAAACCTATTAGAGGTACGAAGATTGACGGTAGGAAAGCAGCAGACATAAAACCCTTTTTAAAATCTACTTTTCTTTTTTAAGAAATAATTCAGTCTTAATATTCAAGCTAATAATCTTTATATGGGAGTAAACGGACTCGAACCGCTGACGTTCTGCTTGTAAGGCAGATGCTCTACCAACTGAGCTATACTCCCTTAGTTATAAAATTATATTAAATAATTTTAATAAAAATGTCACCTAAAAATTAAATTTTGTAGTCATTTATTTAATTTGAAGATTATTTACTGAAAAATTTCATCCACTGAAATACCTGTTCCAGCTGGTATTATACGACCAAGAATAACATTCTCTTTTAAACTCTGCAACCAATCTGTCTTACCTTCTAATGCAGCTTGTACTAAAACTTTAGTAGTTTCTTGGAAACTAGCACTAGATATAAAACTTTCAGTGTTTAGAGATGCTTTTGTTATTGAAAGTAAAACAGGCTCATACTCAGCTTTGATATTCACACCTAAATTTATTTTTTCAATCTTATGAATTTCAATCAACTCCCCTGAAAGCAATGAAGTATCACCACCTTCACCAATCAAGGCTTTAGAAGTCATCTGTTTTACAATAATTTCTATGTGTTTATCTGATATAGAAATTCCTTGAGAATTATAAACTAACTGAATACCATTTACCAAATACTGTTGTATCTTATCAACACTCTTCCGAGCAGCCATATGTAAAGGATAAACTTGCTTGTAAAATATAAATTGGTGTCTTAAACGCTCATGCAAATTGTCTTCCAAAATGGAAAAGTCTTTAGTTCGTCTAGCTTCTAATAACTCTTCAACTTTAGGAAGACCTTGAACAATATCACCTGTTTTAGGTTTTCTATAAATTAAGCGAAATAATGTATTGTTTTTAGATACAAGCCCATTATTTTTAACACCAAGCACAGCATCTCTAGAGGCTAAATTAGGAACTCCAGTACGTACTAAAATATAACCATTTTTTACAACTAAAATTTGACCAGAACAAGAGCTGACCACAGTTGATGCAAGTTTGTCTCCCTTAGAAATCAATTTACCAACCTTAATCTCAAGCAACAATTTAGATGACAAAACTGACTGATTTATTACAGTATGTAACAAACATTGCCTCGCAGCATTAAAAATCTTTATCTGCTCTAAAACTGTAAAAACTTTACGTATTTTATATTTTTTAGGAAAAGTATTTAAAGAAATATAATTAATGTTTAATGCCCTAAGCACTAAATTACTATTTTGAAATGTTACATAGGAAGATTTTATTTTTTTGTAACATTTTAAAGTAAATAAAATGTCAGTTCTAAACAAAATATCCATACGTTTCAACAAGGACAAATATGAAAAAATCTCATTTTCTAATACCCATACAAGACCATCAGACACTACTTGAATTTTATTTTTTAAGATGGATTGAAACTTATCCATATAAACTTTACGAGTAATTAAGCCACCATCAAAAATTACTTGGCCTGAAATAACAGTCCTAACCTCTTTAAAAGCCTCTACACGATCAGTCTTATTAAGATACGGTAACATTTCTTCAAGACTTGAAATCTCAGCAATTATCTGCTTAGAAAAGACTTCTTTACTAGGCTTAATAAATATAACTGCAAACTTGGGTAAAACCAATGTAGAGGTATTTAAATATGTTTCTTTAATGTACAGTTTCATCTCACCCAAAACTAAAAAAACTGTCTCCCCAAAAGCTGTTTTAATTATTTTTCCAGATGAAGTGGAATAGCTTAAAATACCATTGTGGGGTGCATAAATTTTATCTTTAACATTACCAGCAAAAACTCCACCAGTATGAAATGTACGCATAGTTAACTGTGTTCCAGGCTCACCTATTGACTGAGCAGCTATTACTCCAACAGCTTCACCAAGTTGTGCTAAACGACCATGGGCTAAACTCCAACCGTAACACAATTGACAAATACATTTATTAGCTTCACAATTTAAAGGTGAACGTATATAGATCCTATTAATAGAATTACGAGCAATTTTATTGGCTAAATAAATACAAACATCTTGATTCCTATTAACAAGTAACTGGTTCTCTTTATCAAAGATACTTTTAGCAATTACTCTACCAGTTAACCGTTGTTGCACAGAGATATAAGTTTTACTGTTTCTGACTAATGGCTTAACTAACATGCCATAATGTGTTTTACAATCTACCTGATTTATGATTAAACTTTGTGACACATCAACAAGTCTTCTAGTCAAGTAACCTGAATTTGCTGTCCTTAGAGCTGTATCAACTAGGCCTTTTCGTGCACCATAACAAGAAATTAAATATTCAGTAATATTTAGACCTTCACGAAAATTACTTTTAATAGGTAAATCAATAATTTCACCCTGAGAATCAGACATAAGGCCACGCATACCAACCAATTGTCGTACCTGAGAAATATTGCCTCGAGCACCTGAAAAAGCCATCATGTAAACAGGATTTAATAGACTTACTTGTCTAAAATTTGTTATTAACTCATCTTTTAATAATTCACCTGTTGTATGCCAAACATCAATAACTTTTTGAAAACGTTGAACTTCAGTAATTTTTCCACTTATAAAACGCTGATCATTTTGTGCTATCTCTAGATGAGCATTTGTAATTAAACGAGTTTTTATAAGTGGAATTTTTAAATCATCTATCCCTAAAGAAATTCCTGCTTTTGTAGCATATTTAAATCCTAAAGTCTTTAAATTATCAGCAAATTCTGCTGTCCTAACAGTACCATAATTTGCTAAGAACCACTTGATTAGATTCTGTATTTCAGCTCGACTAAAAGGTCGATTCGAAAAAAAATTTTTCATCTTATGTACCTAAAGGAAAATATTTTGATCAATATTTAAATTTTTACAAAGAATTACAAATAACTTTGTTAAGCAATATTCGACCTGGGGTAGTCCTAATATACTGCAATAAATTGAGGTCATTATTTTCTTGACTAAGAAAAGGCATTGTTAATGAAACTTTTCCATTTTTTAAAGTAGCTAGTTGTTTTTCAAAGAAAACTTTTGACTCTAAATTTGAAGACCGTACCCAAATAAAAGTATGTAAATCTATCAATCTTTGCTTATAAGCTTGAATAACATCTTGTAAGTCTGTAAAATATAACACATTTTTCAAGACATAAAATAATGAAACATTTTCAATTGTCATAAAATAGCACCCAAGAACCATATCTTGGCTAGGCAACATGATGGCTGAACCTGTAGCAGGAGAAATCCAATTATGAAGAGTGAACATCATTAACCTTGCTTCAGCTTGTGACTCCAATGATATAGGAATGTGAACAGCCATTTGATCACCATCAAAGTCTGCATTAAATGCTGAACATACCAATGGGTGTAAATGCAGTGCTCGACCGTAAACCAACTTTGGTTGAAATGCTTGAATACCCAAGCGATGTAATGTAGGAGCTCGGTTTAACAAAATAGGATGCCCTTTTAAAACTTCATCAAGTAGTTGCCATATTATGGGTTCCTCATTCTGAATCTTTATCTTGGCATTACGTATGTTATGTGCTATTCGTAACTGAATAAGCTTATGAAGCACAAATGGATGAAAAAGTTCAATTGCCATCTCACGAGGTAAACCACACTCATACAATTTCAAATAAGGACCTACTACAATAACAGAACGACCTGAATAATCAACTCGTTTCCCCAATAAGTTTTGACGAAAACGACCTTGTTTTCCCTCTATAATATTTGACAAAGATTTTAATGGTCTACGTGCTTTATCAATAATGGCTTTACCTCGTCTACCATTATGAATGAGTGCATCTACAGATTCCTGGAGAAGACGTTTCTCATTTCTTATCAACAATTCAGGTGCTAACATCTTTTTAAGTCTATGAAGTCTATTATTACGATTAATAACACGTCTATACAAATCATTTAAATCAGATGTAGCAAATTTTCCTCCATCCAATTGAACCATTGGCCGTAAATCTGGAGGTAAGACTGGGAGATAAGTCAAAACCATCCACTCTGGTTTTGAACGTGTTTGAAGAAATTGATTAACAACTCTTAAACGGCGTACATATTTTTTTCTTCTTTGTAAAATATTTTTCAAATCATCTTGTTCTCTAGCTTTAGACAACAATTTAAGATCAAATTTTATGTTTTGTGCCAAATGCTCAAGTTGAATTTCTGATAATAAGTAATGAATAGCTTGGGCTCCTATAACATTATCAAGCATAAAAGTTTTTTCATCTTTTAAATTTAGTTTACCTGAAATTTCATTATACAAATGACGCATTTCATTATTAGTTAAATCTAAATGCACATTTTTATAATACCATTTATGATAATTCCAATCATTACCAGAGAAAGTTACAGAAGATAATTTATTGACCATTATCAAATAACCAGTATAATAGACAATTTTCTCAATTTCTTTAATAGATTTGTTCAAAATAACTGCCATATAGCTAGGTATACTCTTTAGAAACCAAACATGTGTAACAGGACTAGCTAATTTTATATGACCAAGTCGAGAGCGTCGAACTTTAGATTCAGTCACTTCTACATGACAGAGTGAACATATCAATGCATTTTCATTGTTCTGCCTGTAACGAGCCCGTTTATATTTACCACAAGCACATTCCCAACTTTTAACTGGACCAAATATCCTTTCACAAAAAAGACCATCCATTTCAGGTTTAAAAGTCCTATAATTTATTGTTTCTTTCAGTTCGGAAAGTAAAATCCTTCTTATTAATAATTCTGCAAATGAAAAGAAATCATGCAGCATTTTCTGTTCAATGTAAAAATATTTATATTTTATTTACTACACAAAAAATCCCAAGAAAAATTTAAAACTAAATTATAAAATCTAGACTTTATATGCACCTATCCATAAAGTTTAAAGCAGGATTTTTATCTCAATTTAATAAAAAATTCATGTAAAGCGAAACAAACAGATCTTTTTACTTCACCAATAACCATTCCATTAGGCAAAACTCTCTTACTCCATTGCACAATTCGCTCTGGAGAAGTCAAATGTATCTTAATATACTGAGCATTTTTTTTAAGCATTTTTATTTCATTTTAAAAATATTAATTTTCTTAGGTTGTTTAAGTTGATCAACAGTGTATAATCCAATATTTAAACATAATGACTGCAATTCTCGTATCATTACCTTTAATGATTCAGGTGTGCCAGGATTTGGTATAGCCTGCCCCTTAACTATAGCATTTAAAGCTTCTTTTCGATCTTCTATAGCATCAGACTTTACTGTGAAAAGCTCTTGAAGGGTATAAGCTGCCCCAAAACCTTCTAATGCCCAAACTTCCATCTCTCCAAGACGCTGACCACCACTTTTTGCTCGACCACGCAATGGCTGTTGTGTAACAAAAGAATATGGACCAATAGCTCGAGCATGAACTTTATCATCAACAAGGTGAACTAATTTTAGAATATAAGCAT
>Ga0209771_1000153_pt1 | contig 42981 bp, 44 predicted proteins | sample SaaInl59LU_5_DNA_FD_184639 | JGI IMG/M metagenome (GOLD analysis project Ga0209771, IMG submission 184639) | Marine microbial communities from expanding oxygen minimum zones in the Saanich Inlet - ESP_59LU_5_DNA (SPAdes) (version 2) | ecosystem: Environmental > Aquatic > Marine > Intertidal zone... | reverse complement strand
TAGGTTTTTAAGAGATAAGTTTGGTATTGAAAATAAATTAACAACAAGAGGATTGGGAGAAGCAACATTAATTCTTGGAAGTAAATAAAATAGATATGAAGAAATTATTAAATATTTTTGTTTTTGCATGTATTATTTCGATAGCACAAGTAAATGCACAGAGAAATAATCTTTCAGATAGTGAAAGAGTTAAGATTGTTCCCTATGTTCCACAACAAATAGAAAACATTTCTTTAATTGTTAGAAACAACCTGCAAAGTAAACTAGCCCAAATTGTTACTAAAAATGGTTTTGCAGGCTCAACAGGATTTACCAATAGATTTATTATTGTACCTAATATTTCTGTATTAACAAAAGAGGTTGTTGCTGGAGCACCAACAAGAATTGCGTTAACTCTAGATATAGCACTATTTGTCGGAGATGGAATTGATGGTACAAAATATTCAAGTACAAACATAACTGTACAAGGAGTTGGCATCAATGAAACTAAGGCATATATTTCTGCAATTAAAAATATTAAAGCAAACAATAAAGAAATTACAAATGTACTCGAAGATGCTAAATCTAGAATTATTGACTACTATGATAATAATTGTAATTTTATTATAGCTGATATTGAAAAATATGAAGATGCAAGAGAACTTGATAAAGCTCTAGGTATGGCAATGTCAGTACCAACTGTGAGTAAGTCTTGTTATAAAAAATCTGCTAGAAAAGTAAAACCAATTTTCGAGAAAATAATCAATACAGACTGTAAAGAATTAATGAAGAATGCCCAAATAGCTTGGAATAAAGGAGAAGATTATGATGCTGCTAATGAAGCTGCAGTATTTTTACGAAAAATAGACCCAGCATCTTCATGCTATTCAGATTTAGAAAGATTAGTTTCTGATATCAAAAAAGAATTAAGAAAAGACGAAAATGAAATAAAGGATGAGATTAAAGAAAATAAAGAATATAAAAGAAAGCAAGCAGAAAAGGAGTGGGACTTTATACTTCAAAAGCAACGTGATTTAACAGCTTATGAACTTAAAGAAATAGAAGCTTATAAACAGGTAAACATAGAAAGAGCTAAGAATCAAAAAAAGACTGATATTTATAATATAAAAGAGTGGTTTAAATAAAAAAACATAAATTAAACTCATTATAAAAAAAACCATCTTAGCTTAATTCTAAGATGGTTTTTTTCAAATTATTTTTAATATAAATTATTCTTGATCTAATTTTTTTGTAATATTAAAGCCAATTAATAAAGAGGCTCCAGCACATAAAAATATAGATGCTACATAAAATGTTTCAGGACTTATATACATATCTGGTCTAGTATTATAAGGCCCATCATAAGCAAAGTTTAAAGCTAAAACTGCACCTAATAATACACCTACTCCTATACCCATTGCTAATAAACCAAGGTTTAAAATTAAAACTTTCCAAAAAGGAGCAGCATTTTTGCTTCTTCCTTTCATAAAAATACTTGCATCTGCTCCTTTTTCTATTAATGCTAATCTTTCTTTATTTCTTGTAGAAAAGTACAAATAGAAAACTCCAAAGATGCTTCCAAAAATTACTGCTAAAACTGCTACTTCCATATGATTTGATTTTTAAATGGTTAATTTTATATTGTTTGTAGCTTTGACGAATCATTTTACAAAGAGGTTACAAAAAAATAAAAATAATTTTTTTAATAAATATTGTAACCTTTATTTAAAAATATATGTCAAATAGAAAATGACTACAACTAAAGACCAACTATATATTAATAAAGTCATCAATGGAGATGCAAGTGCTTTTGCATATCTTGTTGATACTTATAAAAATATGGTGTTTAGTTTAGCATATAAAATGACAAAGAATAAAGAAGAAGCAGAAGAAGTAAGTCAAGATACATTTATAAAAGCTTTTAAAAATTTATCTAATTTTAAAGGCGATTCTAAATTTTCTACTTGGTTATATAGAATTTGTTATCATACAACTTTAGATGCTATTAAAAAGAATAAAAAAAACAATTACACTTTTGAAATAAACGAAGTTACTTACAATCAAATACAATCAGTAGAAACAATTTTACAAGGTATAGAGAGAAAAGAACGTTCAGTAATCATGGACAAATGTCTAATGAAATTACCAGACGAAGAACGAAGTATTCTTTGGATGTTTTATTATGATGAGTTATCTTTAAAAGAAATAATTGAAGTTACTAATTTATCTGAAGCCAATTTAAAAGTAAAACTACATAGAGCAAGAAAAAAATTATTGACAATTGTAGAGAAAAATATAGAACCAGAAATGATAGAAAATTATGGGAGAAAATAAACACATAAAAGAGTTAGATGATTTTTCTAAAAAATATATAAAAGATATTGATACAGAAAAATTATCACCAGAATTTACTAGTGAATTAATGAAAAAAATTCAAGTATTGAATGTATATAAAGTACAACCTTTTACACCTTTAATTTCTAAAAAAGTTTGGTTTTTAATTGGTTTGCTTCTTGTTGCAATTTTATCTATTTCTTTTAATTCTAATGAAGAAAGTATTTTAAGTGTACCAGAATTAGATGTTACTTTTTTAAATAAATTTCAGTTATCAAATTTGATTGAAAGCGTTTCTATTTCTAATACTACTTTTTCTATTATTTGCTTGTTTGGCCTTATGATTTTTATTCAGTTTATATATCTAAAAAAATATTTTGAAAGTAGAATACATTAGTATTTCAGGTTGTATTTTTTATGAAACCATTTGGAGTGAAAGTAACATAGAGGGCCTAAAAATGCATAAATAAAACCAGGAAAACCAAAAAGTAAGCCTATTCTTAAAGTCGCAAAAATAAAAGAAATTAAGGCTACCAACACAAACACAAAAAAATGTCAAGAGTAGAAAAGTAATTTTAAATCATTTGTTTTTTTATATGCTCTTAAATACATAAAACAGAAACATAAAAATATTAATAGAAAACCAGAGCTATACATTTGAAATATACTTGCAAATTTTTCAATACTTATTCTAACACCACCTGTACCTGTATTTATTAAAGAACGAATAGGAAAAATATAGAAGAGTACAGTAAATAAAAGCACCATATTAAAGGCAATAATCCAATTATCAATAAAATCTGTTCTTCTAAAGTAATTATAGTGTACTTTCCAAATTGCCATCATTACAAAAAAACTTACAGCAAAACTTATTAAGTTGGGTAATTCATCTTGAAAAGAAGTAATTGTTGCATTGTTGCCAATTGTTACTACCATTAAAGTAGCTGCAAAAGCAAATACTCCATCACTAACACTTTCTAACCTGTTTATTGAATGAAGAAATTTCATAGTAGTTACATAAAAGTTACACTTACAATTTTACCGTTTTTAATACTATAAATAGCTACTGCTTTAAATGTTCTTCCATTTGCAGTTACTAATTCATGATCTATAACTTTGTCTTTAAATACAATTCGTTTTAAAATTTTGCAATGTAAATCTGGTGTATTTTTAAAAAACGAATCATAGTTTTCTCTCATTTTTTCTAAACCCTCATAACTTAAAGTATTTGGAAATCGATAGATTTTTACGTTTTTAGCAAATGGTTTTAAAAAAGCATTAATATCTCTATTATTGTATCCAATAAGTTGTTCTTCAGCTAAATATCTAGGTGAAACTTCTGCTACAATTGCAATTTTTGTTCCTTCACTATTAACAGCCATTCTAGAAATGTTATTGATGTTTTCATCAGAAAAACTAAAGAATAATTTGGGGTTTTTATCTGTTTTGGGATTAAATTGATAAATAGTAGATTGGTTGGGTAATAGCAAAGTTCCATTAGGTAACCAAGCAACATCTTCTGTTTTGCCAACAGAAGTAATGGTTTTTATTTTTTTTGTTTTTGGGTTTAAAGATTTCAATAACCAATACTTATCATTCTCCTTACTTATAAAACTCATTAATTCTGTATCAGGAATTTTATGTACAGAACGTCCTACGTTTTTTGCGACAGTTGTATTTGTTTTACTTTTTAAATCAGATATAATGAGATGTAAACTATCATTTACAATAACTGAAGCTACAACCGTATTTTCATCAAACCATGCAGGATATGCAACTTTTAAATCAGGAATTAGTTCAGTGCTTTTTTTTGATTTACGATCATATTTATAAAAACGCTGTAACCCATCATTATCTAAACGAACAGCTGAAATTTGACTAGAATTTGGAATTCTTTGTGGTGAATATTCTCCTCCATTAGTTGTGTTTGATCTATAATTTAAATTTTTATTTGTTGAATTTAGATTACTTAAAACAATTTCTGTTTGTCCATTCTTTTCTGAGGCAAAAAGTACTTTATCATTTTCATAAAAAAAAGGCTGGCTATCATAACCAGTGTTGTTAGATATATTTTTACCATTTTTTAAAATATAGGATTCCCCTTTTTTTACAATATCAAAAACATGAATTTCTTTATTGGTTTGTGATAAAACTGAAGAAGAGATAAAAAAGATAATGAGAATAAAAATTTTCATAAAAAACGATTTTCTCAAATATAATAAATTCTATAAAGCCAAATACATATGATGATTTGGATTACTATGTGTTGCAGATATTCTAAAATCACTTTTACCAACAATTGTAAACCCCATTTTTTTATAAAATTGTATAGCTCTTTTATTTTCAACCCAAACTTTCAACCAAATTCCTGTTTGATTATTTTTTTTACATAATTGAATATTAAAATCTAAAAGTTGTTTGGCTAAACCTAAACCATAATGTGTTTTTAAAAAATATATTCTACTTAAATAAGTAATATTTTCTGCATCAATATTTTCGCAAGGAAGATTTAAAACAATTTTAGAATAACCAACCACATCATTATTATAAGTTAATAAATAATACTGGTGAGTGTTTTCTGAAAGTTCTTTAGCAAAGTTTTTTACTGTAAAATTTTCTGAAATGTAACTATCTATATCATTTTTTGGAGCAGAATGCCCATGTGCAGGTAAAAAAGTTTCTATACTTAATTTTGATAATAAGTTTGCATCTTTTTGGGTAGCTTTTCTAATAGAAATCATATTGTACTACTTTGCTTAAATACAGTTTATTAGTTTTGATTATCTTTTTTAATTTCAAAAATATAAGTTGCTATAATGTCTTCTTTGTAATACAGATGAACATCAAAATAACCTGCTTTATTAAAAGTGTACCTTAAAATAGTGGTGTCATTTTTTTGACTTATGAAAGGGTTATAAGTTTTCTCTGAAACTCCAGAAACAAAAACTAACTTTAGATTTTTAGGATCAATTTCTTTTTTAAAAACATAATTAAAGTTAAAAGTTTCACCTTTTTGTAAGCTGTGATACATCTTTTTAGGAGCTATGTATTTATTTAAATATGTATAAGCACCACCATACAATAAAGGCATTTCTATAAACTCTTGAAAAGTTGGCATTTTATCACCAAGAAGTGAAAACTCTTTTTGAATTGGAAAATGATTTTTGATAAATAGTTCTGGTTCTGTTAAAAAATACCCATCATTATATTTAAAAATAAATCTATTTTCGTCTGGATAAGAAATACCTGCAGCCCAAGTAGCATCACACAAATACCATTTATTATTTATTTTAAATGCATTCCAAGTATGATTAGGATAATTAGGGTCAAATTCTGTTACATCTACAGTTCTGCCAAAACCATAAACCATCTTAGATTCTATATCTACAACATCACACATAGCTTTAAACAAATATGCGTAACCAGTACAAATGGTTTTTTTTCTTTTTAAGAGTTTAGAAAATAAATCACGTTTTAACTCAGAATTCCATTCTGCGAGTTTTATAGAATCTTTTTTATATTTTTTTCTTTTGCGTTCGTTTTTAGAGTATAATTTAAAATCGCTTGCAATATTTATACAAATCCATTTATAAATGGCTCTTACTTTTTCTATATCAGTATCAAGATTCTTTGTTAGATCAAGAGTAAGCTTATTTAAATTAAATAATCGCTTACTCTTAATAGTACTCGCAATTCTATCTGCTTTTGCAAAATTGATGTGTTTAAAGTCAGTTTTTTGACTAAAACAATGTGTAGTGAATAAAACAAAAAGTAAAAAAAAAGCTTTTTGCATACAGAATTATTGCCCTTTTCTTTTAGAAGAAAAACGCTTATTAGTTCCAACTGCACCTAACATTTCATTATCATCTTCTTTTAATACGATAGTAAGATTTGTAGTGTTTTTTGTGATGGTAACTTTTTGTTTTAGATAACCTAAGTAAGAAAAGTATATAACATCACCAACGTTTAATGTTTTAGGAAAAGTAAATTCTCCTTTTCTATTTGATGAGGTATAAACAGACTTATCTTTTAAATAAATATTTACTCCATTTAAAGGTTCTGCCTTTTCTTCAGTTTTACCTTTTACAACGCCTTTTACTTCAACTTTTTGAGCATTAATGGTTGATGTACATAAAAAACTAATAAAAAATAATGTTATTAAAATTTTAGTTGATGTTGTCATTTTTACAGTTGTACTCGTTTTCATAATGATATGTTTTTAATGTTGATATCAAAACTATAGGTAAATAAAAAAACTTAAAAACGCTATTTAGCTAAGTAATTCATTTACTGGGTTAAAGTTACTTTTTATTTAGTAAAATTGAAAATGAATTTTACAAAGACTCTTTAATCCATTGATTTATTTTATTCTCTAATAAAGCCAAAGGTATACAGCCTGTTTCTAATACTTGATTATGAAATTCTTTAATATCAAATTTATCTCCTAAAGTTTTTTTAGCTTTTGCTCTTAGTTCTCTAATTTTTAATTGTCCAATCTTGTATGATAAGGCTTGTCCTGGATTTGCCATATAACGTTCTATTTCAGAAGTTATGCCTACTTCACTTTCTGCTTCATTGTCTAAAGAATATTGTATAGCTTTTTCTCTACTCCAACCTTTTGCATGTATACCTGTATCTACGACTAAACGAATAGCTCTATGCATTTCCATACCTAACATTCCAAAATATTGATAAGGGTCTGTATACAAACCTAACTCTTTTCCTAAATTTTCTGTGTAAAGGGCCCAACCTTCACCATAAGCACTATACCAAAGTGTTTTTCTAAAATCTGGTAAATCTTCATTTTCTTGGGTTAATGCTATTTGATAGTGATGTCCAGGAATAGTTTCATGCAGAAATAATGCTTCATCTTGAAAACCATTGTAAGTAGTAGCATCAGGAATTGGACTATAAAAAACGCCAGGTCTGTTGTCATTTAAAGAACCAGGATTGTATTCTGCACTTGCAGAAGCCTCTCTAAATTTTTCAGTCTGCTTTACAATAAATTGTGTTTTAGGTTTATTACCAAATAATTTATTGAGTTGAGGCATCATTTTTTTGTGAATAGCATTAAAGTTATCTAAAACTTCTTTAGCAGTTTTATATGGCATTAACTCTTTATTTGTTCTTACAAAGTCGAAAAATTCTTTTAAAGATCCTTTAAAACCAACTTCATTCTTCACTTTCTCCATTTCAGATAAAATACGAGCCACTTCTTTTTTACCTAATTCATGAATTTCATCTGCACTCATGTTTGTAGTTGTGTAGAATTTAATTGCATGATTATAATAATCATCTCCATTAGGTAAATCTAAAAAACCAGAAGAAGTTCTACCTGCATTTAAATAATCTGATTTTAAAAATAATGCTAACTCTTTAAAGCTTGGGATTAATTTATCACTTAAAATTGAAGTATATTCATTTGTTAATTCCTCTTTTTCTTTACTTGTAAAAGTTTCTGGAAATTTTTGAATAGCTCCTAAAAATAAATGATTAGAATAATCTGTAATACCTTCTGAATTTTTATTTACAATTGTTAAACTTTCAAATTGTGGAATAACTTTTACAATTAAAGATTTTGGCAAAACATACCCTTCTGCAATACCTTCTTGCATTCTAGTTTTTGCTGTTTGTAACCAAATATTATATTGTTCTAACCTACTTAACCAATTTGTATAATCTTGTACAGTATTAAATGGTTGAGCTGCACTACCACTCGCAAATTGACCCATAATTAAATTTACAGACCACATTTGATCTATAGGGAGCAAAATATCTTTCTTAAAACTAGCTTGCGCTAAAGCCATATTACAATCCCATTTTAGTACAGCTTTACTCATTTGTTGACTTTCAGTTAAGTCTTCATCTTTAAAATTATCTAATTCATTTAAGGTAGTTTGATAAAATGATTTTAGGTCTTTTCGATAATCGTCTGATAAAAAGTTAGGAAAATCTGCTGTGTATTTTTTGTCTCCAAAAAAAGTAGCTTCTATAGGATTCAGCCTTAACTTACCCTCATTATAACTTGCTAAAAGTTCAGCAAAATTTTCTGTAGTTTTATTTTCTGAAGTACTTGCAGATTCTTTTTTACAAGAGGTTTGTACAACTAAAATTGCAATACAAATTAATAGTATATTTTTCATGAGATTGGTTTTCTCAAATATAACTAATAAAAAAAGATATCAGAATATATATTAAATGTAAATTGTTGAATATTATTTAATTAAAAATTAATACCAACGCTTTTTATTTTTTTTAGAAGCTGTAGATTTTCTACTTTTTTTATGTTTACTAATTGTATTAGGTTGTTTCTTTTTGTGCTTTGGTTTATGAATTGGGTAGGGGTGATCTTCAATAACTTTTATAGGTTTCTCTATTAAAGATTCAATGGTTTTTATATAACTATTTTCATCAGGAGAACAAAAAGAAAAAGCAATTCCAGATTTACCTGCTCTACCAGTTCTACCAATTCTATGCACATAAGTTTCAGGAATATTTGGGATATCAAAATTAATAATTGCATCTACGTTGGTAATATCTATACCTCTAGCAGCAACATCTGTTGCAATTAAAATGCTTGCCTTTTTAGTTTTAAAATCTTCAATGGCTTTGTTTCTATTAGACTGTGTTTTGTCTCCATGAATGCTTGTTGCTTTATATCCATTTTTAAGAAGAGTTTGCTCTAATTTGTCCACTCCAAATTTAGTGCGTCTAAATATAATTATTTTACCATTTATGGTGTTTCTTAACAAATGTAAACACAAGTCTGTTTTGTTTTTTTTAGGCAAATAATATAATAATTGCCCAATATTTTTTGCAGTAGTTTCTTCTGGGTTTATTTCTACTTTAATAGCATTTTTAATTACAGATTTTGCAAGATCATCAATTTTTTCTGGAATAGTGGCAGAAAATAAAAGGGTTTGTTTTTTTCTAGGACAAAGTTTTTCAATCTTTTTAACGTCATTGATAAAACCCATGTCTAGCATTAAATCAGCTTCATCTAAAACAAAGATTTCTAAATGACTTAAATTTAAATGACCTTGAAGCTGTAAATCTAATAAACGACCAGGTGTTGCAATTAAAATATCTATACCTTTTGCTAACTTTTCTTTTTGAGGTTCTAAAGAGACACCTCCAAAAACTGCTGTAGCTCTTAAGTTAGTATACTTGCTAAATAAGGTAAAGTTTTCTTCAATTTGTATTGCTAGTTCACGAGTAGGAGTCACTATTAAAGCCTTTATGGTTTTTGCTCCTTTTTCAGCATCTTGTTTATTAAATAATAAATTGATTATTGGCAATGCAAATGCAGCAGTTTTACCTGTACCTGTTTGTGCAGCAACAATTACATTTTTCTTAGCTAAAACTAATGGTATTGTTTTTTGTTGTACTAAAGTTGGTCTCTGAAAACGTGCTTCAAAAAGTGACTTTAAGATAGATTTATGTAATGGTAATTCTGTGAATTGCATTGATTGATTTTTTTGTAAAGGTAGTATAAAAGCTGCCTAGTTTTAAATGTAAACTTTTTTGTCAACAAAAAACCTCTCTGAATAAACAGAGAGGTTTCAATAATTTAAGTGGCTACCCATTTTTATGGGAATAAAATATTTATTACTTAATTAACTCATAAGAACGCTTAATAAAGTTTGTTAACTCTTCACCATGTAACAAGTTTTGAGATAATTTTGCCAAATCAAACGCTTGAGAAATTAAGCCTTTTTGTTTGTCTTCATCAGCAGCTAAAATTTCAGAAACTAATGGGCTGTTGGTGTTTACTACCAAATTGTACATATCTGGCATGTTACCCATACCAAACATACCTCCACCACCAGTAGCTTGCATTTCTTTCATTCTACGCATAAATTCTGGTACAGTAATCATAAAAGGAGAAGCATTAGAATCCATAGCTTCTAACTGCACAGTATAAGATGAATTGTTTACAGCACCTTCAATAACAGGCTTTAATTTCTCTTTTTCTTCATCTGATAATTTAGAAATTACATTGTCATCTTTTTTAATTAAATTATCAATATGATCTGCATCAACTCTAGAGAATTTAATTTTGCCATCTCCAGAAGTTTCTAATTTTTGCATTAAATGAGAAACAATTGGCGAATCTAAAATTAACACTTGATAACCTTTGTCTTTTGCAGCTTGAATATAACTGTGTTGAGCATCTTTATTAGCTGCATATAAAATTACATGGTTACCATCTTTATCAGTTTGAGTGTCTTTTGTTTTCTCAACCAATTCATCAAACGTAAAATATGTATCATCTACTGTTGGATATAAGGCAAACTTCTTTGCTTTATCAAAGAATTTATCTTCAGATAACATTCCATACTCAATAATTACTTTAATGTCATTCCATTTTTTCTCAAAATCTTCACGATCTTTTTTAAATAATGACGATAATTTGTCAGCAACCTTTTTAGTGATGTAACCAGAAATTTTCTTAACAGCACCATCTGCTTGTAAATACGAACGAGAAACGTTTAATGGAATGTCTGGAGAATCAATAACCCCTTTTAACATCTGTAAAAAGTCAGGTACAATTCCTTCTACATTATCAGTAACAAAAACTTGATTTTGATAGAGTTGAATTTTATCCTTTTGCATGTCTAAGTTCTGTGTTAACTTAGGGAAGAATAAAATACCTGTTAAATTAAAAGGATAATCTACGTTTAAGTGAATGTGGAATAATGACTCCTCAAATTGCATTGGATACAATTCTCTGTAGAAATTATCGTAATCTTCTTTTTCTAAATCAGCAGGTCTTTTTGTCCAAGCAGGATTAGTATTGTTGATGATATCATCTACCTCTATTTGTCTGTGAGGTTCTTTAGTTTCTTTACCATCTTTATCTGTAATGCTTGCAGGCTTATGCTCTGGATCGTTAATTTTTTTAGTTCCAAATTTAATTGGCACTTGGTTAAAACGATTGTATTTCGTTAATAAACCTCTAATTTTACCTTCTTCTAAAAATTCAGTTGAATCTTCTGCAATGTGTAAAATAATTTCTGTACCTCTGTCAGATTTGTCATGCTCTACTAAAGTATATTCAGGAGAACCATCACAAGTCCAATGAGCAGCAGGTTCATCTTTAAACGATTTTGTAATAATTTCTACTTTATCTGCCACCATAAAAGCAGAGTAAAAACCTAAACCAAAGTGTCCTATAACACCAGTTTCGTTTTTATCATCTTTGTATTTGTCTAAAAATTCTTCAGCACCAGAAAATGCAATTTGGTTGATGTATTTTTCAACTTCATCAGCAGTCATTCCTAAACCTTGATCTTTAATGGTTAAGGTTTTTGCATCTTTATCAATGCTGATTTCAATTTTAGCATCACCTAATTCGGTTTTTGCTTCACCAATAGAAATTAAGTGTTTTAGTTTTGTTGTGGCATCAGTACCATTAGAAATTAACTCACGTAAAAAGATTTCGTGATCAGAATACAAGAATTTTTTAATCAGTGGAAAAATATTTTCTACTGATACATTAATGTTTCCTTTGCTCATAATTTTATATTTATTTTAATATTATTTTCTAATAATTAATAAGTCAAAAAAAATACCAAAGAAAGAATTATGACAAGATGACAGAAATATTTTAATTACGAATTATAAATTCATAATTTGTAATTTATATGTCTCTCAACATTTCAGTTTTGTTCTCGTTTTTCCAAGTTCCACCTGTAAAATCGGGTACTTTTATAGAGCTACTGTTTTGTGCTACAGAAAGTTCTGATAGTGGAGTAATAGCGCTCCATAAAACACTATCATAGACATTAATGTCTAAAGGTAATCCTTTGTTTAAACATCTAATAAGTCTATAAATCATGACAAAATCCATACCTCCATGACCAACAGAATTGTCTGATATTTGAGTTTTTAATTTTGCCCATAAAGGATGATTGTATTTTTCTCTATATTCAGTATATTTTTCATCATCTAACCATTTATGACCCCACCAAGCTAATTCTTCTTCATTAATATATAATTTAGAAGGATATCCTTCGTGTACTGCTTTGGTTCCTACAACTGTATTTAATCGATCATAAGGTCTACCTGAATGCACATCAAACTGTAACATAATGGTTTTACCTAATTTTGTTTTAATCATAGTGGTGTTCATATCACCACATTTCACATTTTGAAATTGTGGTAGATTAGCTCTTTTAGCAGCATCACTTAAACTTTTTTCTCTTGAACTCATAGAAACTACATGGTCGTAAGTATCTCCTCTACCAATATTCATGTATTGACTTATAGGGCCTAAGCCATGAGTTGTATAAAAATTACCATCTTTCTTAAGATGATGTTTAATTCGCCATTGATTTTCATAATAGGTTTCATCTAAAAGATGTTTTCTTAAATCATGAATGTATGCGCCTTCTGCATGAGTTAAATCACCAAAAACACCTTGATTTACCATATTTAACACCCACAATTCTTCACCATTAAAACAACAGTTTTCCATCATCATGCAATGTTTTTGGGTGCGTTCTGCAGTTTCTAATAATTTCCAACAATCTTCCAGAGTATATCCAATAGGTACTTCAGAAGCAACATGTTTTCCTTTCTCCATACCATACAGAGCCATAGGTGTATGCATTTCCCAAGGTGTAGCAATAATTAATAAATCAATATCATCTCTATCTGCAACTTTTTTCCATTCGTCTGGATTACCAAAATATGCATCTGCAGTAGTATTATGTGTTTTTTTAAGATGCGCATTTAATTTGTCTGTTTTTTCTTTTCTTAAATCTGAAATTGCTACAACAGTGGCATGGTTATTTTTCACCAACCAATCGAACATTTGTATTAAGGTTTGTCCTCTGTTTCCAGCACCAATAATACCTACTCTTACATTGTCAATTTTTGAAGTAGTTAGTCCAAAGGCAGTTCCTTTAGCAGTTTTATTAAGTAATGAATTTGTTTTTTCTAAAGTTTCTTCTTTACAAGAAATTGTTGTTGATAAACCTAAAAACAGAGCAGCTTTTGATGAAAGTGATAAAAAATCTTTTCTATTCATAATAAAAAAATGTTTGGTTGATTTTAAATTGCTTATTGTAAAGGTGTTAATTTATCACTATTTTTGTTAGTTACAAATAACAAATTACTAATTTTTAGAACCGATAAATATGTATAATTCAAAAATTACTGGTTTAGGGTATTACGTTCCAGAAAATGTGGTTACCAATAATGACTTAAAAGAGTTTATGGATACTTCTGATGAATGGATACAAGAAAGAACAGGAATTAAAGAACGTAGATGGATAGACCCAAAGACTGGTGATAATACTTCTTCTATGGGAGCAAAAGCTGCAAAAATAGCTATAGAAAGAGCTGGCTTAACTAAAGATGATATCGACTTTATCATTTTTGCAACATTAAGTCCAGATATGTATTTCCCTGGAGGTGGAGTAAGAGTGCAAGATATGTTAGATATGCCAACTATTGGTGCTTTAGATGTACGTAATCAATGTTCAGGATTTATCTATTCTATGTCAGTTGCAGATCAGTTTATAAAAACAGGTATGTACAAAAACATCTTAGTTATTGGTTCAGAAAATCATTCTGGAGGATTAGAAAAATCGACTAGAGGTAGAGGTGTTACTGTAATTTTTGGAGATGGAGCAGGAGCAGCAGTGCTATCTAGATGTGAAGAAGAAGGAAAAGGTATTTTATCTTCTCATTTACATTCAGAAGGAAAGCATGCAAGAGAATTAATGTTAGATGGACCTGCAACAGGAAGATGGGTGCCAGAAATTTTAGCAGAGAATGATCCAGATGACCAATCTTATTATCCATATATGAATGGGCAGTTTGTTTTTAAACACGCTGTTGTGCGTTTCTCTGAAGCTATTGTAGAAGGATTGCAAGCTAATAATCTACAAAAAGAAGATATAGATATGCTAATTCCTCATCAAGCGAATTTACGTATTGCTCAATTTATTCAAAAGAAGTTTCAATTATCTGATGATAAGGTTCATAACAATATTATGAATTATGGTAATACAACAGCTGCATCAGTAATTATAGCATTAACAGAAGCTTGGGAACAAGGTAAAATAAAAGATAACGATTTGGTTGTTTTAGCTGCTTTTGGAAGTGGATTTACATGGGGTTCTGTAATTATTCGTTGGTAGTAAATACATTTTTTTTATAATATAAAGGTCTTTTCTTAAAGTAGAAAAGACCTTTTCTTTTTAATGACTCGTAAAGATAAAATTCCAAATAATGGCCCTATAGCTAAAAGTGTAAATACCATTGGTGTATTAAAACGTGAAATTAATATACTCAAAAGTTGAATACTAATAATAGTAATTGCAAAACCAATACAATTTACAATAGTTAAAGCGGTTCCTTTTATTTTAGCCTCAGCATTATTTGCTACTAATGTTGAGAATAAAGGTGAGTCTGCAATTACTACAAATCCCCAGAAAAACAGAAAACTTAAAAAAATAAAACTGCTTTTTAGTTGAAAAATTAATGGACTAATAAGACAGCAAATAAAAGAACTTAATAAAATATAAAAAGCAACCTTTTTTGTTTTAAAATTTAGTGAAAGATAACCACTTACTACACACCCTAAAGCACCAATAGCAATTATTAAAAAAGAAAATAAGGGAATATTTAAATCAATATTATTATTGATTGCAAACATTTTTAAAAGTACAGGAACAAAAGCCCAAAAGGCATATAATTCCCACATATGACCAAAATATCCGAATGCAGCTGATCTAAAATCATTATTTCTAAAAACATCAAAAAACACTGAGAAATTAAATTGTTGACTTTGTTTTCTATTTTTACCATCGCCTAAAAAAAGAATTAATAAACCCCCTAGAATTGATAAAATAGAAATAAATATCATAACATTTTTCCAAGGAAACCCTGTATTTAGATCTTTTAATAAATGAGGAAGAGCAGTTCCTAAAACTAAAGCCCCAACTAAAAAACCTAATGCTTTTCCTAACCCTTTTTTGTAATAATCTGAAGCTATTTTCATGCCTACAGGATAAATTCCAGCCAAGAAAAAGCCAGTTAAAAATCTTAATAATAATATACTAATGAAAGTATTTTGACTATGAATAATTAGCAAGTTCGTAAAGGCTCCCAAAATAGCACAAGTAAAGAATACTTTTGAAGGAGAAAACCTGTCTGAAATGGTAAGTATGGCAAATAATAATGTGCCTGAAATAAAACCAAACTGAACAATAGAGGTTAAAATAGCTATTGAATTTTCGGGTAAATTATAATTTATGATTAAATCATCTAATATTGCATTGCCAGCAAACCATAAAGAAGTACAACAAAATTGTGCTACTACAATAGTAGGTAAAATAATTTTTTTTAGAGATGACAAAATAGAGTTAATTGTTTTAAAAGACGGTAATATTTTATTTTTAAAAGTTACAATTAGCCAAGTTAAAATGTAATAATGCTACACACAAATATTTTTAAATAAAAAAAAGAGAAGCAAAAAGCTTCTCTTTCTAATATATATTAAATTTTCTTAGAATTGGAATAATAGACCAACATTAAAATTACCCCAAGTAGCTGCATCAGAAATATTTTCATAAGATACATTTAATTCTATAGTGTCTGCTATATCTAAACCTAATACTGGTCTGTAATAAAATCCACCATCTAAACCATCAGATAAACCAAGGGCATAACCTGCGTCTAATCCTCCTGTAAAAATGCCAAATAACTTTAGGCGAGCTGCAGCAGCAATTGGTAAAAATTGAGCGTCATCTACGCTTACAGTTTGCCCTAATACTTGAATTTCGTCACCAAAGAAATTTCTAAAACCTGCATTTAATCCAAACTCAATAGGAGCATCTATATCTGTAAAATAATAATAAGCATCGATACCAATAACTAAATTAGAGATATCTGAAGCATCTGCAGCAGGTAACCCAACTGAGGCTCCTAATTTAAATGTTTGCGCATTAGCACTTGTTAATGAGAATAACGCAATACACATTAATAACAATAGTTTTTTCATAATTAAATAATTTTATGTTTGGTTTAAATTTACAAAAAAATAATTACAAGAAATAAATTCTGAATAATATTAGAGAGTATAATTATAAGTTTTGATGCTGGTTTTTAATATTCAGAAACTTTATCAACTTCTAATTTTCTCATGGCTTCTCCTTCAATAAGTTTATATAAAATTTGTCTAGTACCCCCAGTTGGTGCAGCATTTGTATCACCTTTTTTATAGATTGGAAATCGTTGACCTAAACTGTTTTCAATAAGAGAAAATTCATCATGACCCATATATCCTTTGTTAATCTTACTATTTTCTGCTGTTGGCTGAAAATAAACTTCACTCATTGATTTTTTATTATTAACAGAAAAGGCATATACATTTCCATAACTTCCACTTCCAACAGATTGGGTAAAAACAAAAAGTTCTGGTGAGCCATCAGAATTTAAATCTTCTACCTCTGCATTTACTACAACTTCACCTTCAATATCAATTGTTTCATTGTATTCTTGTTCTTTTAGACCAAATGTAAAAATTGTCAAAGTGTTTTTGCCCTCTTTTTTTATTGTAGATACTTTAAAACCAACATCTTGTAAATTTAGTACTTTATTAAACTTTGTTTGGTCTATTTGATTCTGATCAATAGGTTCATTTATTTTTTGATAAGACCCAGAAATACTTGCACCACCAGAACAATAAAAATAAAGTAATCCTTGATCTTCTTCATTTTCTGTAGTCACACTGATTTGTGTATCAGTAAATGTAAACAGAATAGATTTTCCATTAATTTGTGATTGGTAAATTTTATCATTTATTTTTTTAGCAACAGCATCAAATGTACAAGTTGGCCTTTTTTTGTCTGCTCGCGAACGAATTGAAATCTTCAATAGATTATTTTCTTTTTCTGAAACCATTATAGCTATCCAATCATAGCCTTCACTTCTTTTTGAATATTCTTCAGAAACATAATTTCCTATTACATTTAATTCTTTTTTTATTTCTAGTGATGAAACATCTTTAACTTTTTTTGTTTCGTCTTTACAGCTGATAGTAATAAATAGCATCAATACTATCACATAAAAAATATTTTTCATTATTTCTGATATTTGTTGTTAATACGATTTAAGCTAACATAATTTTAAAAGTTGCAGTAAACTTTTAAAATGTAATTAATTTTTATTTATAACATTTAAATCATAACCTCGCTAACTTGTATAACAGGCTCTATATTAGTAAAGTTTGGTAAATCTCCCATTATTTTATTTGAATTAGGGCCAAAAGCATTCCCAAATTCTTCTACTGAATTAAAGTACATATTTCCCATTCCAGCATAAGGAGCAGTAGATCCAGGAGTTCCACCACCAATACCTTTTTCAACTGTAGCACCTTTAAGAGCATTGCCTAGTAATGATTTAACTAATGGAATATGCTTGCTGCAGTAATAGTCCATGTTAAAATTTTTTCCTTCTGAGTTTGGATAAACTACACTTACTTTAATTAGGCCTTTTTTCATTTTATTTTTAGATTATTTGTTAATTCTACAAGTTAAGGCTTTTAATTACTAAAACTATAAGAAACAAAATTAAAAGGTTAAGTCTGTTATTTTTCAAATACAACTTTCCCTTCTTTAATTGTTTTTAAGACTTTAATTTCTTTTATATCATCAACATTTACTTTTAGAGGGTTGTTGTCTAAAATTACTAAATCAGCTAATTTACCATTTTCGAGACTACCTTTTTTGTCTTCTTCATAGTGTTGATAAGCAGACCATATTGTTATTGCTTTTAATGCTTGATATGGTGTTAATCTTTCGTCTGGACCAATGATTTTGTCAGACCTTGATTTTCTTGCTACTGCTGTCCAAACAACACGCATTAAATTTGGTAATGCTACAGGAGCATCTGTATGAATGGTTACATCTAAACCTTTACTTATTGCTGTTTGAACTGGACTAATTTTTTGAACTAAAGAATCGCCTATTAATTCTTTATGCCAGTCACCCCAATAAAAAGTATGTAAAGGAAATAAAGATGTAATCATCTTCATTTCTTTAGCTCTGTCTAATTGATCTTCTCTAATATATTGTCCATGAATAATAACATCTCGTCTTTCATTATTACCATATTTTTCTTTTAATGGTTTCATTGTTCTTATGAGTTGGTCAACTGCTGCATCTCCATTAGTATGTGTAAGTATTTGCCAGTTATTAATGAAGCCTTTTTCAAATATTGAAGAAAGAACACTATCATTAGGAATAGCTGGATAACCACTATAGTCATGAGGCATTCCTTCTGGTGGAATAAGATACGGTTCTGTCCTCCATGCTGTTCTGCCTTGTGGTGAACCATCTAATGTTACTTTCATTCCACCTATTCTAAAATTATTAATGTAATTTTTACTATTCCATTTACTATTCATGTGTTTATCCACAAACATGTAATCTATATAGCTTATCACATCAATTTTATATTTATCCATTTCAGCCATTGCTACAAGCATTTCTTGATTTTGCATAGCTCTTCCTTCTTGTGCAGTAGTATAACCATAAGAAAGAGCCATATCTTGGCCTGCATCAAAAAATTTAATAAGAGCTTCTTCTGATTTAGGCGCTATTGCTTCTAGCATAAAAGGAATTGCAGCTAGTTCTTCTAGTACACCATTAGGTTCATTCGAGTTTTTTTCACGTCTAATTAGTCCTCCTTCAGGATCTTTAGTGTTGGCATTAATACCTAATTTCTCTAGCCCTTTTGAGTTTACAACTGCAAAATGACCTGAAATATGCACTATCATTATTGGAAATTCAGTACTTACTTGATCTAAATCGTGTTTGGTAGGAAAACGTTTTTCTTTTAAAACTGAATCATCAAAACCAGTTCCAAATATCCAACCTGTTAATGCTCTGTTTTCAGGTGTATTCCATTTTTTTAATACTGAAATTAACATTTCTAAATCATCAACATTTGCATCTGGTGAAGCAAGTAATTGGGCTCCTACAGCTTGCCCTCCAAAATTTGCAAAATGGCAATGACCGTCTATGAAACCTGGTACTAATGTATTTCCTTTGAGATCTATCATATTATGACCCATACCAGCAATTTTCATTGCTTCACTACTAGAGCCTGTAAAAACTATTTTACCTTCCTTTTCTACTAGTGCCTCAACATAATTTGGTGACTCGCCAACCATAGTAAGAATATCACCATTGTAATAGACTGTAGCTTTATCTAATTTTTGGGAATCATTGCAAGAATAAATAATAGATATTCCTAAAATGAGAAGTAAAATATTTTTCATTTTTATGTTGTTTTTAATTGTTTTGTTTTGATTGGTTTACGATAAATTTAACAAATAAAAACTTAATTAAAATTTATAAGGATTAAAGAAAGTATCTTTTTTTAGTTTAATCTCTTTTAAAACTACAAAATATAAAGTTCTGCAATGTTTTAAATGGTGTTAAATGGTCTTCTGTAAGGCATTCTATTTTTTTAAAACCATCTTTAAATTCGAGCGTTAATTCATTTTCATTATATTGTTTTATATCAAGTCCACTACATTTTTTAGGACCATTTTTTGAAAAGGTTCCAATTGTAATGAATCCGTTCACAGATATTTTTGCAATCTTAATATATTTTTTTATTTGATCTGGTTTAGTTAGAAAATGAAAAGTTGCTCTATCGTGCCAAACATCATAAGTAGTATTAGGTTTAAATTCTAAAATATCACTTACAATCCAATTAACTTTTTTAGCTTTTTCTCCAAGTCGATTTTTAGTTTTTTCTAGTGATTTAGAAGAAATATCAAGGACACTAATGTTTTCAAATCCTTCATTTAATAAGTAGTCTACTAGTTTGCTTTCACCACCACCAATATCTATAATTTTTGCTGTTTTTTTTAATTGGAAAGAACGTATAAATTCAAGCGAGGTTTTAGGAATATCTTGCGTCCAACTTACTTGGTCTGGATTTTTAGTTTCATAAACTGTTTCCCAATGCTTTTTTTTGTCTAAACTCATTTTTAATATCTCTTTTTTTTAAGGCTAACATTTTTACATATGATTAATTATTTGATTTTTTAAATTTCAAATAGAACTAATTGTGAATTATATAGGATTTCCAATATATTTTTATTCTTTAATAGGTATCCAAATTTCTTCTTCAGAATTGGGGTCGTTGTTTTTATACTTATTACCTAAAATTTCAAAATGGGGTCTGTTGTCAACTTTATATTTAGAATTTGGTAACCAATTAAAAAATATATTTTCATAAATAGAAGTAACTAAACTAGACCCTTTGTAATCAAAAACAGCATATAAACCAGATTCTAAAAGTAAACTGTTAAATTCAGGTAATTTCTCATTAAAATTAGTCACTTCTACAGTTGCCCATTTTGTAAACTCTGTTGTAGGATTAAAATTTGCATAATAATCTGTAGGATAGATTTGTAAAGAGATTTTGTCTTCTGAAACTCGATTCTTAATATCTTTTATTTTAGGTGCAAATTGAGCCCAAAGTAAATCTGTTTTATTGTTTACTAAACTCATTTTTGTAGCAATACCTACTAACTTTTTTTCTTGAAGATTTGTAATTCTAGGTTGTATCATTTTTTAATATCTACCGTAAAATTACAAAAATCAATTAGTACAATTTAATAAAATTAAAAACGTGCTGTTTAAAAAAAGCAGCACGTTTTATAATTCAAATTTACTATACATTAAAGTGGTTAGAAAAATCCTCCACCACCATCTTTTTCTCTGTTGTCTCTATTTCTTCTGGCTTTAGCTCTATTTTTACCACCACCAAACCTGTAATTAAAGCCTAAGAAGGTAGTTCTGCTTTCCCATTGAAAGCGTCCATTTTGTACAAAAGGATTTGTAGAGTTAAACGCAAACTTCATACCCTGAAAGATATCATTAACTCTAAAATTAATGGTTCCTTTACCTTTTAAAACTGTCCAACTAGCACCTGCGTTTATCATCCACATATTTTCTACATCCCATTGAATGTCTTTTTGTGGTCCTCTATACATGGCAAATAATTGTAAACGTAAGTTTTTTGTTGCTGTAAAACTATTACTAATACGTGCATTAAAAACATCGTTTTGTACAGTTAATTGTGTTGGGTTTGCACCAGTGTTATTAATGTTTCCTAATTGTTCTTGGGAATAAAAATCCATACTAGAGTTTACTCTCCACCATTTATTCATTTTAAAATTTGCTGAAAACTCAATACCATAAGCATCTGTATCACTAAAGTTTGTAAATGATAATATTTGACCAAAATCTGGGTTTGCAGGATCTACGTTAGTAATTCTAGAAATAACATCGTCTATTTTTCTGTAAAATGTACCAAAGGTTAAGTTACCTCCTTTAATTTGACGTGTATAATTTAACTCGTAACTATTGGTAAACTGTGGTCTTAAGTCTGCATTACCAATAGAAATAATTAAAGGAGTACTCCATTCTCTAATAGGGTTTACTTGTTGAATACCTGGTCTATCAATTCTTCTACTATAGCTTAATTGCCATTGGTTTTTTTCTGATGGACTGTAGGTAAAGAAAGCTGAGGGATATATGTTAAATAAATCTTGATTTACGTTCTGAATGTCTCTTACAGAGTTTCTGTTTTCATCATTATATCTTCTAAATGTACCATCAATTAAAAAGTTTTCAAATCTTGCTCCTAATTGCATAGTAACTTTTCCAAAAGAGGTTCCGTAATTAGCGTAGGCAGAGTAAATTCTTCTTTCAAAATCAAAATCAGAACTTCCTAACACTTCTGTACCATTTATGGTGTTGTTATTATCAAACGTATAAATTTCTTGATTCGTTAGATTAATATTATTGGTGTTGTCTCCTCTATATTCTAAACCTAACTCTAATTTTGTTTTGTTTGATAAAGGATTTGTATAATCTAAATTTAATTGTGCATTATTTCTATCATTATTAATGTTATTATAATAATTAAATACTCTATAATCAAAATCTGATGAAGTTTGTAGTAGGTTTAAATTATCTAATAAATTAGCTGCGTCAGTATTAGAATAAGTCGCTTCAAATTCTAAATTATGTCCTTTTTTAGCAAAATCAATTTTATAATTTAAGTTATATGTACCAGTAGGTGAGGTGTTATCTTGCGTATTTGGTGCATTAATTATAACATTACCACTATTATCTGTAATTATAGAACGACCACTTGCCAAACCATCGAACCAGTTTTGAGTAGTGTAAAGAGATAATGTATTTTTATCATTAATATAAATATCTGCACCAAGTTTTACTAAGTTAGATGTATTGTCATTTACAAAAATAAAATCTTGAAAGTTTACGCCAGGTCTTTCTACAAAACCATAATTGTAATTTTCTCCACTATTATGCCCATAGTTCAAGAAAAAATTGACTTTACCTGTTTTATAGTTCATGTTTGTAGATGCATTATAACGTACATAATGACCAGCAGTTACACCTGTATCAACAGATCCATTAAAGCCCATATTTGCATTTTTGTTTAGAATGATGTTAATAATTCCACTCATTCCATCAGGATTGTATTTTGCTGAAGGATTGGTAATTAACTCTACACTTTTAATAGATGTAGAGGGTATTTGACTTAACAATTGTGCAGCAGGTATGTTGGTTGGTCTACCATCTACTAATACTCTTACATTTGCGTTACCTCTTAAGCTTATTTGCCCAGTTTGGCTATCTACACTTACAGATTGTACATTATTTAAAAGTTCTGAAGCTGTTGTACCAGCAGCAGTTAAATCTTTACCCACATTTATTACCTTTCTGTCTACTTTTTGTACTACAGAAGAGGTTTCTGCTCTTACCACTACTTCGTCTAATGAAGCACTAGATTCCGATAATGATATTGTACCAAGATTAATACTTTTATTATCATTTGTTACATTTATTTCTTTGCTAAAAATTTCATATCCAATAAATTGAACTTCGACAATACTTTTGCCTTTAGGTAAATCTTTTATGCCAAAAAAACCTTCTTCATTAGTAATACCTCCTGTAATTATTTTTTTTGCAGCATCTCTTACTACAATATTTACATAAGGTAAAGGTTCTTTAGTTGTTTTGTCTATAACTTTACCTGAAATAGAGCCAGGTTTTGGGAGTGCAGATTTTGCTAGTTGCGCAAATGAATTTGCTGAAATTACAAGCATTACTAGTAGTAGTAATTTTCTCATTTTGGTTGATTTTTTGTTTTGATTGATGTATTATAGACGATACATAACTTATCTTTGTTACCATTCTTAACAGTGTTTAACGTATTATTAACAAATGAAAAATGTAACTTTAGTTTTAGGGGCTTCTTTAAATCCTAATAGATATTCAAATATTGCTATTAAAAGATTGAGGGATAAAAATATTGCTTTAGCAGCTGTAGGTCTAAGAAAAGGTAATGTTTTAGATGTTGCTATATTAGACAAAAAACAGCCTTTAGAAAATTTAGATACTGTTACTTTATACTTAAATCCTAAAAGACAAGAAGCGTATTACAATTACATTATAGATTTAAAACCTAGAAGAGTTATTTTTAATCCTGGTACAGAAAATATGGAGTTTGTTAAGCTGTTGAAAGAAAATAATATTGAGACAGAAATTGCTTGCACTTTGGTGCTTTTATCTACCAACCAATATTAAAAGTAAAATTGGATTGGTAAGTTGGGAGTAAAATCTTCTTTTTCAAGCAGTAAAAATAGTAACCCAAATAATAAACCAACCCAATTTTTTTAAAGCTTGGTTAAAACAAATATAATTTTAAGAAAAAGTTTTCACAATACTCAATATGAGTATTTATATCAATTTCGGGTTATTTCTAAAATAGTTAATCAATTCAAATGTAGAAGATAAATTAAATTTTCTGAGAATATTTCTTCTATGCGTGTCTACAGTATGCTTGCTAATATTTAGCGTTTTAGCTATTTCATCGCTTGTTTTTTTTGTAATCAATAAGCGTATCACATCTCTTTCTCTATTACTTACTGCATCTAAAATATTAGTATTAGAAATATTTTGATAGTAAAATGTTTCATACTCATTTTTATCGTTTAAATACTTAGCACTTGCACAAATATCCATTTCTATTGCTCCATGTAAAACTGTATAATGTGCCAACCCAATAATTGGTTTATTAGCTTCATCAAATTGAAGAGGTGTTGTATTTTGAACCACATTTACATATACACCATCTGCATTTTTTATACGATAATTCCAAGTATAGCTCATTTTTTTGCGTTGCTCATCATTTAATTCAGTCATTGTAAACTGCATTAAATTTTGTAAACTCTTAATCCAAAGTTGAATATCATCTGGGTGAAATAAAGACCAAAAATACTCCATACCACCAGCTAACATCTTTTCTTTATCTAAACCTGTACAGGCAGTAAAGTTCTTGCTTATATATTCAAAACTTTGATGAACTGTGTTTGTTATACAGTAAAAAGTAGAGTTATATGGATAAAAATAATCTAGCTCAATTAATTTTTTAATATGCTCTTCGATTTCTACTGTAGGGTAGGTTTCAAAAATTTTATTATAGATATTATTAATTTCCTCTTTTCTCATAATACTGTAAAAACTTTACCTGGTTCAGCTAAATGTGAGTTTGTAAAAACACTCTGTGCTTCTTCTTTAAATTCGCTAATATCTTTATATCTTCCAGAATAATGCCCTAAAATGAGTTGCTTTACATTAGCGTCTTTAGCAATAGTTGCAGCTTGTTTAGTTGTAGCGTGCATCGTTTTTTTGGCTAAATCTTTTCTATCGTCTAAAAAAGTTGCTTCATGGTATAGTAAATCTACATCCCTTAATAAAGGTTCTATATTGGGTTTGTAGGCAGTATCACTACAAAAAGCAAAACGCAATGGTTTTTTTGGAGGTAAGGTTAGTTCTGAATTAGGTACAACTTCACCAGAAGGTAATACTATGTCTTTACCAGCTTTAATATTTAAATAATCTGCTCTATCAATTTCTGGATAGTTTTTGATATTGTCTATATGAAGATTTTTAGGTTTTTCTTTTTCTATAAATAAATATCCATTCGTATAAATTCGATGTTTTAGAGGTATGGTTTTTACGGTTACTTTATCATCATCTAAGATAACTTCACTTTCTTTAGAGGATAGCTCATGAAATTGAATTGGAAATTTAGCATGCGATTGCGTGATTTTCAGTTGCATTAAAGTCATTTTTTTAATGTCTTTGGGACCAAAAATATGCAGCTCACGTTCTCTACCTAATAAACCTAAAGTAGAGATTAATCCTATTAATCCAAAAAAATGATCTCCATGTAAATGAGATATAAAAATGTGATTTATTTTTGAAAAACCTACCTTATATTTTCGCATTTGACGCTGAGTACCTTCTCCACAGTCGATTAAAAAATGATGATTATTAATTTCTAAATATTGTGATGTAGGGTAAGCTTTAGCACGTGGAGTAGCAGAATGACAGCCTAAAATTGTTAAACGTATACTCATTTAATAACAAAACGTTTAGAAATAATTCTTTTTTCGTTCTGTATGGAATAAATATAAATACCTGTACTTAAATCTCCTTTAGAAAAAGGAATACTATTAGTACCTGTTTTTGCCTTAAAAACTTCTTTGTGTATGGTTTTGCCAAGCACATTTTTTACTACAAAAAACACATTGGTATTTTTAGAGGCTTTAAAAGTTATTTTGGTGGTTGATGTAAAAGGGTTAGGTGCAGCCGATAAATTATCAATAGATTTTTCTTGTGAAAAAACATTGATGGTAAAAACAAAAAATAAAAAAATAAGTATTTTTTTTATCATTCTTTTGGGGTTAAAATCCTAACTCTCTTTCTATGGCTTCCATTTCTAAGATATCTTCTGCTTCAATAATTGTGGGTACAATATTAAAATATTCAGGAAAATCTTCAATATTAGCCTTTGCATTTACAATAACAAATGACGTGCCATTGTTCTTTTTTTCTTGAGCTATATCCAAAAATAGTAAAAAATCTTCTTTTTTATAGTTAATAAAATTAGAAAGTTCAAGTATTAGATTTTCATTTTTAAAATTATCTACTTGTTTATCAAAGGATTTATAAAATTCTTGGATTGAATTTTCTTTTGTAGAAATAAGGGAATATGTTTCTTTTTTCTCTACAATCACAATATTATCTTTTAATTTGTTGTGCTAATAAATAAATTACAGCCATTCTTATAGCAACTCCGTTTTCTACTTGGTTTAAAATAATAGATTGGTTAGAATCTGCAACATCACTAGTAATTTCTACACCTCTGTTTATTGGTCCTGGGTGCATTATTACAATTTTTTTATCTAGGTTATCAAGTATCTCTTTATTTATACCAAAAAGCTGTGTATATTCTCTTGTAGATGGAAAGTATTTAATATCCATACGTTCATGCTGTACACGTAAAACGTTAGCAACATCACACCATTCAAGTGCTTTTTTAAGATTGGTTTCTACTGTAACTCCTAAACTAGAAATATACTTAGGTATAAGTGTAGTAGGCCCACAAACTTTTACTTCTGCTCCTTGTAGTTGTAAAGCAAAGATATTTGATAAGGCAACTCTTGAATGTAAAATATCACCTACAATAACCACTTTTTTTCCTTTTACAGAGCCTAGTTTTTCTCTTATAGAATAAGAATCTAATAAAGCTTGTGTTGGATGTTCGTGAGTACCATCTCCAGCATTTATAATTTTTGCATTTACATGCTTAGATAAGAAAACACCAGCACCAACATTTCCATGACGCATAACAACAATATCTACTTTCATAGATAAAATATTGTTTACAGTATCTATAAGCGTTTCTCCTTTTTTAACAGAGGATTGGCTTGCAGAAAAGTTAATTACATCTGCAGAGAGTCTTTTTTCTGCAAGTTCAAAAGACAATTTTGTCCTTGTGCTATTTTCAAAAAACAAGTTAGCAATAGTAATGTCTCGTAAAGAAGGAACCTTTTTAATAGGTCTATTAATAACCTCTTTAAAACCATCTGCTGTTTTAAATATGAGATCAATATCATTTTTATTTAGATATTTTATGCCTAGTAAATGTTCTACACTTAGTTGATCCATATTTATCGTTGTTCTATATAAACTGCGTCTTTTTTATTAGTTTCTTTCCAAGAAACTAATACTTTTTCTTGATTTATAGCATCTACTTGTCTGCCTCTATAATTCGGTTGTATAGGTAAATGTCTACTAAAACGTCTATCAATTAGTACTAAAAGTTCAATGTTTTTTGGTCTACCATAAGACTCTAAAGCAGTTAAAGCTGCTCTTACACTTCTACCAGAATATAAAACATCATCTATAATCACTACTTTTTTATCTTCTATTAAAAAGTCAATTTCTGTTGATTTGGCAGACAATGGTTCGTCTCTTCTTCTAAAATCATCTCTGTAAAAAGTAATGTCTAATAAACCAAATTCTAGGTTCTTTATTTGGTATTCATTTTTTAATAAATCTACGAGTCTATTGGCTAAATAAGAACCTCTAGGTTGTAAACCTATCAATACAGAATTAGAAAAATCATTATGATTTTCGATTAACTGACAAGCTAATCTGTGTAAAATAATTTCAATATCTTTTGAGTTAAGAAGTGTTTTTTTGCTCATAAGAAACCTATCAAATTTTAGTTGATAGTTATTGAAAATCAAAATTAACGTAAATAAATGTATATGCAAAATTTATAGTAGCTAAATGCAATAATGATTTTGTTAATTAAATTGTTGAAAACAAAAACCTGATTTTAAAAAGAAAGCAAAGACTTATAGTACATTTAAAATAACAAATCTTATCTCTTAGCTATGTCTTTAGTGAAATTTGAAAAAATGCTCAAAACCAATAATATCTACTTTTTTGATTTGGTTGAGTTCGAAGAAATAATCATTCATTATTTAGATGTTGGTAAACATGCTTTAGCTAAAAAAGCGGTTAAGTTAGGTTTAGAACAACACCCACAATCAGTAGATTTAAAATTATTACAAGTAGAGCTATTTATTTTTGAAGACGATTTAGAAAAAGCAACTACTTTGTTAAAGGTAATTGAAAACTTAGAACCTAATAACGACGAAGTTTTCATTCAAAAAGCAACCATTTCATCAAAATCAGGTAATCATAAAGAGGCCATAGAAAATTTAAAGAAAGCATTACAGTTTACTAGTGATAAAGTAGATGTTTGGTCATTAATGGGTATGGAATATCTTTATTTAGATGATTTTGAAAATGCTCGATTAAATTTTGCCAAGTGTATAGATGTAGATTACGAAGATTATTCTGCACTTTATAATATTGTCTATTGTTTTGACATGGAAAAAGAGCACGAATCTGCTATTAAATATTTAAACAGTTACATAGATAGAAACCCTTACTGTGAAGTAGCTTGGCATCAACTAGGGAGACAGTATTTTATGTTAGATATGTTTAAAGAAGCTTTAACTGCTTTTGATTATGCTGTTTTAATTGATGAATCTTTTATAGGAGGATATTTAGAAAAAGCAAAAACTTTAGAAGAGTTAGGTAGCTATAAAGAAGCCATAGAAAATTATTCTGTAACTCTTGAGTTAGATGACCCAACTGCTTTTGCTTTTGTTAGAATAGGGGAATGTTACCAAAAGTTGAATGATTTTGATAATGCTATTATTTTTTATAAAAAAGCAGTTCATGAAGATCCATTATTAGATAGAGGTTGGATTTTATTGACCAATCTTTACTATGATGTTAAAAATTATCAAAAAGCATCTTATTATATTTCAAAAGCTTTAAAGATAGATGAAGACAATTCTTTGTACTGGAGACGTTATTCAGAAATACAGATTAAACTAAACTTTTATGAAGAAGCAATTGAAGGATTTAGAAAATGTTTACAATTAAACGATCATGCTTTAGAAGTATATATTGCTTTAGTAGATGTTTTATGTTTTGTAGGTGAATTTAATGATGCTGTTGCAGTATTGTTTAAAGCTCAAAAAATTTACAAAGATTTTGCAGAAATTGAATATAGATTAGCAGGTTTATTTTTTTTACTAAATAAAATAAAATATGCTAAAAACCACTTAATTGCAGGTATGAAAATAGATTATGATTACCACATAATTCTATCAGAGATGTATCCTGTGGTTTATGAAAACCAAGAAATACAAAAATTACTTTTAAACTTTAAAAAAGCATTAGAATAAAAAAAACCTGAAGTTTACTTCAGGTTTTTTTATTTTTTATTTTAAGGTTATCACCCCACAACCAACTCTTGCACCTGCAGCTCCTGAAGGTTGAGATTTAAAATCATCTGCACTTGCATGTACAATAATAGCATGGTTTAAAATGTTTTTATTTTCATCTTCACAAGCAATACACCAGAAATCACTTTCTTTTTCTATAGTAGCTACTCCATTTTCATCAGCCTCTAAATTTCCAATATCCCCACTATGAAACTCGCCATGTTTCCATTTTCCATGATTGTCTTTAGTAGGATTCCAATGACCACCTGCAGATTTTCCATCATCTGAAGAACAATCTCCATTTTCGTGAATATGAATAGCATGTGTACCAGGTGTTAACCCATTTATTTTTGCTGACATCATTATTTTACCATCTTTCTCTGTAAATGTTACAGTTCCATTAACATTGCTATTACTTTTAGCAGTTATAGTAGCAATGGCTTGTTTCTGTTCTGTTTTACAAGATGTAAAAAACATTATACTTACAAATACAATACAAAGTGTTTTTAAAATTTTCATATACTTTTATTTTCTGTTAGGGTACCAATTTAATTGTACTACTTCAATCTCATTGTTACCATTATTAATTAGTTCTTTAAATTTAGATACATCACTTAACCCATTAGTACCTCTGTAATGATAAGGATAAACTTGTTTTGGCTTAAATTCTAAAACTGCGCTTGCAGCACTCTCAACTGTCATTGTGTAAGGTAGATTCATACAAACAAAAGCTTTGTCTATGTTTTTTAGTTTTCTCATTTCAGGGATGTCTTCTGTATCCCCAGAAAAATATATTCTTTCATTATCAATGGTAAAAACATATCCATTTCCTCTTCCTTTTGAGTGAAATTTAAGCGCCTCTTCTCTTAAATTGTACATAGGTATAGCTTCAACACTAAAATTATTTATTGTTTTAGATTCCATATTATCTATAACAATAATTTCTTTTGCATTTATAGCTTGTAGTTGTTTTGCTACAGCATTTGGGGCAACAATAGTTGTTTTAGCTAAGTCAAGTTCATTAAGTGTTTTTTTATTCATATGATCTCCATGAATATCTGTAATAAAAATATAATTAGGAGTTTTAAAACCTTCAAAAGTTTTAGCACCACCTGTTGGGTCTATATAAATAACTGTTTCACCAAATTCTAAAACTGCTGTTGCATGTGAAATAGGAGTGATTTTTGTATCACTTATTTTTACTTCTGTTTTCTCAGAAATTAAGTTATTGTTTTTTTGTTCTTCAGCTTTCTTACAAGAAAAAATTGATGCTGAAATAACTAAAAAAGTTAGGATAGTTTTCATAGTAAATAGTTTGTTTCTCAAAGATATGAATATTAATATTTGAGGGTTGTTAAGGTTTCTTTAAAATCTATTATCTTCGTTTTTAAAATAAGATATGAGTAGAAAAATTAAAGATTATATTATTATTGGTTTTAAAGGAATGGCTATGGGTGCTGCAGATGTTGTGCCTGGTGTTTCTGGAGGCACTATTGCCTTTATTTCTGGTATTTATGAAGAATTATTAGGTTCTATAAGTAATGTAAATCTTAAGCTTTTTAAAACTTTTAAAAAAGAAGGCTTAAAAGTAGCTTGGAAACAAGTAAATGGTAACTTTTTACTTTCTCTCTTTTTAGGAATATTTATTAGTGTTGTAACTTTAGCTAAAGCGATAAAATATTTATTAGAAAATGAGCCTATACTTTTATGGTCTTTCTTTTTTGGTTTGGTTTTAGCAAGTATAATTTATGTTGCAAAACAAATTACAAAATGGAATTTTATTAGTGTTTTACTTTTACTTTTATCTTCTTTTCTTGCTTATTATGTAACTACCTTAAACCCTTTGGTAAATGAAAATTCTTCTTTATTATTTTTGTTTTTGGCTGGTGCTATTGCAATTTGTGCAATGATATTACCTGGTATTTCAGGGGCATTTATTTTAGTTTTGTTAGGTGCTTATAAAACCATTTTAACAGCAGTAGATGATAGAGATTTAAAAACAATAGCTACTGTTGGTTTAGGTGCAATTGTAGGTTTATTAAGTTTTTCTAAAATTTTAAAATGGTTATTTTCTAATTATAAAAATTATACACTTGCTGCATTAACAGGGTTTATTATTGGTTCTTTAAATAAGATTTGGCCATGGAAAGAAACCTTAACTTGGCGCACAAACTCTCATGGTGTAAAAGTACCTTTTAATCAAGTTAGTGTTTCACCATTTTCTTTTGAAGGAGACCCTCAAATTCCCTTCGCAGTTTTACTTGCATTAATTGGTTTTTTATTAATTTTATTGATGGAAAAGTTAGCTGTTAAAAAACAATAAATGCAAAAAGACAGAAGTTTTTTAGATAAAATTTACCTTTTTATAAAAGGTATTGCAATGGGAGCTGCTAACAAAGTTCCTGGTGTTTCTGGAGGAACTGTGTCTTATGTTTTTGATTTTTATGAAGAGTTAATTTATTCTTTTAGAAGAATAAACATAGATGCTTTTAAATTACTATTTACAGGTAAATTTAAAAGTTTTTATAAATATACTAATGGGCAGTTTTTAACCTTGGTTATGGGAGGAAGCATCTTTAGCTACTTTAGTGTTTCTTTAATTCTTGATTATTTTTTAAAGCACTATGAGCTTTATGTTTGGAGCTGTTTTTTTGGGATGATAATTGGCTCTATTTATTATATAGGTAAAGATTTTGGAAAATGGTCTAGAGTAAGTTTTGTGTTTTTGTTGATTGGCATTTCTTTAGGCTTAGCCATAAGTTTTTTAAAACCAGCCACAGAAAATGATAATCTTTGGTTTGTGTTTTTTTGTGGAATTATTGGTGTATCTGGTATGACTTTACCTGGCTTATCTGGCTCTTTTATATTAATACTATTAGGTAATTATGTGTTATTATTAGTAGATTCTGTTAATGTATTTTTTAATATCATTACAAATGTATTAACAGGTAATTTTGAAGTGCTTTCAGATCCTATTAAAATAAGATATTTAAAAATCATTTCTGTTTTTACAGCAGGCTCTGCTTTTGGTTTAGTAACAATTTCTCATGTTTTAGGGTATGTGCTAAGTAAATGGAATAAATTAGTAAATGCTATAATTATTGGTTTTATTGCAGGTTCACTAGGTATTGTTTGGCCTTGGAAAAAAACGATTTATGTAAAAAAAGATAATATTTTTCAAACAGATATAGCTGGTAATAAAATTGTAGAAAATTACGAACGATACTTGCCAGAATTTTATAGTGTCGAAACTTTTACAGCTATCTTTTTTATCTTTTTGGGGGTTGGGTTAGTATTGGCTTTAGATTATTATGACAAAAAATACAGAAATTAAATTATTTGGACTTTTAGGAAAAAATATATCTTATTCTTTTTCTAGAGTTTATTTTAAAGACAAGTTTAAGCAATTAGGTTTAGATAACTTTAAATACCTAAATTTTGATTTAAAAGAAATTAAAGATTTTAAGGAAGTTTTAGATAACAATCCAAATATTAAAGGCTTAAATATTACAATTCCATATAAAGAAGAAATTTTTCCATTCTTAGATAAAATAGATGCAACAGCAAAAAAAATAGGTGCAGTTAATACTATTAAATTTACAAAGAGAGGTAATTTAAAAGGATTTAACACAGACGCTTTTGGTTTCGAAAATTCATTATTGCCTTTACTAAAATCAAATCATAAAAAAGCACTAATATTGGGTACAGGAGGTGCATCTAAGGCAATTGCTTTTGTTTTAAAAAAGAATAATATAAAATTTAAGTTTGTTTCAAGAAATCCAACTAAGAAAAAAGAAATTTCTTATTTAGATATTAATAAAGAACTTCTATTAGAGACGCATCTTATTATAAATTGTACTCCTTTAGGAACTTCGCCTAATGTAAAACTTTGCCCAGAATTACCTTATCAATATCTTTCTAAAAATCATTTACTTTATGATTTAATTTATAATCCAGAAGTCACTACTTTTTTATCTAAAGGAAAAGAAAAAGGGGCTACCATAAAAAATGGATTAGAAATGTTGCAACTTCAAGCAGAAGAATCCTGGAGAATATGGAATTCTTAATTCGATAATAAATATTACTTATAAATAACTATTGCTATTTATGTAAGTTGTTGTTATTTTTGATGACTATATAATTATAGTATTATATAAAGACCTTTAAACATTGTAGATATGTTAGAAAATGATGACAATAAAGCTGTCAATAAAGAAGAAGAAGCTTTAGAAACAAACAACAATCAAGAAGTAAATGAACAAGTAGATGCAACTCAAGCAATAGATGAGATTGAAAAATCTGTAGCAGAGGAAGCAGAAAAGGAAGATGAAAAAGAAGATGATTCATTACCACAGATTGACTACAGTAAACTATCTCTTGAAGAGTTAGTAGATGCATTAAAAAAGTTACTTAACGATAATGCAGCTCATAAAATTAAGTCTCAAGTAGAAAAAATAAGAAGTAGTTTTAATAAAAAATTCGGAAAACTTTTAGCAGAGAAAAAAGCACAGTTTTTAGAAGCTGGAGGTAATACTATTGATTTTAAATTTAATAGTCCTGTAAAAGAAGAATACAATAAACTACTATCTGAATATAAAAGAACTAGAGACGCTTACTATAGTGAACTAGAAAATCGTTTAAACGAGAATTTAGAAAAAAGGTTATTAGTTATAGAGCGATTAAAAGCTTTAATTGATGAAGCAGACCCTAAAACTATGTATACCGTTTTTAAAGAAATTCAAGATTCTTGGAGACAAATTGGGCCAGTTCCGAAAACTAGATACAATGATACTTGGAAAATATATCACTTTCATGTAGAAAGGTTTTATGACTTATTACATTTAAGTAAAGATTATAGAGATTTAGACTTTAAAAATAATTTAGAAGAAAAGTTAAAAATTATAGCAGAAGCAGAAGCTTTAACTTTAGAAAAAGATGTGAATTATGCAGCAAAAAAATTGCAAGATTTACATAAAGCTTGGAAAGAAGATATTGGGCCTGTGGCTTCTGAAATGCGTGAAGAAATTTGGAAAAAGTTTAGCAACGCTACAAAAAAAATACATGATAGAAGGCATGAGCATTACAAAGAAATGCGTTCTAAGGTACAAGAAATTATTGAGAAAAAATTAGAAGTAATTCAAGAATTAAATAATTACGATTTCTCTAAGAATGATTCTCATAACGATTGGCAAAAAAGTATTAAAGAAATAGAAAAATTAAGGCAAAAGTATTTTGATGCTGGTAAGTTGCCTTATGCAAAAAGTGAAGAAGTTTGGCAAAAGTTTAAAGCAGCAACAAAACGCTTTAATGCAGCAAAAAATGCTTTTTATAAGCAAGAAAAAAGTGGTCAGCAAGATAACTTAAAAAAGAAATTAGCCTTAATTAAAATAGCTGAATCTTTTAAAGATAGTGAAGATTGGGAAGAAGCAACAAATACCATGAAGAAAATTCAATCTGATTGGAAAAAAATTGGGCACGTACCTCGTAAATTCTCAGACGATATTTGGAAAAAATTTAAAGCAGCTTGTAATCATTATTTTGATAGGTATCATCAACAAAAAAATGCAATAAGTAAAGAACAGCAAGCTATTGTAGATGCTAAAAAAGAGTTTTTAGAGAAATTAAAAGAAACTAAAAAGGCTACTAAAGATTCTTTAACAAAAGCAATTAATGATTGGAATGATTTAGGAAGATTACCTAGAAAATTTAGGCACTTAGATGGTAAATTTAATAAACAATTAGATTTACTTTTAGATAAATTATCTGTTAACAAAACAGAGTTTACAATGCTTAAATTTACTAATACAATAGATGGTCTTGCAGATGATAATGAATCTAGAAAATTAGAATCTGAAGAAATCTTTATTAGAAAGAAGATCGATGAAATTAAAAGAGAAATTCAACAATTAGAAAATAATTTAGGATTTTTCCAAAATGCAGACGAAAAGAACCCTTTAGTTGTTAATGTAAAAAATCAAGTGAAAGATTTTAAAGAAAACTTAGACGTTTGGAAACAAAAACTAAGCTACATTAAAAAGAAAGATTATTAAATAAAAAATGCCAAACTTAATGTTTGGCATTTTTTTATTTATAATTTTATTAAGAGAAAATCTTATCTATTTTTTCTTTTTCTTCTTCTGCTAAAGCAGCATCTACAAGAATTCTTCCACTATATTCGTCGATAGTAATTTTCTTTCTATTAGCAATTTCTAATTGTACTTGAGGTGGTATAGTAAAATAAGATCCTCCAGAAGCACCTCTTTCTATAGCTACAACTGCTAAACCGTTTTTTACTTTTTTACGAATTCTTGAATAAGCAGAAAATAAATGCTCATCTAAAGACTTAGAAAACTCTTCAGATTTTTCTAAAAGTAACTTTTCTTCTTTTTCAGTTTCTTTTAAAATAGCATCTAATTCAGCTTTTTTATGACCTAAATGCTTTTCTTGCTTTTCTAATCTTTCTTTAGTAGCATCAATTACTTCATTCTTCTGAGCAATTTTTGCTTTAAATTCATTTATTCTTTTTTCAGCTAATTGAATTTCTAAATCTTGGTATTCGATTTCTTTAGATAAAGAATCAAACTCTCTATTGTTACGAACCTTCTTTTGTTGCTCATCATACTTCTTCATTAACCCTTTAGATTCTTCAATTGCTAACTTTTTGTTATTAATATCTGTTTCTAAATTGGCAACATCTTCGTTTAGATTAGAAATTCTTTTTTGTAAACCAGCTACTTCATCTTCTAAGTCTTCTACTTCTAAAGGAAGTTCCCCTCTTACATTTCTAATTTCATCTATTCTAGAGTCAATTAATTGTAAGTCATATAAAGCTCTTAATTTTTCTTCAACCGAAACTTCTTTCTTCTTTGCCATGTTTATATATAATAAATTGGATTTGTACTTTTTTCTGATAAAACGATTGCAAAATTACTAAATTTTTTTGTAAGATAATCAACTAAAAGTCTTTTTGTAAACTGCTCACTCTCATAATGTCCAATATCTGCCAAAAGAATTTTATTTTCTGCTTTAAAAAAGTCATGATATTTAAAATCAGCACTTACATAGGCATCTGCTTTTTCTTTAATTGCATTAGAAATTGCAAAGCTACCTGAACCACCTAATACAGCTACTCTATGTATTTTTTTATGCAATAAATTAGAATAGCGAACACAGTCAGTTTGCATTGTTTTTTTTAAATAAACTAAAAAGTCTTTTTCTTCTAAAGGTTTTTCTAATTCACCAATCATTCCCATACCAATATTTTGATGCACATTTTCTGTAGTCGTAATTTCATAAGCTACTTCTTCATAAGGATGATTTTCAAATAAGGCTTTTAGAATTGCAGCTTCATTTTTTTGCTCAAAAGTGATTGTTAGTTGAATTTCTTCTTCTTTTTGTAATTCCCCTTTTTTACCTAATACAGGGTTAGAATTTTCATTCCCTTTAAACGTACCTTCTCCAATATTAGTAAAAGAGCAATGATCATAATTACCAATATTTCCTGCTTTTGCTTCAAATAGAGCTTGCCTTACTTTTTCTAAGTAATCTTTTGGTATATAGGTTGTTAGTTTTTTTACTATTCCTTTTTTTGGTATTAAAACCTTGGTGTTTTGTAATCCTAAAACTTCACAAATTTTGGCAGAAACTCCTTTGTTAGAATTGTCTAAAGCTGTGTGAGTTGCATAAATAGCAATATCATTTTTTATTGCTTTTAAAACTGCTTTTTCTACATATGAGTTACCATTTAACTTCTTTAATCCACTAAAAATTATAGGATGAAAGCTTATAATTAAATTGCAATTTTTTGCAATAGCTTCATCTACAGTTTCTTCTAAAGTATCTAAAGTAACTAATACGCCTTTAACTTTGGTTTGGTAGTTACCAACTAATAAACCTACGTTGTCAAAGTCTTCTGCATAGGCTAAAGGTGCTAATTCTTCAATATAATTTGTTACGTCTTTAATTTTCATTTTATGAATTTAACAAAATCAAAGTTAACATTTTTAATGTATTTTTACCTTAATGAAATATCTAAGGTTTTTATTATTTCCGTTTTCATTTATTTATTATTTGATTACCTCAATACGTAACTTTTTGTATGATAATCAAATTTTAAAATCATATTCATTTTCTATACCTATTATTACTGTTGGAAATTTAAGTGTTGGAGGAACAGGAAAAACACCGCAAATTGAATATTTAATAGCATTGTTAAAAGATAGTTATAAAACAGCTGTATTAAGTAGAGGTTACAAGCGAAAATCAAGTGGTTTTTTATTGATTAATAAAGATAATACTTATGTAGATTCTGGTGATGAACCTATGCAATACTTTAAAAAGTTTAGTAATATTTCTGTGGCTGTTGATGAAAAAAGAGCCAGAGGAATACAGAATTTACTAAGTTTAAAAGAATCTGATGTAGTTCTTTTAGATGACGCATTTCAACATAGAAAAGTAAAAGGAAGTTATGCTATACTCCTTACTAAGTATAATGATTTATTTATAAAAGATTTTATTTTACCAGTTGGAAATTTAAGAGAAAGTAGGAGAGGGGCACAAAGAGCTAATGCTATTGTTATCACTAAATGCCCAGAAAATTTACCATTAAAAAAACAAGAAGCTATAAGTAAGTTATTTAACACTTATAATGCAGCTGTTTTCTTTTCTAAAATTTCATATGCTTCAAGTATAAGAGGTATAAATGAAATAGCAGTTAATGAGTTATCTAATTATAAAGTATTATTAATTACTGGTATTGCTAACCCAACATCATTATTGAGTTTTTTAAAGAGCAATAATGTCGATTTTGATCATTTAGAATATCCAGATCACCACAATTTTATAGAAAAAGATATCTTAAAAATAAAAAAAAGATATCAAGAAATTGCAACAAAGAATAAGTTGATTTTAACCACAGAAAAAGATTTTGTAAGGTTAGAATTAAAACTTAATAATCTTTACTATTTACCTATTAAAACAGCTTTTTTAGAAGAGAAACAGCAAATAAATTTTGATGATTTAATTCTATCTCACATAAAAAAATATAAATAAAAATACCAGAAATTTTAAAGAGATTAAAAAAATCTTTTAATAATGGTATATTTTTTGATATTTTTGAAACAACTTAAAGCCCCCACTTATGAAAAAAACAATAATTAAAGCCACCTGGCTTTTTACTTTAATTGCTACACTAAACGCACAAGAAGTGCGAAAGGATTTTGTTCTAGACAGCTTACACATTAAAAGTAAAAAATTAGAATTAGTAGATTCAATAAAACTGAATTGGATTTCTACTTACGATGAGGCTTTAGAAATTTCTAAAAAAGAAAAAAAACCAGTTTTGATTTATTTTACAGGTTCTGATTGGTGTGGACCTTGTAAAGTTTTAGATGAAAAATTGTTTCACACAGAAAAATTTAAAAATTTATCTGACAAAGAATTAGTATTGTTAGAGGTAGACATACCTAGAAGACAAGATTTATTATCAGATGAAAAAATTAGTGAAAATCTGTATTTACAAAAGAAATATAAAGTTAATTCTTTTCCAACTTTATTATTTGTGAATCATAGAGGAAAAAAAGTTTCTGAAAAACGTGGTTATGTATTAACAGAATATTACTATCCATATATTCAATCTGTTATTTATAATTATTAAATAAAAAAAAGAGCAATTTTAAAATTGCTCTTTTTTTTTAATATATTTTGAAAGTTATCTTTGATTCACAACTCTAAAAGTAGTTCTTCTGTTTACAGCATGTTCAGCTTCAGAACACACAACACCATCAGAACATTTGTTTAATAATCTGCTTTCTCCAAAACCTTTAGCATATAATTGTGTAGGATTAATACCTTTAGATATTAAATAATCTGTAACTGCTTTAGCTCTTCTATCAGATAAATCTTGATTATCTCTTTTAGTACCTCTCATATCTGTGTGAGATTCTATAAACACAGCAACTCCATCTCTTAATATTGGTAATAATCTAGCATCAATTATTTGTTTTGCACCTTCATTTAAATTTGCACTAGCAAAATCCCAGTTGATTGGTAATGGAGTATTGTCAATTAAAGAACAGTCTACAGCTTTCCAAGAAGATAAACCTCCTTTTTTAACTAATACTTGTTTAGTAACAGATCTATATACAGCTGGCACAACTACTTCTTCTGTTCTTGCATCTCTTACTAAAACAGTTTTTGTAATTGTTAGATATTCAGGTGGAGTTTGCACTGTAGTAGTTGTAGCTTTTTTTACCATTACTTTTCTAGTGTAAGTCTTTCTAACACCAGGTACAGGAATTTTTACAACTCTAGCATCACTTGCTAATTTTTCTACTGGCATAGTTTTAAACTCAGCAGGAACTGGTTTATAACACCAATATCTACAATCATCAGGATTTGTAGATTCACAATCTGGTAATTTTTCACTCATTTCCCAGCTTGCAGTAGCAGCTCTTGTTTCTACTGTTTCAAAACCTTGTAAAAATTGAGCTTCTTCAATCTCTATTTTTGTTCCATCTTCTCTTTCGTAATAAGTAACTTCTTGAGTACCCCAAACAGCAGGAATAATTCTTATTTCTTCTCCAGCTTCTTTTATTAAAACTTTCTCTTGAATGGTTTTATATTCTGCAGGATAAGCAACTATTTTTCTGTATTCAGGTGAAACTGCCACTTGTACAGATTCGTTTTTATAAACATCTGGTGTTTTACAACGAACATAACACTTCCCAGGTTCAGGATTTTCTGGTAAATCTTGACCAAAACTTACTGATGCTGTTAATGTTATTAATAAAAAGAATAAAATTTTTTTCATGGTTTTAGACATAAAGTAATATCTATATTTAATAGATATAATAAGATTCAAAAGTAATAAAAACATTTAAAAATTTCTGCTAAATAGCGATAAATTATAGCTTATTATAGAATAAACTCTTAATTATACCATCTGATAGACCAATTTTAGGAACGTATATTTTTCTAGCCCCACTCCATTTCATTGCAGATAAGTAAATTTTTGTTGCAGGAATAATAACGTCAGCTCTATCTGGGTTAAGGCTTAGCTCAGAAATTCTGTCTTGATAGCTCATTTTTTTTAAGAATTGATATTGAGCATTTAAGTAGATGTAAGAAATAGGTTTACCCTCAGTTCTACCAGACATTTTAAAAAGTTTATTAATGTTACCACCAGAACCTATAAGAGATAATCTTTTTAAATCCTTGGTATTTTTTTTAATCCACTTTTCTACGTTAGCAAAAATAATTTTGTTTTCTGATTTTTTATTATTTAGTAACCTAACTGTACCCATTTTAAAAGATTTAGAGGTTATAATTTTGCCTCCAGAAAAAATGGTAAACTCTGTACTACCACCACCAACATCTACATATAAGTAAGAATTGTCTCCCTCTATTAGAGTGTTTAAATCTGTAAAAGATATAATTGCTGCTTCTTCTTTACCACCAATAATATCTATATCTACACCAGTTTCTTCTTTTATTTTTGCAATAACTTCTTTACCATTTTTAGATTCTCTCATAGCAGAAGTTGCACAAGCTTTATATTTTTCTACATGATGAACTTTCATCAATAATTTAAATGCTTGCATTGCATCAATCATTCTTGTAACGTTTTCATCAGAAATAATACCAGATACAAAAGCGTCTGCACCTAATCTAATTGGTACACGAACTAAAGATGATTTTTTAAATTGAGGTTCTGCATTTTCTCTAACAATAACATTAGATACCAATAATCTAATTGCGTTAGAACCAATATCAATTGCTCCGTATTTTTTAATTTCTAACACCTTAAATTATTTGTGGTTTTTTGGAAATTCAACCATAAATGTTTTTCCTTTTTTAATGTTTTTCCAGTGTTTTTCATCAAACTTAAGACCAACTATACCACATGTGGTAACATGAGCAATTGGCTTATTACCAAACTTATTTACAAAAGTATTAATACCATGATCATGACTAAAAACCATAGCTGAATTAAAGCCATCATCTAAAGCAAGAACTGTTTTTACTAAATAACCATCACTAAAACTGTATAACTGCTTGTTAATTTGAAGATTTGCTAAAGGATAACCTAAGTTTTCACAAAAAATAACAGCAGTATGCAATGCTCTATTTGCACTACTTGATAACAGTAAATCTGGTCTTTGTATATTCTTAGATAAAAATTTAGACATTAAATGGGCATCATTAATTCCTCTTTTTTTAAGAGGCCTGTCTATATCATCTATACCTGAATATTCCCAAGAAGATTTTGCGTGGCGAACAATATATAAGGTTTTCATTTTAAGTTTGATGTTAGTTATGTAAATATAAAATTTATGGAGCTAATCTTTCTAATTTCCAAGAAAAATCTTCTTGTAATGTATATCTTATTCTATCATGAAGTCTATTGGGTCTACCTTGCCAAAACTCTATTGATATAGGTTTTACAAGATATCCTCCCCAATGTTTTGGTCTAGGTATTTCTTTATTCTGAAATTTATTTTCGTATAATTTTAAGTTTTCTTCTAACTCTTTTCTAGAGTTTACTGTACTACTTTGATTAGAAGCCCAAGCACCTAGTTTACTTCCATCTGGTCTTGATTCAAAATATCCATCAGATAAATTTTCAGATAATTTTTCTGCTTGCCCTTTGATTATAATTTGTTGCTCTAGTGCAGGCCAAAAAAACGAGATACATAATTGATTGTTATTTGCTATTGATTTTCCTTTTTCAGATTCATAATTGGTGTAAAAGATAAAGCCTTCCCAAGTGTATTTTTTTAGCAAAACTACTCTGCTTTTTGGAAAGCCATCTAAACCTATTGTAGAAACAGTCATTGCATTTGTTTCTTCTACAGTATCTGATTCATCAGCATTAATAAACCACTTTTGAAATAACTCCATTGGGTTTTCTGGACAATTGCTTTCTAATAATTCTTCTTTTTCGTAAGATTTTCTGTAGTTACTTAGATCTTTAGCCATATCAAAATTTATATTGTAAAAATACAAATGTTTTAGATATGAATATACAAAAAAAAAGAGCTGATTTCTCAGCTCTCTTTGCACAATAGTTCTAAATTAATACCCCTAAAAATTATTTAAACTATTGATTTATTATTATACTTTTTCTTTATCTTCTAAAAAGAATTTTAGAGGTTCCGTAATTACTTTCTTTACTCGCTAATTTAAGTAAATACATACCAGTTTTTAATGAGTTAAAGCTAAATGATAATTCATTTTTACCAGTGGTTAACTCATTCTTACCTTTATAGATTACTTTACCTGTCATGTCTGTTAAAGTAAATTCTGCTTGTGTATCTGTTTTACTAAATAATAACAAGTTTACATTTCCTTTTGATGGGTTTGGATAAGCTACAAATTCATTTTCAAACTTCTCTACTTTGTTTACAATTAAATCTTCAACTGCAACTTTAGTG
>Ga0209771_1000149_pt1 | contig 43222 bp, 44 predicted proteins | sample SaaInl59LU_5_DNA_FD_184639 | JGI IMG/M metagenome (GOLD analysis project Ga0209771, IMG submission 184639) | Marine microbial communities from expanding oxygen minimum zones in the Saanich Inlet - ESP_59LU_5_DNA (SPAdes) (version 2) | ecosystem: Environmental > Aquatic > Marine > Intertidal zone... | reverse complement strand
GATTATTAGAATCTGAATATTTTAGGATTTCTAAAAACATATCAGGAATAATATCTTCTCTTCCGAAGGTAAAAGCAGAGGCTATTAAATGAGGTTGATTACTAGCAATTAATCTAAATGTAAACCTAACAAATTCTGCAACATCTTTATTTAACTCAATTTCTTTTAAAGCAAACTCAACAGTGTTTCCTTTTTTTATTAGTGCTATAAAAAGATTGATCTGATTTGTATTTGCGCCTAATTGATTCATAGCATCTAAATACATTTCAAAATGACTTTTTGGTTCGCCAGCTTCGTTTACATCACTTTCTTCTCCATGAACAATTTCATTAATAAATCTTGATAGTTTAGGATGTTTTGGTGGAGTCCAAGGAACTTGAACATTGGTTAAATGATTTTGTAAGCTTTTTAAGAGTGACATAAAATCCCAAACAGCAAAGACATGGTTTTGCATAAATACTTTAATGTCCTCTAAAGAATTTAAATTTTTAAAAAGAGGATGACTTTTTAATTTATATCTTAAATCAAAAATCTCATTTTCAATATATTGTATGTTTGTCACTTTAATAAATTTTAAATTAGTTATGTATTAAAATATATAGGTTTAATGAAGTTGCGATACACAACCAAATCATATAGGGTAATAATAAATATTTGTAATTTTTAACTTTATCACTTAGTTTAAAGAAGTAAATAAAGATTAAAGATGTTAACAAAGTGATATTAAGTAAACCAAATAATACCCATTGTTGGTTGAAGAAAATGTAATTCCAACTAACATTTAGAAGAAATTGAATAAAAAAAACAATTCTATTTTTTGAATTGTCTTGCTCTAAAAAAAGTTTACCTAAATACACTGAAAAACAAATCATAATAATTGTCCAAGCTACACCAAATACCCAACCTGGAGGTGTCCAAGGAGCTTTATTAAGATTTAGATACCATTCTGATATTGGTCCATTATTCATAAACCAATTACCAATTGCTAAACCACCAAAATTTATAATTAAAAATAAAATAGTAAATTTTAGCTGATTCTTCATTATTTCTGAAATGCTTCTATTTGTTTTAAAATAGCATCAGCTTCTAAATACTTTTGATCACTATCACTTCTATTAATAGATTGAAGCTTAAATCCTTCTTCCATTAATTTTTTATATTTTTCTTGAAGCTTTTCTAATTCAGATTTTTTTTTGAATAAACCAAACATAGTTATTTTATGTGTTTTGTGATTTTTGAACTAGTTGGTTTTGTAATAGAAAAATAATAATCTATTAATTTACCATTATTATCAACTAGGTATTTTTGGAAGTTCCACTTTACAGAAGAGCTTTTTTTAGAATTAAAATCTTTATTTGTTAACCAAGAATATAAAGGGTGTTGGTTTTGACCTTTAACATCTATCTTTTCAGTAATTAAAAAAGAAACACCATAATTAACTTCACAGAATTCTTGTATTTCTTCTGAAGAACCAGGTTCTTGACTACCAAACTGATTACAAGGTATCCCAATAACAACTAATTTATCTTTGTAATTTTGATGTAGTTCTTCTAATCCTTTGTATTGTGGAGTAAAACCACACTTAGAAGCTACATTTACAAATAAAATATGTTTTCCTTCAAAATCTTTTAAGTTTATTGGTTTTCCTTGTAAACTGTTTATTTTGATATCATATATTGATTTCATAAGATTTATTATTTAAATTTTAAAACTAACAATACCACAGTCTAATTCAAAAATTTGACCAGATATTGATTTAGCTTTATCAGAAGTTAAAAAAGTTGCTAAATCTGCTACTTCTTTTGGTTGTAAATATTTTTTTAGAGGATGACGCTCTGTGATATTTTCTATCATTCTGTCATTACGTAATAATTTAGATGCTAAGTCTGTATCTGTAACAGTTGGTGCAATTGCATTTACTCTAATAGTTGGTGCTAATTCTGCACCTAAAGATTTTGTTAATCCTTCTACTGCAGATTTTGCAGCAGCAACACTTGCATGAAAAGGCATTCCTAATTTGGAAGCAACAGTACTAAACAAAAGAATATTTGGAGAATTGCCTTCTTTTAATTTTGGTAAATATTTTTGAATTGTTTTTACAGCTCCAATAACATTAATTTCAAAATCGTCTCTAAATTCTTCTAATTTTAATCTAGAAATAGGCTTTAAGTTAATACTACCTGGACAATAGATTAATGTATCTATTTTATCTATTTCAGGTAATTCATCTGTTAAGATGTCAAGAGAGAAATGAGTTAAATTATTATGAGAAAAATCAGGGGATGTTCTGCTTACGTTGTAAACATGATTTTCTTCAACTAAATTAGTAATTATTGCTTTTCCTATTCCTTTACTTCCTCCAATTACTAAAATATTTCTCATAATTTGCTTTTTTAAGGTCTTCCTTTCAAGCGTTTTTCAATTTTTTGTTTTACAACTGTTAAACGCTTCATATGATCCATTATTTGAGGATCTTTTTCTAATTTGTAAACTTCGTTTAATTCTAAAATAAGTGCTTTTACTTCTCTAGAAGCTAAAATTCGGTCACTAGTAGTTTTAAATGAGAACTTTCTATTCTCAAACTCAGTGGCTCTTTCTAATAATTCCATGATGTTTTTGGTAATTTTTCTAACTGACGAAAATAAACATATTAGTTAGATAATCAACCAAAAATCAAAAGAATTAAGCAGCTGTTAATGGTTTACCCTTTAAACGTTTTTCAATTCTCTGCTTAATTGCAGTTAAACGCTTCATTAAATCCATTAATTCTTTGTCTTTAGTTTGTTTATAAACTTCGTTTAAACTTAAGATTAAAGATTTTGCTTCTCTAGATGCTAGAATTCTGTCACTAGTGGTTGGAAATCTCATTTTTCTATTTTCGAACTCAATTGCTTTTTTAATTAATTCCATAATTAGTAATTTAAAGTATTTTGTAATTCAGCTATTTTTTCTTGTGTATTAAACTTACCACCAAAGTAAGAGGTTACAGTTGATGAGGTATCATCTTTAACTCCTCTAGATGATACACATAAGTGTTTTGCATCTATGATTACTGCAACATCATCTGTTTCTAAAATACCTTTAAGTTCTTCTGCTATTTGATTAGTAAGTCTTTCTTGAACTTGAGGTCTTTTTGCATAATATTGTACTATTCTATTTAATTTAGATAAACCAATTACCTTACCAGAAGAAATATAGGCTACATGAGCTTTACCAATGATAGGTACAAAATGGTGTTCGCAATTTGAATAAAAAGTAATGTTTTTTTCTACCAACATTTGATTGTATTGGTACTTATTATCAAATAATGCAACTTTTGGTTTATTAGCAGGATTTAATCCAGAGAAAATTTCGTCTATATACATTTTTGCAACTCTCTTAGGAGTTCCTTTTAATGAGTCGTCTGTAAGGTCTAAGCCCATTACATTCATTATTTCTTCAAATAAAATAGAAATTTTTTCTTTCTTTTCTTCGTCAGAGATCTTAAAAGCATCTGGTTTCATTGGTGTCTCTAAACCTGTAAAAAGGTGGTCATCTCCAATCTCTTCGAACGAAAAACCATTTAGTTTTTGTTCTTGTTGCTTTTCTTTTAGTATTACTTCTGTAATCATCTTTAGTCTTTTTAATGTGCTGTCTTTAAGTACTCTAATCTTAAAAGCAAAGCACGGTTAGTTATCTTTTTGCTATAGAGTTATTTGATATTGACTTTTGTCTTGAACATTTAAAACGTCCCTTTTCAAAAGTTCTTAATTTTTCATGTTTTGTTTTTCTTCCTTGTACTCTCTCTCTCCACATTCTAAAGCTACTCGCTTTCATTTCTCTTCTCATCAAATTGATGACTTCTTGTTCTTTTAAACCAAATTGAAATTCAATTGCTTCAAATGTGGTTCTATCTTCCCAAGCCATCTCTATAATTCTGTCAATTTCTATACCACTTAGTTCTTTCATCAATAGATTTAACTTATCATTTCATAGACGTCATACTTTTTGTCGTTCTCTATTTTAAAATCTAACAATTTGTCTATGAATTTTTTATTTTCTTTATACGTTTTATTTTTAACAAACCTTACATAGTTTCCTTGTGCATGGATGCTAAACGTCTTAGTATTGTAAATGTGTAATTGATAAAATGGGATTGCCCATGTAAAGTTTTTTAAACCTTTAGTGATATGAATTAAAATCCCTTTTTTTCTAATTTCGATATTGCCATAATTAATATCTGATAATTTATTCAAAATAGATTTAAAACCTAGACTAACATCATCTACAATCATTCTTTTAGAACCAGTTCCTTTTAGTTTTATAGATTCAATAAAACTGTAAGGCTTACCTACAAGGTCATTTATTGTAGCAGTAGCGTCTTTATTTTTATATGTAGTTTCAAATATCACATTTCAAATATAGTTAAAATATGATTATGTTTGACTATTGAATTTAAATGTTAAACAAAATTTAACAAAACATTATATTATGCTAAGTGTTAGTTTTTAACATTCTACTTCTGTCAGAGAGTGTATGTTTTATAAGAATTCTTCTACTTTCATTAACAACATCTTCATCATTTTTCATGTTCCATAAAATATCTAAAGCTCTCTTTCTATTTGTTTTGATATTAACTATTGGTTTTGGGTAATCTACGCCTAACTCAAAATTATTAAACTGTTGATCTAAAGGAGTCATTAAATAAGGCTCATGGATAAAAGCTTTTGGAAGTTTTGCTAATTCTGGAATCCATTTTTTTATAAAAGTAGCATTAGCATCGTGTTCTAAACTATTTTTTATTGGATTATAAACCCTTAAGTCATTAATACCTGTTTCTCCTGCTTGCATATTTAATTGTGGAAAATGTATGCCAGGTTCAAAATCTAAAAACAATCGAGATAAATATTCAGAAGATGCTTGCCAAGGTTGCCATAAAATATGTGTGAAAAAAGAAACTAACATAGAACGCATTCTAAAATTTAAATACCCTGTTTCTATTAAACAACGCATAGAAGCATCTATTAAAGGGAAGCCTGTTTTACCTTCTTGCCAAGCTTGTTGGTATTCTAAAGAAATACTTTTCTTTAATTTATGATAACCCTTATTTATGCTGGCTGTTTCCATAGTATGCTCCATCTCAAATTTTTGTATAAAATGGGCTTGCCAACGCAATCTAGATACAAAAGCACCTAATTGTTTTTTATTTTCTTCGTTTTTATATGCTAATGCTGTTTGATATACCTGTCTAATTGATAAATTTCCCCAAGCAATATATGGAGATAACCTACTGCAACTTTTTCTAGATAAGTTTGGTTTAGAAATATTATACATATAACCCTTATGTCTTTCTTCGAAAAAGCTTGTAGCATATTTCCAAGCTGTGGTAACTCCTCCTTTTTGAAAATATTTATGATTAGGAGTTTCTAAATCAGTTTTAATAAAATACTTTTCTAAATTTTTGATACTTTCAATAGAAAGTAATTTACGATTTGTATAATTAATTTCGAATTGAGGATTCTTCATGTAATTTTCCCATTTATCAAACCAATCTTCTCTATTTAATAACCCCCTTAAAACACCATTATTATTATTTTCAACCCAATTAATAGAGTTATTTCTACAATACCTTGCAAATTCTTTATCTCTATTATAGGTAATTAATAATCCTGTTTCTTGATGAGAATAAACAGTATCAATTTTATAATAATTTTGTAGCTGATTAAATACAGTAATTACTTCTGAAGTAACTGCTAATATTTTAGTATTGTAATTTTCTAACTGCTGATTTAAGTCGACTAAAGATTGCTTTATAAAATTCCAATGGCGCTCATCATAATGAGGATCATCAATTAAAGATTTTTCAAAAACATAAAGAAAAAGTGTGGGTTTATTAGATGCTAAAGCATTGTATATTGCTTCATTATCTTGCAAGCGTAAATCACGTTTAAACCAAACTACATTTATTTCTTCTCTATCTGTCATTATCTAATTGATTCAAAAATTGTTTTGCATTATTAAAATGCATCTCTTTTTTCTCTTGATTCATTTTATCAAAAGTTCTAATGAGCATTCCTAATCTTGGATTACTTAAAAAGAATTCTCGATGTTTATCCATAAATGTCCAGAATAATCCATCCCAAGTTTCTTGCCATTTTCCTTTTTTGTAATTACTCATTTTCATAATGTAATTACTACTACTTATATATGGTTTTGTACTCATCATTCCACCATCAGCAAATAAGCTCATTCCATATACATTTGGCACCATAACCCAATCGTAAGCATCAATAAATAATTCCATAAACCATTGGTATACTTCATCAGGATCAAATTCGCACAATACCATAAAATTCCCTAAAATCATTAAACGTTCTATGTGATGTGCATATGCAGTTTTATTGACTTTATGGATGACATCGTCTATTGGTTGAATTCCTGTTGTGCCATCGTAAAACGATTTTGGAATTTTTCTCTTGAATTTCCAAAAGTTTTTGGTGCGTTCTTTTGTACCAACTGCTTCGTAAACACCTCTAATAAATTCTCGCCAACCTAAAATTTGACGTACAAATCCTTCAGTAGAATTTATAGGAATATCATTTTCGCTGGCATAATCTATGGCTTTTTCTATGACCTCTAAAGGGTTTAATAAACCTACATTTATTAAAGGTGATAACAAACTATGATTTAAAAAATGTTCTTCTCTAACAATAGCATCTTCATAAGCACCAAACTCATGAAAACGGATTTCAAAAAACTGTTGTAGCCATTCTTCTGCAGATTTAAAATCAATAGGATAGGCTACAAAATCGTTTAACTTTCCATAATTATTTGAAAAATGTTTTGAGACATATTCTTTTGCTTCATTATGGTATTTAGTAGTTTCTGGAAATTGAATATTAGGAGGTGTTTTTCCTTTTGGATATTTCTTTCGGTTATCTCCATCATATGTCCAACTGCCTCCAGCAGGATTTTTCCCATCCATCAAAATATCTCTTTCTTTACGTTCGCTTTTGTAGAAAGATGTTTGAAAAAATTTCTTTTTGGTTGGTTTAAAAAATGAAGTTAGCTCTTCTTTGTTATTAATAAATAGAGGGTTATAATGCCAAACAATTTCTAAATCTCCTTTATTTTCTTTGATGTGTTTTGTTAGCCAATTGTCTGTTGGGTCTATCAAATGAATTCTAGAAATTCCGTTTTTTTCTAATTCTGGTAATAGATTTCTTATATCACTAAATTCGTTTATAGCATCTATATACTCTACTTTTTTATCTTTTTGGATTAAAAAATCTTCATAGGCTTTCATACTTGCTCTATGAAAAGCAATTTTTTGTTGATGAAATTTATATTGATTAAAAAACAAATATTCTTCTACCAAATAAATTGTATCAACTTTATCTAAAATGGTTGTTGTTTTAAATAATTGATGAGGAAAAATGATATGTATTTCTTTAGTAGCCATTTAAAAAAGTGTTTTTTCTAACCAAAGATTTCTAAATTTATAATTGCTATCATAACGTTCTGCTTGTAGTTGTGTATTGAATTTTCGATCTCTTGGGTCATTACCAACGCCTGCAACATACATCCAATTTCCATAATTACTATGCACATCATAGTCTAATAACAATGATTCAAAATATGCAGCACCAATCCTCCAATCTAATAACAATTCTTTAGCAAAATAGGAAGCTACATTTTGTCTGCCTCTGTTACTCATCCAACCCGTTTCTTTAAGCTCAATCATGTTAGCATTTACAAAATCATCTTTGGTTTCTCCATTTATCCATTTTTTAATGGTTTCTTCATCAGATTTCCATTGATAGTCTCTATGTAAAATTCCCCCAATTTTAAAAATATCATTTCCATATTTTAGAGAAATGTATTTAAAGTAATCTCTCCAAATCAATTCGAAAATTACCCAATAGGTAGATTGATTTTTGCCAAATTCTTGTTCATATTTTTTTACATGGTAATAAATAGTTTTTGCAGATAAACTCCCATTTGCTAACCAAGGAGAAAATTTAGTAGAGTAATCTTTACCAACTAAACCATTTCTTGTTTTTTTATAAAACCCAACTTTTTTGCTTTCAAATAAGTAATAGTTTAATCTTTTTAAAGCTTCAGTTTCTCCCCCTTTAAAAGGAAAAGCTGTTTTTTGAGGTGTTTTAAAATCATCAAAGCCTAAATCTTTTAAGCTTGGAATTGTAGTTGTATTTTCTATTTTATTCTCTGTACCTAATTTTTGAACACTAACTTCTGGTAAAATATCAACGTACTTTTCTAACTTTTTTCTAAACGCTGTGAATACATTTGGGATATTGCTAAAGTTCTTAGATACTGTATCTGGATGATATAAAAATTGATCATAATCTTCAATAAAATTAATATCTCCTATTGATTTTTTAATGTTACCATTCGTGTCAAGTTCCTCTTGAGTCCATTCTTTTTGTGTATAAATAGTATCTACATTAAAAGCATCACACAATTGATGTATTTTATTTTCAGGAGTATCAAAATAGGTGAGGAGTGTAATGTTTAATTCGTCTAAACTTTCTTGTAAATTTTGTATAGTTTCTATTAAAAATTGAGCTCTAAATTTTGCTGTTTTTTTGAAGCCAAATTTATCAACAGAAAAATATTTTGGATCAAAGAAATAAACAGCAATTACTTTGTTATGGTTATCAATCGCTTTTTTAAAAGAAACATTATCTTGAATTCTTAAGTTATTTCTGAACCAAACTAAACCAGTATTTTCTTGTTGCTGCTGCATTTTTTACTACAATATTTTACGTTTTCCCAATTCTTTTCCCATTTTTTACGCCAAGTAAAAGGTCTATTACAAACAGGACACATTTTTTGTGGAAGATGTTGTTTTTTCAACCTATTAAACTTTAACAATTTTATTGATCATTCCATTAAAAATAAACCAATGGAAAGGAACAACAGCATACCAATACAATCTGCCAGCTAAACCATGAGGTCTAAAAGTTGCTGTTTGATATAGAGTGTCGTCTTTAATTTTAAATTCAAGCCAAGCTTCACCTGGTAAAATCATTTCTGCATAGAGTAGAAGTTTCCCTTTTTCTTTATCAGCATATATAACTCTCCAAAAATCTAAGGCATCTCCTGCATTTAATTCTAGTGGATGTCTTCTTCCTCTTCGTAATCCTGCACCTCCAAAAAACTGATCTAAAAATCCTCTAATTTTCCATAAAAATGTTCCATAATACCAACCAGTTTCACCACCTATTGCCCAAATTTTATTTAGAGCACTATCTTTATTTTTTACTTTTCTTTTTTTAATGTCTTTAAAACAACCATATTCTGGTACATTGATGAATTCATGTACATAATTCTTTAATTTACCACTACTTACGTAAGAATCTTTCCAGCTAGAAATAATACTATTTTGTTCTATTTTCTTAAAAGCTAGTTTCACAGCTTCTTTATAAGTCATTGGTTTTACATCTAAAATTTGATTGATGTTACTTTTATTACCAATAACTTCTACTCCCATGGAGTTTACCAAAGAACTTGCGAGTTTGTAAGAAGTTGAGGTAACAAAATATAACCAATAAGAGGATAATTTTGGAGTCATTACTGGCACTGTTAAGATCCAACGTTTCAATTTTCGAACCTCTGCAAATTGTAATAACATGGTTTTGTAGGTCAAGATTTCTGGACCAAAAATGTCATAAGAGGTATTGTATAATTCTTTTTTACCTAAAGCTTTATGTAAAAAAGACAAAACATCTCTAATTGCAAGTGGTTGTGTTTTGGTATTTAGCCATTTAGGAGCAACCATTACAGGTAATTTTTCTACTAAATCTCTAATAATCTCAAATGAAGAACTTCCAGATCCAACAATAATTCCTGCTTTAAAAGTTGTTAAGGCATAGTTTCCAGAATCTAAAGTATTTTCTACATTTTTTCTTGATAATAAGTGTTTTGATAGGTTCGTATCGTTTGTAATTCCGCTTAAATAAATAACTTGCTTTAATGTTGTGTTTTCTGCAAAATGTTTAAAGTTATTTGCACACTTTTCTTCAAGTACATGGAACTCTTTAGCTGAGTTTGACATTGAATGAATTAAATAATAAGCTGCTTCTACATCTTTTGGAATTGCGTTTAAACTGTGTCTATGTAAAAAATCAGCTTCAATTAATTCAATATTTTTTTTGTCTTTATAATAATCTTCTGCTCTTTTTTTATCTCTTACAGGACAAACAACAGTATGTCCATCATTTAATAATAATGGAATAAGTCTTTTACCTATGTAACCAGTTGCACCTGTAACAAGAATTTTCATTTATTTATTTTCTTTTGGTCTTTGGTAAGAAAGTTGTTTTTTAAATTTGGGTACAGCATATGTATCTAACCCATTGATGGTTACTACATTTCCTTTAGATAAATTTATTAACCCATCTTTTTGTAATAATTCATCTTTTACATATAACTCTTCAATTTGTGCAACTACTAACATTACATCATTAGAAGGGACAAATATTTCTTCTACAAACTTCATAGCCATTTGTACTGGAGCATTTTTTACAAAAGGAGCTTTAAAATTACCCTTAAATTCTGGTTCTAAGTTGGTCATATCAAACTCAGAAATATCATCTGGGTATTTTGCAGAAGTATGATGAGCATCTTCAAAAATAGCCTCCCAAATATGATTAATGGTAAAATATCCTAAATTTTTTAAGTTTTTATGAGTATTTCTGGGGACAGTTGTTGGTCTTAAAATAAAACCTAAAGTTGGTGGATTTGAGCCTAAATGAGTCACAGAACTAAATACAGCAACATTTGTAATACCTTCATCAGAAATTGTGCCTAATAAATTTGCTGATTTAAAACCAGAACAACTATTAATTAAATTTATTCTAAAGATTTTATCAAGTTGATTTATGTCTTGATTGTTAAAAAAATGCATCATTTATTAAAATAGGTTTAAACAAAGATACAAATTGTTTAACCTACTTTAATTTGTGTTAAACAAAAATTTACGTTAAAGTTTAATCTTGTTAAATAAAAAAACCTTCAGAAGAATTCTGAAGGTTAAAAGTCGGGGTGGCAGGATTATAACTACCACGCTAATATCATTAATTATCAATTAGTTACAAGTTGTTTCCTTTTTGAGGTAACCGAATAGGTAACTTTAATGATAAGAACTTTCGTTTTGAATTGCTTTGTACAAAAGTGGTGCAAATATAAAAACCTTCTACATACAAAGCAACATAAATTTACGCAAATTTTATGATTTATAAAAGTGATTTTATAACTATTTAATATACAGATTAATGATGTCAATTTCTATTCCAGAATACTCTGAAAATTCATTAATAGTAACAAATTGATGAGGTTTTTTGTCTAAGTATTCTTTGATATCATTTAAAAGCTTACGCCCATACCTCTCACTGCGTCCTGTGATACGCTGAATGTCTTTTGGATATATACAAGCTCTTTTTGTGTTCATAATACTTTATCTATGCTTTAACGCTACTTATCCCATACTTAATTTATTTGCTGTTTTTGGCGTAATCGGAAGGAATGGCAGTATGTGGTATTCGCTTTTTCTTTATTGCTTATAAAGTTACGTGATTTGAAATATTAATCATAAAAAAAGTAAAAATTATGGCAAAACAAACAGGAATTATTAAGCTAAAAGGAACTATCGGAGGTATTTCTTTTTACAAAACAAGTGATGGACATCTTGCTCGTGAAAAAGGTGGTGTGGACAAAAATAGAATTCAGAATGATCCCGCGTTTCAAAGAACGCGTGAAAATGGTTCTGAATTTGGAAGAGCTGGAAAAGGTGGTAAAGTATTAAGAAACGCAATTCGTTTGCTTTTACAAAATGCAAAGGATAAAAGAGTCGTTTCTAGGCTAACCAAAACTTTGGTAGCTGTTACCAAAACGGATGTTGTTAACGAAAGAGGTTTAAGAACATTACAAGATGGAGATTTAGGACTTTTAGAAGGTTTTGAATTCAATTTAAATGGAAAGCTAGGAGCAACTTTATTCGCTCCGTTTACGAAAGCTTTTGACAGAGTTACAGGTGAATCAACTTTAGATTTGGTTGCTTTTTCTCCAGTAGTGAGAATTAGTGCTCCAGCTGGTTCAACACATTTTAAAATTGTTATGGGTGCTGCAGAATTGGATTTTGAAAATGAAACTTCCACTTTTGAAAGTGATGCAACCGCTATTCTTCCTTATACTGCTGCTGATACAGCTGCAATTGCATTGTCTGCAACGATTACAGCAAATTCAACCTTACAAGTAGCGCAAGTTATTGGAGTTGAGTTTTATCAAGAAGTAAATGGCGAAATGTATGCGCTTAAGAATGGTGCTTACAATGCTTTATCTGTGGCGACTATTGATACTCCATAATTATGGAATTAGTGCTGCAAAGAGCTTATTTTAAACAGGGTACCAATGGTACTCTGTTTTCTTCTGATACTTTTTTATGTCATACGATTGAATTGCCCTGGATCAATAATAAACGAAATGTTTCTTGTGTCCCTGAAGGAGCATATGAAATTGTACCACGATTTTCAAAACGATTTCAACATCATTTGATTTTAAAAAATGTAGAAGGTAGAAGCTTTATTTTATTTCATCCTGCCAATGATGCTATTAGGGATTTAGCCGGCTGTATTGCTCCTGTAACTTACTTGAGTGGTATTGGTAAAGGTGTCTATTCCAGAGATGCGATGCAAAAATTACTGTCATTAGTGTATCAAGCTCAAGACCGAAAAGAAAAAATAACATTAACCATTAAATCACAGAATTATGAGAATTATAGAACGTTACCAAAAACCAACTCCTAAATTTTTTAGACTTTTAAGAAATATTGGCATTGCACTGGCTACTGCAGGAGGGGCGATTATTGCAGCTCCTGTTGCAATACCTGCAACTATTGTAACCATTGCCACCTATATGACTGTTGCAGGAACTGTTGCCACTGCTATTAGCCAAGCAGTTGTTTCTGATGAGAAAGAAAAAACAGTATCAGAAATAAAACCAAAAAGCAATTAAAATGAATTTTCAAATACCTCATCAAAATTTGAGTGCTGGTGTTTTAGGCGGTACTTTTTTAACTACTATTACTCATATTGGTTCAGAAGATATTATCACCACTATTGTATTGGCTACTTTAGGCGCAATCGTCAGTTTTACTGCTTCCATGATGATGAAAGTTTTTATAAAATCTATAAAGAAACAGCGCAAAAAGTAATTGCGCTGTTTTGTTTACAGTTCCAATTTACAGGACCTTAACACTACCATTTTTAATTCTTGGATTGCTTTTAATTTGTTTTGAAAAACGAGCTCTAATTCCTCTACTTTTTTTAAGGTTTTCAATTTGGTTTCAAACTCTTTTTGACCAAAATACTTACTATTTTTAAGTAGCAAATTTTTAACATCTGCAATGTAGATAAAAGGAATTACTGAGCCTTTTAGATAATACCGATAACACTAAGATTCTAACAGCATAAGCGACAAATGAAATAGCGCTTCTTTTTGTTCGTTGGTTTCTGTAGATACTACGAAAGAGTTTCTTACAGGAGCTGTAAATGGTTTGCCAGAATTTAGCCCTTTGTTCAAGATAAAAAAATGAGGTTTGTGATAGGTGCGCCCTGGTTGGCGGGTCTTGATTTGAAAATTTTGCATAGTTATCCAATTAAAAAATTAAACATATATGCATCGCTCGCTTACGCTTCGCGACATTAAATTTTCAAAAGAAAAACAACAAAAAGAAAGTGCTTCTTTCATTTGGCGAGGATAGGCTGTCAAGGTTTTTGAGAAAAATACTACCAGCTTGTTAGCACTTTTATTTTTAGCACTTTGTTTTAGCTGGTGGAGATTTTTTTCAAAACCCGAAGGGCTTGACCTTTATAGCCTAAAAAGCGGTGGCTGAAGGGAGCCATTGTTTTGCCTTCTTTTTTTGTTTTTATTTTTAATTCCTTTCTAATTTTCACATAATATTTTGTTACGATTGAAAATTGACCGCCTCCTTAGAAGGGAGGAGTTTCAATTTTAATTCTTAGCGAAATGAGACAAACAAAGAATTTTAGTAATGGATATTAGTAGAATTTTTGTGCAGATGAATGAGATAAGTAATTAAATAACAATAAACGTACGTAGTGCGCTGGCAGCAGCGAAAATAAGTGTATCACTTTTTATTTGCTTGTTCTGATTTTTTTTGATTGGTTTTGTTAAAAGTGAATGTTTTGGAAATTATGAACTAGAGTAAGATTATTGAATTATATGCAATGGTTTTATTGACTATAAATTCGCATTTACTTTTAGTGAAACCAACTATCTTCATTTTTTTGCAAATAAAAAGTTATACTCTTATTGGCTTTTTTTGATTTTATAGGTGCTTTATAATTTTCATTAAAAACTGAATTTTAATGCATTTATTAATGTTGGTTTACCATTGCAAGCAAGCACTTATAAAAACAATGCAACAAGGACGAAATGTAATTTGAACAACTAAATTTTAATATTAATAGGGATATGAGCGTTGGATGAGCGGCTATTTTACATAATGGCGTTATAGACCCTGTAGTTTTTACGAAAGAGTGCTATAACTGCGCATTATGTAAACATAGCTTTGGGGAGTTTTGTGTTTTATGAAATAATAAAAAACGCGCTGCTTTTTAGAGTTGCGCAATGAGTTTGCGAATGGAACAAGCTCTAAAATGCAACTACCTATAGAGTTTTAAAACGCTAAACTTGCATTGGCGCGCGGAACAAACCAAAAGACAGCCATTTTTTGCTTTTGCAACAAACTGGATTTTGGTTTGTGGGGATTTAATTAGGTAAATTTAGTCTTTCAAACAAAACTCTATTTCTTTCTTTAGAATCTTTTAAAACTTTATTGAATGGTAAAACTTCTATATATGCTTTATAATTATTTGTGTCATAAACTCTAAAATAACCTAAACCATCAGGTGTGTTTATGAAGCTTTCTTCTTCTAAAACATATTTAAGAGTTGATGTTATATCAGCAATTATGTAGCAATAAAAAGGTGTGTTTAGTGATGCTTGAATTTCTTTTCCTTTCTTTTTAGTCTCGCCATCAATAGTTTCTCTAATGTATCTTCTAACTTGAGCTACTGGGTCTTTTTTAGGGTCACCGTAAACGTAATCATTACGTTCTGGTCTTTTAAATTCAACGATTGTAAATGATTGAAATGGTATTCTATTTTCAGAAAATAGTACTGCTTTATCGAATACTTCTTCTTTTTTTATAATTAAATCCATTCTCTCTTTAGAATCAGAACCAAGATCATCTATCTGCTTGAATAACTTATCTGATGCTAAAAATTTATTAAATGTTAATCTTTCATCAAGTAGCCATAAATTTTGTTTCTCACTAAAAATAGAATTATCAGTTTCTCTTATCGGAAAAAAGAGACTATGAACTATATCTTCGTTTTCAAATTTTTCATCATCATTTAATTCGATTAATCTTTCAAGTAAATCAATTACAGATCTTCTATGAACAACATAACGAGCTAAATCAGATTTACCAACTTCGTTTAGATTAGAAACATATTTTTCATATAGTTTTTTGTAATCATTCAATTCGGTAATATCTTTCTTTTTTTCAAGTAAATCAGTACCTTCTTGCTTGATTTCTTTCCGCCATTCAGCTTCTATTTCATATAGCTTGATATCAAGTTCGTTTTCGTTTAAACCAACTGGAAGTCTCTCTATCTTTTCTTTTTTATATTTAAATAAATTAGCATAATTAGGATATTTATTATCAATTATAGGCTTATATCTTTCAACTTTTTCAGTTCTTATCACTGACAATGTTTCGGATAACAATTTTTCTATAGAGAGAATTGTTTTTCTTCTTACTTTAGATAATGTTATTTCTTCTATGAGTTCTGATTTTTCATCATCTTCATTATCACTTTTATCCGGAAAATTAAAACTTGTTCTTGCATCGTTAACACTTTTATCAAGTAAATCACTGACAACAAAAACTTGAAAATAAAAATTCTCATTTCTTTCAGAATCTAAAATAGAATATTTTAAATCAACAAGATGATTAGCTAATCCTTCGCTTTTAACAGTTCTTTCATTTGCACAATAATTTACTTTATGGCTTTGAGCACTATATGATTTAGATATATATACATTAAAATTTTCTTCTGCTATAGTAAATGTATCTGACAGGATTTTACTTTGAAATTCATTATTAAATACTGTTGTTAAATTTGTATGAGTATCATCTTGATTTTTAACAATAATATTTGGTTGTTTATTTTGAATAAAGTAAAGTTGGAAATGTTTTATGATTTCTCTTGATACTTCTGTAATTGATTTGGGTGCATTCTCTTTATATGGACTTTCATAAGATTTAAGAGTAACATTAGTACCAATTTCTGTATTGGTTGATAAATTTTCTTTGTAATTAGAATAGCCTTCTACAGTTTTTTTTAATTCAAAACTTCTTGTTTTAACAGTTCCGTTATCAAGATAGTTACTTTCTATTATCAATTTTGAAAAAGCTTTTAAACAAACTAATCTACCAATACCTTTACCACCAATTTCTAATTTATATTCGCTGTCGAATTCTTGAAAAGAATTATAATTATCTTCATTTAAACCAATACCATTATCAGCTATTTCAAAAGAATTTATTGGGTAATCATCAGTATTTGGAATCTCTTTAAAGGTACTTTTATTACCAATTCTGATTATATTAATTTCAATTTCTCCATTATTTTGAATAAGCTTTTTTTCTTTAGCTTCATCAATAGCGTGTATAGAATTACTAATTACTTCAAAAAGAGGATAAAGTGATTTTGTCTTTGGTAGATGGAGTTTATTAACTCGGTTTCTAACGTTAGTAGAAGTTTTTGGCATAGTAATTTAATTTATTGGAAATATAACCAATAACATATATCCTATCAGTTATTTTTTTAATTTATTTTAAATGATATTACCTTCAGTTAGTTATTAAAGTTATTACCCACCTTTCTACCCACTTACGGAAGTATGTAGTTTATTTTCCAATGTCCGCCTTTAGCACTACCAACTCTTTCTATAAGTCCTAAATCTTTTAGACTATCAAGGTTGTTATCAATAGCAGTAGCACTTATACCCACTATTTCTTCTAATTCTCTTTTAGAAACTTTATTGTTTTTATGAATAGCTTTGATAATATTAACTCTATTATCTGTTAGGTTATCTACCCACTTATCTACCCACTTATTAAAATCGAAAGGTCTTCTAAATGTTACAGTAAATATACCTTCAGTATTAAATTCAGGTGGAGTTAAATTATTTTCTAACATTAAATCTCTCATTCTACTAATACCAGAACCTACTTGTTCTACCATTCTTATTCTTTCAAAAAGCCCAAATATTAAAGGGTTTCTACTTAAACTTCTTTTTCCAAATTCATTTTTAGGAATCCCACTTACTAAACCTCCAGGATTAGAAATTTCAATTCTATCATTAAAAACTTCCACAGAAATACGAGCTCCTTTATCATAATAATCTCTATGTGCTAAAGCATTAATAATAGCTTCTTTAAAAACTGTTTCGGGAATTTCCCAAATTTCTTTTCGAGGTTGTGAACCATTTCCTTCAATATCGTAACGCACATTTAGTTTTGTTTTTAACCAAGTCATTGTTTGAAGAAATTGCTGATATAAAGTACCAGGCATTATTTTATCATCATTAATATATCTTTTATCAATACCATCAAAAACAATACACCTAATTATTGCTTTTTCAAAAAAATGTTCTGGATTTTCTGCAAAGAATAAAGTAGCACCATTTTTAAGAAAACCTTCTTTGGTTATTAATTTTAAATTATTGAATACTTGTTCGTTAGAAACTGTAGTACCTAAACCTGCTAATTCTCTAAATTGATTGATATTAGTATTAGGAATATCTTTAGTAATATCAATGGTTTTACAAGGCGCTTCATCGTAATAAATCTTATCAGCTTGCTGAAAGAAATCTCTCATTTCTTCTACCGTAGTTAATTTTTGAGAATTAGGACCTTGACGAACATAAATTGCTCCAGAAAGGACATATGGTTTATTTACACCTGAAGGAACTTCAATTATTACAATTTCTTTTTTATCAATAGTTGTTGTATAAATATTGCAATGTAATGTTGGTGTAATTTCATTTATTGAATTCTGCAAAGCGGAACGTTTTGCATTGTTAAAAGTAATTCCTTGAATATTATTAGAATCATCAACACCAAGAATAACAGTACCACCAGATGCATTTGCAAATGCACAAATTTCTTCTGTAACCTCTTTTATTTTATTTGGAATTCTTACTTTAAATTCAAGGTTAAAGCCTTCTCCTGAATTTATAAGTGATGTTATTTCGTTGATACTTAACATAAATTAGTTGCTCATTGAGATTAACAAATCTATTGAAATTGTTTTGCTTTTCATCTTTGTATTGCAACTTATCGTTTAAAAATTATTTTCGTTTATCTGAACTTTCTTTATCAAAAGCAATTAAATTAAAGAATTCACGCATTCTTGAACGAACTCGAATCCCATATCTGTTTTCTAATTCCTGCGCATTTAAGTTAGTGGTTACATGCGTTTTAATTTTATTTTTTAGGAATAAATCATACCTAGATAACAGTATTTCTCCTATGACATTGCAGTCTTTACCAAAGTGCCTTCCTGTGGATTCTACGCCTAAATCATCAAAGCAATAGTAATTATTATTGCCATATTCTTCTATAATTTTAAAACCGAGGTTGTTGAATTCGAATGCTATGTTTCTTGCGGGAATTATTTTGTATGTTTTTTGATGAGGTACGATGTGAGGTAATAATTTCATTAAACTGGTCTTCCCACATCCTACTGGACCCGATAATAAGATTCCTTTGTTTGGATCTATTCCAAATTTCTTACAGTTTTCAAAATCACGAATAAAATAAATGCATAATTTGTACAGAATTGCTTCATCTTCTTTGTAGATTTTGAAATTTTTGCCAAATAATAGTTTTCCTTTTGCTTCTAAATAGATTAGAATTTTAGAAAAATCATAGTGAATACTATTGCCTTTTAGCTCTCCTAATTGGTATTGGACACTTCCTTCGATTATTATGTGAGGTGTATTATTCATAATTATCTTTTATTTGAGACTTCTCGACTGCGCTCGAAGTGACATTGAGATTTTTAAATAAGTGAAGACTATCTAGATAAATCATAAAGGTTCGTTGTAATTTTTATTTTTACTAATCTTTAGGTTGTCTTGATTCTGGCTAACTGGATTTTGAGTTTTGTTTGTTTTAATTTCTTCTGCTTTTAGCATCCAGTTTTTTGCTGTTGCCTTCCAATTCACAATTTTTGTTTTTCCGCCTACTTTCCAACCAATACCTTGGTAATGGTTGTAAAATTTTTGTGCTTCTATTTTTGGCCAGTTTTCTTTTTTAAAAAAATCGATTACTTCATTTTCATTTTTAGGCTGGTCAAGTTTATAAATGTTTTTATTGTTTTCTATAGTTTGTATATGTTTATTTATAGATACCAGAGCTTGTCCACTGCTTGTCTCGATATTGGTACTGTTGTGTACCAGAGCTTGTCCAGTACTTGTCTCGAATTTGAACATCTTAATTTTACTGCCTTTAAATGGATTGTGTGAAGGGAAATAAATGATGTATTTCCAATGACTTAATTCTTTTATACATTTATGATATGTGGATTTTGAACCAATTTTTGAAAAACGCATTACCTCTTCACGATTGATATAAAATTCTTCTAAAAATCGATTGTTGTTCCAAATTTGAAATAGTGCTATGTATAGGCTAATGTGTGTTGGGTTTAGTCGATTGTCTTTTGAGAATTGGAGAAATACCCCTTTTAAGTGTTTTATGTAATTTACGTTTTGCATAAGCCTCCCCAACCCCTCCAAAGGAGGGGCTATTTTGGAATTTAAAATTTGTTATGGATGCGGTTTTCTTCTAAAACTTTTAAAATTTCTTCATAATCATAATAGATAACGCCACCAACTTTAGAGTAGGGAAGTGTTCCATTGATTCTTAAATTTTGTAAAGTTCCTGGAGAAATACTTAATAAATCTCTAACTTCTGGAGATTTGAGCCATTTTTTAGGAGCAAAGCCAGATTGATGATTTATCATTGCTTTGATGTCTTCTAATAACTCTTCTTTGAATTCTCGTAAATCTTCTGTAGTAATAATTGATGTTGGCATTTGTAAACGATTTTTAAAAGAAGAAGCTACTGAATGTACCCAACATTATTAGTAACTTCTTCTTATTGATTTGACTTTCGTTGGCAAACATCAAAAGATTTTTTGGATTGATTTCGGTACTTGAACGTAACTACGAAAAGTTTTTATTTGACTTTTTTTACTACTATTATCTTGTTTTTTGGTGCATTTTGGTTAGAAATGATAGCTCAATATTTTTAAAATATTGATTTCGTAGTTACGTTGAGGTTACGTGTTTATATGCCATCATCATATTCTAATTTTGCTTCAAAATCATGTAATAATTTATTTAAAAACTTTGACCTTTCTGTGTTTCTGTTTTTAATTTCTGAATAGGTTTTATAAACATTAGTAACCTCTATATTGAACATTGAAGAAAAAAATGTTACAAGTTCTTTTGTGTTTATATGCCCTGTGTTAACTGCCCCAGAAATTTTTAATGCATATATTAATTCTATTAAATCTGTTTTAGAAGCTGTCCAATTTATAGGGCTTTTTATATTTTGACTATTATTGAATTTACCGGCTGTTATTGCCTTTAGCTTATTGATTTCTTTTTTGTAAAAATTGGTTAGCAAATCGTACGCAATTACTTCTGCAGCTAAGGTATCATGACTTGTATAAAACTCTGAGTCGATATGGATAGAAAGGTCTGCTGAAAATAAATCTAGTTGTTTGTTTTCTCTTAAAAAGTACACATTGTCTAAAAACGTATTTTCCTGTTTGTAGTATTTGTAAAAATTTAAGTTTTTACGTTTTTTGGATTCTAATTTCTTTAACTGGTTTTTTAAATAATTCTTGGATAACGAATTGATTGTATTAGGCTTGCTTAGTTGGTATTTTAATTGGCTTTTGAAATAAATTAAGTCTGCACAGACGCTTGGTTTTATATGCTTGAAAAAATAGATTTCTTCTTTTTGCTCTTTAAATTGATGATTTCTAACGTGTACTCTAAGTTTGTCTAGTAGTTCTTTTGTGAGTTTGATTTGATTTTTAAGTTTTTTAATACAAATAACTTGCATTTTATCTTGAATTAGCTTTTGACTATGATAATTTGCAATTAAGGGGTTGATTGATTTCATTAGGTTACAATTGTATTCTAAGAAAACATTTATTTAGCAACATTTTCTAATGATAGATATAATTTTATGTAAACAAGCTTAAAGAAATGGGTTTCGCAATTTTTTGAGTTTTGAAAATTATTATTTTGAATTTTTTTTAATGTATTTAAAAGCAATTAATTATGAGTTTTAACTTTCAGTTTGTTAAAAATTGAAGTCTTATTTTTAATATCAAACTTTTGCTTAGTACTATAATTCGATAACAAAGAGGTAAATATATTCATAAGTAATTAAGAATTAATTAAAAAAATATAGCAGCTAATAGAAATATTTTTAGATTTATAAATTTTTGTTGTTGTTTAAAATATTAACTAAATAAACTTTATTTTAATTATTATTTATATGTTATAAATAGATTATTTTTTTTCTGCAGAGACTATTGCATTATACGCGTTTATAATTTTACCTGATTTTGATAATTGATTAAAAGGAGTTTCTAACATGTTATCTGTTTTTATTGGTGTTTTGACTTTAATTGAAAATTCTAAACCTGAATTCATTAATATGTCTTTTATTTCAGAAGCTGATAGTTTTGGATAGTATGAAAATAATAATGCTGCAACACCAGAAGTTAATGCAGTGGCACTGGAAGTACCACCATATGACATATCAAATTTATTTTTAGGGAACGTTGTATATATTTGCTGACCTGGAGCGAAAACATCTACTTCATTATTGCCATAGTTACTAAAAGAGGATTTTAAACTTTTTCCAAATTTGTAATTACTAGAGCCTACAGTTAAAAAGTTATTTGAAACCTCAATGTTATTTTTTAACGAATGATCATTTGGAAATTTTCTATTTTTTAATTTGTCTAAATTAATACCATCATTTGATGCAGCAGATACAATGAGCACATTTTTTTTGTCTGCGTATTTAATAGCTTCCAAAACCCAATTTAAATTTGTTGAGAACTCCTTAGCAAAACTCATGTTAATTACTTTAGCACCATTATCTACTGCATATCTTATTGCTAAAGCTATATCTTTATCATGCTCATCTCCATAAGAAGAAATTGTTAATGGCATTATTTGAATTTCATTTTTAAATCCTACTTTTTTTATTATTCCTGCCATTTTTGTGCCATGATCTAAAAGTGTTGTGTTTGTGTTGAACATGTAACTACCATAACATATATTATTTATAACACCTGAATTGTCTTCTTGAATAATTCTGTCATTGTAATATAAATTTAGTAATTTATTGATTCTTTCTTTAGCTTTTAGTTTGTAGTCTTTCACAAACTCATCAGAGTACCCATATTTTATAAAATTAGATTTTCTCTTTATAGCTTTTTGTAATTTTGCATCTTTAGGATATACTCCTTTTAAACTATCTAAGATTTCTATAGTTAAATTAGTTTTAATGAAATTAGAAATTAACTTTTCTGCATCACTTTTACTTTTGCTAACCATATTTATATAATCAACTTCATTTTTAGCGTACTCTAATCTTTTGTTGTATTTTTCTAATGCTTTTATATAAATAGCATATTCTAAAGAATCTGTTAAACTTTTATGAACAATAATAGAATCTTTAAAATTTGGCAGGTATTTTTTTAAAATTCTAGTATATTCATAATTTACGAATTCATTATTTTGGCCTTTATTATTACCTATATAATTCCAACCTCTAATATCATCGACATAACCATTATTATCATCATCAATGCCATTCACTTTTTCTTTGCTATTTACCCAAATACTCTTTTTTAGACCTAGATGATTTACTTCAACTGTCATATCAATAAGAGCAACAACTACAGACTTACTGTCTTTATTATTTAAAATACTATCGTAAGCCCTATACAGACTAATGCCAACGACACTATCTAAAACTACATCTTTGAATTCCCAATTTTTGAAATTTTTATTTACTTTATGATTTACCAATAAAGTATCAATATCTTTATTAAGAATTATAGGTTTAAACACCTTATTTGTTTTACAGCCAAAAAGGACTATTAAAAAAAGTAGAATTATATTTTTCATAAAGTAAATATAAAAAAAGGTATTTAAAATACCTTTTTATTAGTTAACCAGTTGTCACAGGTTTTATTACCACATATTCATCAGATGTTTTTATACATTTTCGTATCTCTGTATCTGTTTGTGTTTGAGTACCATCATCATCTCCTGTACCTCCAAAAATTTTGTTCTGGTTTTCTAATTTAGAGATAGTGAATTTTTCTAATTTCAGTTTTGTTTTTTTCATTATTAGTAAGAGTTTAAATTATAAAGGATAAAACAAATGCTAAAATTTTAATTATACCTATTTCTTGTTTTAAAATTAACCTGTATTTATAAATAAGGATTAATTATTTTTCTCTAAGTTGTCAATTTCTTTGAAAAAATATGATGGTTTTATTCCTTTTAATTTATAAAATGCTTTGGAAAAAGAATCTGCATTATTAAAGTGAGCTTCTTCAGCAATTGCTTTGATAGTATATTTTCTAAGAGTTGGATTTGTTTTAATCTCCTGAATAATGTATTCAATTTTTATATTGTTTAGGTAGGTTGAAAATTTTACTTTTCTGTAATAATTTATAATTTTTGATAAATATGCTGTATTTGTATCAAATTCCTTAGCTAGAGAATTTAATGTTATATTTTTTCTCAAATATTTTTTCTCTTTTTCAAAAACTTCTAATTTCTGCAAAACAGTTTTTATTACATCTAGAGGAATATCCAATCTTTCTTTTTCAACTTTTTCTATGTTTTTAGGTTGGTTTACCTCTTTCTTTACTTCATTTATAATATTCAGAAACTTTCGTTTATAAATCTTACGTCTTTGATATTGATATACTAAAAAGATGACTGTTAATAATAAGAGAAATAAAATAAAAAAGATTTGATTTCTAAATGAAACTAATTGTTGATCCATTTCTTTTTTTATTTTTTCTTTTTCTAATTTCAAATTAGGAATGTCGTATTCTTTAAAGATTGTTTTACTTAAATAATTGGTTTTTGAATTTATAATACTGTCAAAAGACACTAATCTATTAACATAAAAAAGTTGTTGTTTTAAATCCCTTTCTTTCTTATAATGATTGATTAAAAAAATATATGAATTCCTAAATTTTGGAGTTAAGTCTTTTTTAAAACTTAATAGAGAGTCTACCTTTTTGTAATTTGAAACCGCTTTACTTATTAAGCCTCTGTTTGAATTTATTTTTGCTAAGTAAAAGTGTATATACGATATATTTATAGAATCATTTTTTTTTAAAAAATACGATTTGTGTTTATTGATACTATCAAGAGCTGCTTCATCATTTCCTTTTAAATAATCAACTATTCCTTGATTTAGGCATAGATGGTGATAAACACCTATATTCCTATATTCGATTGACTTAAGTATACCTAACTTGTTATAATATGCTACTGAATCTAAATTTCTTAGTTCATAATGTCCGTTTGATAACGAAACAACTGTTTTTAAATAGCTATTATGAAATTGGGGGTTATTTATTTCTTTAGCAATAAACGATAAACATTTTCTAAAGAGATTTATACTTTCTTGATATTCGCCTATAAATCTTTTAATTGTAGCAATATTAAAGCTATTATTAAAACTTAAGTATTTGTCATTTGAAAATGATGCAAACTTATTTGAAAGTATATAGTTATCTATAGCTTTTTTAAATTGACCATTTTTCTGTAAATGCTTAGCTTTTTCATTAAAAGCTATTGCTGGATGATGCCCTATAGGTTTGTCTCTGGTTAATTCGATTATACTATCTAAATAAGAAAGTCTTAACTCATTTTTATTTTCATAAGCCAATAAATAATACCCTGTTACTATTCTTTTTTTATTACTCTCTTTTTTTGATTGTTTTAAAAAAGCTTTAGCAAACTCTATTCTCTTTTCTTTACTATCAGCTTTTTCATACAATTCAAATAATTCATCTGTAGAAAATACCTGACTAAATATTTGCTGGGAAAAAAATATAATTGAAAAAAATATAACAATAGTTCTATATTTTACCATATCTAATAAAGTTTGTTTTACTTTTCTTATACAAAAAATCATATATAACCATTTCATATAACCTTTGATTATTAGAGAATAACCTATTTACTGACATATGAATGAGACCAGATAAAATACGATGCAAGTTCTCCTTTTTTTCATTATTACTATTTATTTCCTTAAGTGATTTGATAACATTTGAAATATAATCTTTTCTTAAAAAAGTGGTATGATGCTTATCAATTTTATTCTTGATTATATCATTGTATTTGAAGCCTAATTCTTTTTTTATCCTTTTATTCACATGAAATTCCTCTTTGAACTTTTGTTGATTACTATTTAAAAAAATAATTAGTTCATCATCATTTATTTCAAATTGTGACACTATAAATTCTATCCACTTAAAGAGTTCTATAAAAATATATTTTTCATTTTTGAGACTCTCTAATAACTCTAAAAAATGAATACTATCATAATAAAAAAACAATTCGATTTCTTCAATTGTTTTATGACCATATCTATTTAGCTCACGAATGTATGTGTCGATTGTAGTTTTCCACACAATTTTATTTTCAACTTCTACTTTTAAAGATTTATTTATTAAACTAACAACATCATAAAAGTATTTATCATAAGTTAAATGAAATCGAACTCTTAAATGATTTTCAGGATCTGCATATCTAACAAAAAACCAATGTGTTATTTTATTTTCTGCTGTTAGTTTCTCAGTTATTGGTTTTATTTTTGATATTAAAATTTCATTACTTACACTAACACCACAGTATATTTTTATGTATAGCCATTCACTACCAGGTATAAAAGTACTTTTTAGTCTTTTCGAATTACGCATCTGTCTCTTTTCTATAAAGTGAAAATATAAATTGATTACTATACGATTTTTCTCCAGTGTCTTTCACAAACTCATCACTGGTAAATAAAAACTCTTCTACTATGAAATATTCTTTTGTTTTACAAGCATCAATTAAAATTTTAATACTTATTTGAGATGTTAAATCAATCAAAAGTTTATTATCACCTTCTACTAATTCTACTAAATCAGGAATTTTATTTTCTATTTTCCATTGCTCTAAAAACTTTTTGTAATTACAGTTTACCATTTTCATGAACTCTTTGAAATTAATTTTCCATCTTGCCTTTGATATTATAATTTCGTCGTAGACAACCCTTGGTAGAAACTTATTTTTTAAATGAATATTATTCCAGCTAAACCCTATACTCGATCTTTTATTTTGAGACTGCAACTCACATAAGAATAAATAAATCGGTAGCCTACTATTTGAAAAGTTATGTGCATTACCTAATCTTGGTTGAATGTATTTATTAAGCCTTTTAGATTTGAGTTTTATTTCATCATTTTTTATAGATACATAAATATCGTTTAAAGGAATCTGGTTTTGTAATGGAAGATTTGATTTTGCCAAGTAAGGAATTTCATATCCCCTATTGCTTGGTCTCTTAAGTATATTACCCGTTCTTGATTCTGGTAAGTGGATAATCTCTGCTAGAATGTTTTCTTTTTCAAGATTATTTTCAATAGCAGTGATTTTTTTTACAATATTGTAAATTTCTTTGTTGCCATTACAAAACCTTCCTAGTAAATTATTGCTGCTGCTACCACTAAAATTTCTAATGAAAAGTGTACTATTACTTTCAGTTTTATATATTTCTGCTATACCTGCTAATGTGAATGGTAAATCGTCATTATTCTGAGGTAGATTTTCTACTTCTTTTTTTGAAATTGAAATGATGTACTCACCATTATTATAAGCTTTTTCGAGCTTTTCTGAAATTATAATGTCAAAATCTGACCATATTACACTTTTGTATCTTTTTTTACTATTACTGTTATTGTATAGTTTTGATAATAGCGAAGAATTCATAACCTTATTATTACCATAACCTAAACCTACTTCAATATCTAACGCTAAATTTAGTGGTATTTCTTCATCACCATATCTTTCTATAAATCTTTTTTTAAATGCAACTATTCTTGGATTAGCAACTGGTAGCGTAATTTTATTAAATAGTATAAATGCTTTTTGTAATTTTTTTTGAATATTGCTGTTTAAAGAATTTGAAACTGGTTTCGAAAATAAATCTGTTTGAATTAAATGTTTTTCATTTATTGACTTTGAGAATTTTTGTATTCCATTATATAAATCTTTGTAAAATGCTATATCATTACCAAGACGCTTGTCTAAACTTACTAAATTTACTTTTAAGTTACGTAAATTTTTAGATAAACTTGATGTGTTTGGTAACTTCTCAACTTTGGATATCAAAATATCAAAATAATCTGAGCCAGTAATTGTTATCTCTAATTCAGAAACTAAGATTTGTGATTTTATTAATTCATTGATATAATCTTCTGCATCTTTATGAGTTATATCATCATTACATAAAAACTGAATAATTTGAATAAATGACTTACCTGCTAAAGAATAATTAATTATTTTTTCTAAATAAGTAGAGTACTTAACGCCTTCTAATGTATAAGTTCTTGTACCTTTTTGAATTTGATATTCAATATATCTATAGTTATTTCCAATTTTGTAAATTGATGAATTAGGAAAAAACTTTATATTTTTCTTTATAATTTCGTTATTAAGGATATACTGTTTTAGCCTAGCAAAAAAAGTGTAATCAAAATTAGAAACTCTTTTATTATGTTCATAATTCCCTATATTGATATATGTTTTTTTATCGAACTTACCATAACTACACAAAGCAAATAAACCAAAAGGAGTACATCTTGTAGATATTCTTATAGCGTATTTTAATATAGAAATTTTAAGTTTCTCAATTTTTGCTTCACTCTTTAAAATTCCATTTTCCCAGTTTTTAATTTGTTTATATAGATCAGGAGAAGCTAAATAAACGGCTTCTCTAAAAATTTTGTCCTCTAAAATTTTGCTAAAATCTATTTCCTCTCCATTAAAAAGGTTTTTGAAAAAAGTTAGGTTATACAAGGGCGTTCTTAAATAATAGTCTTCTAAAACTTGATAAGAACTATTTTTAATGGTCATTTTATATGATTAGAATTGTATTTCTTTATTAAACTACTTAGATGGTTGTTTTTAGCATAACCAAATAAATACTAGTAAAAGTAATTAAATATTTCAGTTTTCTTTACTTCTAATTTTTTTTAAAAAAATTTAATGAAACCTTAGAGCTCTATATTTAATTAATTGAAAAACAATTATTTAAATTGATTTCTTTATGTCTTTATTTATAAAAAACCACCCTTTATTTATAAATAAGGGGTACTATTTTTTTTCTATAGAATTTTTAAAGATAACTTGTGTGTATGTTATAAGTTAAAATTTTACAAAATTGAAAAATCAACTTTCAGAAATTGTTATCAAATTATTAAGTAGAAATAAAATATCTTTTGATAGAAATGAATTACTATTTCAAATTCAAAGCCATCCTTCTTATCCAAGTCTTCATTCTATAACTGGAGTATTAGATCACTTTAACATAGACAATGTTGCAGCAGAAATACCAGTGAATTTAGAAACTTTAAAACAGTTGCCTAATTTTTTTATAGCACAAGTTGTAGGTAAAAAGGGAAAAGATTTAGTCACTATAAAAAAGAATAATGATTCTTATATTATTATAAATGGAGCAAATAAAAAAGAAATTTTAAACACAAAACAATTTATAGATAAGTTTACTGGTATTATTGTTGCTGTTGAAAAACAAGAAAAAGATAATACGCCTATTAGCTCAAAAATTATTTTTAGAAATTTCTTATCTATTAGTCTACTAGTTGTTGTTTCAATTTTATTAATAAATAGTAAGGCACCAATATTAAATATTTATTATTTATTACTGTCATTTATAGGTATACTAATTAGTGTGGCCATTATTAAACAAGATCTAGGACAAGAAACAGTAATAGGTAATGCTTTTTGTACAGGTAGTACAGAAAAAAAAGACTGTGATGCTGTTTTAACATCCAAAGGAGCTGAACTCATAAAAGGTTATAAATTAAGTGATTTTAGTTTACTATATTTTGTTGTATTATTTTTTACCACATTTGTTCAACTGAAAGCTCCTAAAATACCTCTTTTGATAAGTTTTATAGCTTTACCAATAATAGTATATTCAATTTATTACCAATATTTTATTTTGAAAAAATGGTGTTTACTCTGTTTAACTATTGTAGCTGTTTTAATATTACAAGCTTTACTTTCTTATTTTATTGGTATTAGTTTTTATGAAATTCATTTAAATGAAAGTTTAGAAGTTTTATTATTCGGCTTAATAGCACTGCTTTCTTGGAGTTTATTAAAACCTCTAATTTCTGATATTAGCACACTAAGAGAAGAAAAAATAAAATCTGCTAAATTTCAGAGAAATTTTGAAGTCTTTGAGACTATGCTAAGAAAAAGTAAAAAAGTAAATACTCGCATAGAAAATACACAAGAGTTAGTTTTTGGGAATTCAAATGCAAAATTAGAAATAGTAATTATTACCAACCCATTTTGTGGGCATTGTAGACCTGTTCATGAAAATATAGAGAAAATTCTTAAAAAATATAAGAATGAGGTTAAGGTGGTTATACGTTTCTCTATCAACACAGATAATATTAAAAGTGATGGTGTTGCCATTACTACAAGATTACTAGAAATTTATGATAAACAAAATAAAGAAGAAGCCTTAGATGCTATGCATGATATTTATAGTGGTATGAAATCTGCTATTTGGTTAAAAGAATGGGGAAATTGTAATGAAAAAGAAAAACAATTGCAAGTATTGAAAGAAGAAAGAAATTGGTGTATCAAAAACAAAATTAACTTTACACCAGAAATTTTAATAAATGGATATTCATACCCTAAACAATATTTAAAATCTGATTTGAATTATTTTATTGAAGATTTAATAGAAAATTAATGAAAAAGAACTCAAAGTTAATAAAAACTTTGAGTTCAAGAACAATATTCTCTCACGAAGAATAGACACAAGCTGTGAGTGTCTTAAAATGTTCACGGCAAATATAATTTTTTAATTTTATTAATTATGAAAAAACAAATTTTAAACATTGGTAAAGCACTGACTAGAGCTGAACAAAAACAAGTTTTTGGAGGTAATGTGTTGACAGAAGATGACCAAGAAGTTAATTATAACTGTTATGCTTCTTGTAAAGATGGTAATAATGTGGTCAGGTCAGCATTTAATTGTGATACTGCGGCTGATAATGCTTGTGCAATATATGGTGGTTGGACAAGTTGTTCTTGTTGGGCTTGGTAATTTTAATATCTAATTAACTGAGGTTGTCCAATCTCAGTTATTTTTATTTAACAAATATTATGCGTTTTAAATTATTAATATTATTGATTATACTAACTAGTTGTAGCAAGAATAAAATAAAAAAAGAAAAAATAATTATTTCAAATAATGATGAAATATTTAAAAATAAAAACTCAAACTCTGACGATTTAACCATATTAGGTTATTCAGAAGATAAATCAGCACTCGATTTTTTCCAAATAGTAACAGAGGTAAACCTGATGGTAAATAAACACTTTAATTTAGAAAAAACAGCTATCAAAGATTCTTTATACATTACAATTAATGAAATCAGTAAACCACAGTTTGCAGAAGTGGTAACAAGTGGTTCAAAACCAAGTTACTATTTCTATCGTGGAAGAATATTTTTAATACCAGGAGATACCATTCATTTTAAAGTAAAAAATCAAGAGGTTGTTTTTAACGGTAAAAATTCTATTTACAATAATTTTTATGCACTACTTGATAAGAACACTCCTGAATACAATAAAAACCCATACAAAGGAAGTTTAAGGGAGTACAAGAAAAATGTTCAGTCAATTTATAATAAAAGAAAGGATTTCTTTAATAATTATGTAGCGCAACATAATATTACATCTTCATTTTTTAAACAAACTATAGCAGCAAATTTAAGGCATGAATACCTATACAACATTATTAATCCTGCAAATGTAAAAGCTGACTTTGTGGAAGGTCTTTATTTTAACGAATCTGATGTACTTTATTCTTTATTCTATAAAGAGCAAGAACAAAACCCTGAAACTATTGTTGACTTAAATGAATATTTTGAAAAAGTAGAAATTCAAGAATTTCAAGACGCTCAATCTTTTGAAAACTCTGTTTTCTTTCGAATGAACTTAAATAATTATATCAGAGATTACTTTTTAGAGACTTCCTATGTTCCTTATTCAATGGATAAGTTTTTGGCGGAAAAAAAATTTATAGAATCACATTTTGAAGGAAAAATTAAGAATTTTGCAATACAAAAAATGATATCCGATTTTCATAGTAAAGGGTTTGGGAAAAGTCTGCAGACTATAGATTTACTTAGAAAAGTAATAAATGAATACAAAGATAAATTTACCAAACCATGGTATATAGATAATGTAAATGAGATTCTAGAAGATTTAGAAAGATATAATTTCAAATTATCCAAATATGCCTTGAATAGTAGGTTCATTAATATTCAAGGAGATACCTTAAATTTAAAAAAGGTTTTTAGCCGCTCAACTAAACGAATTAAAGTATTGGACTTTTGGGCTTCTTGGTGTCCTCCCTGCATAAAGCAAATAAAAAACGGCAAAGCATTTAAAGACCGGCTAACTGTAGAAAATAATGTGGAGTGGATTTATATTTCTCCTGAAAAAGATTATAAAAAATGGTTAGCAGCCAATAAAAAATTTGATAAAACACTTAATTTTTACAATTCCTTTTATTTGTTAAAAGGACGTAAAGCATCATTATCAAAGTTTTTTAAAGTCAATGAAATACCGCGTTATATTATTTTTGATCAAAAAAATACAATTGTGTTAAATAATGCTCCGTCACCAGAGGATGAAGAGAACTTTGAAAAAATCATAAAAAAAATTGCAAAAAAGATATATGAATAACTGTTTTTTTACAACTCAAAAGATTCTTAACCTATTTAAAATAAAGCATACAACGCAATATTTAAAAGATTGTATACTTACCCACCAACATTACAATAGCCTATTGTCTATAGCTGATACATTAGAAAAATATTCCATTGAAAGCCTTCCAGTAAATATTAATTGGAGTAAACTTATAAAAGTGCCTTTGCCTTGCATAATACAAGTAGAAGTGAATACTAAAACTAATTTTTTTGTACTTAGTTCAATCTCTAAAAATAAAGTATCTTATTTCAATAATCAGAATAAATTAGTTAGTTCTTCAAAGAAAGAATTTCTTGAAATATGGACCGGTGTTTGTTTGCTAATTGAAACTAATGAGAAATCAGGAGAAATAGATATAGATAAAAAACTGAAATCTAAACGAGTATTAGATTTTTTAAAGATTTTTGTCGTTATATTAGTACCAGCTTGGGCAATTGTAAGTCTATTCAGTTCAGAAATAATAGCAGATTCGACCTTGACAATTTATACTGTTTTTTATACAGCACTAAAAATAGCAGGTATAATTACAGCAATTTTTCTATTATGGCTTGAAATTGATCAATTTAACACATCCTTACAAAAATACTGTTCAGGAAACAATAAAAAAGTAAATTGTAACTCTGTACTATCTTCAAAGCATTCAAAATTGTTTTACGGTACTATTAGCTTAAGCATTTTAGGATTTTCCTATTTTTTTGGAACAACTGTTTATTTGATAATTAATAATTTTTCTTTTGCTTCTTTATCTATTCTAAGCATATTAAGTATTATAAATATACCAGTTATTATAATTTCTGTTTACTATCAAGGATTAATTATTAAGCAATGGTGTAAATTTTGTCTAATTATTCAAGTTTTACTCACTGGAGAAATTATCGTATCATTTTTATCTCGTTTTTATAAAATAACTCCGCATATAACTGAATTATTCTCATTATTATTTCTATTAATAACACCAATTTTATTTTGGAAACTCTTAAAACCTTTATTAACAAAAAAGAAAGAAATTTATACTCTTAAAAGTAATTTTAAAAAAATAAAATATAATAAAAACGTTTTTGAAAGTTTTCTAATTAAATCAAAAAAAATTGAAACACCAACGAATGGTTTAGGAATATCTTTAAATAGTAAGTCTGCAAAATTTAATATAATAAAAGTGTGTAACCCATACTGCCCTCCTTGTGCGAAAGCTCATGCTACAATGGAAAAATTACTTGATAAAGGTAAGATTAACCTACAGATTTTATTTACAGCAACTAATGATCCGAAAGATATTAAAGCAAAACCTGTAAGTCATTTTTTAGCAATAGATTCTAAGGGGAATAAAGTTGAAACTAAAAATGCATTAGATGATTGGTATAATGCTAACAAAAAGGATTATGAAGTATTAAGAAGTAAATATCCTATCGCTGAGAAGGGACACACGCAAAAAAACAAAATAAATGATATGCGAATTTGGTGTGATAAAGAAAAAATAACCCACACACCAACTATATTCATAAATGGATATCAGCTACCTAAGGAATATAGTGTTGATGATTTAGTTGAAATATTAAAATAAATAAACAGACACAAACCTTGAGTGTCTTTAATTTTTCAAGGCTAATTTATATAGAATTTTTATTATGAAAAAAATGAATTTAAAAAATCTTAACTTAGAAACTGAAGACATACTTCAAAGAAACCAGTTAAAAAGTATTTTAGGAGGTAATGGTGGTTTTGCATCTTGCACAGCTAACTGTCATGGAGGTGGTACTGTTACTTGTAATGATTCATCCAATACTAGCTGTGCGACAAGTGATGGAACAAGTCAGGAAAACCCTGGTCAATGCACAGAAAGGATAGGTGGAGAAGATCATGTAACAAAATGTGGTCCAGCTACCATAACACATGCACCTTACTAAGTTTAATATAGAGATTGTCTACTGACAATCTCTATATATTTAAGTAATTTAAAATATGAAATATATTCACCAGACTATCACATTGGTTATCTTGTTATTTTTAATAAGCTGTAAACAAAATAAAAAAAATAATACTAATTTTTCTATTCCGCTTAAAACTATAAACTACGAAAATCGTAAAATATTAAGCCCTGTAACCTTTTATAAAGACAGTACACTTTTTAGTAATTATAAAAAGGAAATTGCAGGAGATAGCACTAAAATTGGTTATTTACCTTTTATATACAGTTCAGTATTGAACCCATTAATAGAAAAAAAACTAATTAACAAAAATACTTTAGACACAATAAAGAAAGGAATTTATGTATTGTCTGGGATTAAAGATGGTATGCAATTTTATAGTTTAGATCTTAATCAAAATAATACTTTTAAAGATGATAAAAAATACACGTTTTCCACAGATGTTACTTTTAAAACAAGACGTAATTTTAACATAGATAGTTTGTTTCCACCAATACAAATAATAGCTACAAAATTAAGTGGTATCTCTTTTTATAAAGACACTCTTTTTGCAAGATTTTATCCTGATTATCAATATTTTGGTTATCAAGAAATGGATGGAGAAAAAGAGTTGCAGAAAAGATTACAAATTGTTGGAAGATTTACAGATAGTTATATTGGAGATTTTTTACTTGAAAATGAAGCATTTAAAGTTTCTGTATCAAAAAAAGAAAATGATGGAAGTTATATAAAATTTGCTAAGTTAAATGATGAATATCAAGATGGGTTTTGGAATACATATAATTATAGAGATACCGTTTTTTTAAATAAAAGATATTTAATGATAGATACTTTATTGCAAAATCCTACTCAATTAGTTTTAAAACAATTAGGAATTGAAAAGCAAATTTTTGGTTACAAAGAAGGTTTTAAATTAAAAAATTACAAAATAGAAGATTTAAAGGGGAATAAAGTCAATTTAAAAGAATTATCAAACAAAAAATTATTACTGCTGGATTTTTGGGGAACTTGGTGTGGGCCTTGTATGGAGCTAACACCTAGTTTAAAAGAACTACATAGTAAATATAAATCTAAGTTAGCTATTGTAAGTATTGCTTTTCAAGAAGAAGCTAAACCTGTAGAAAAATATGTAACTAAAAACAAAATCAATTGGTTTAATGGTATTGTAAAAGGGAAGCCTAAAACATTTTATCCTAAAGAAAAGATAATTAAGGAACTTAAGGTAAGAACTTTTCCAGGTTTCTTTGTAGTTGATAAAGATTTTAATATTGTTTTTAGAACATCAGGTGGAGGAGAAAATTTTAAAACATTAGTAGATTTTATCCATACATATTAAAAACACGTTAAATATTTAATAATCTGTCCTCTAAGAAATTATGAAGAACTTTACTATATTAATTACACTTACAATTTTATCAATACTTTTTTCTTTTTCAAGCTGTAAAAAGGAATTTGAAAAAGAAAATAAAAACATAATAATACCTTTAAAGAACGTGAGTTATATCAAGAAAAATGTAAAACAACCAATACGTTTTTTAAAAGATAATGATGTACCTATAAACTATAAAAAAGAAATAGTAGGTGATAGTATGCGCATTGCTTATAAAAGTTTCATTAGTGATAAAAAGTTAAATGCATTGGTAGAAAACAAACAAATAAACCAAATAACTTTAGACACTGTAAAAAAAGGAATTTATTTTATTACTGGAATTAAAAATGGAAAACAATTTTTAAGTGCAGATCTTAATTATAACTACACATTTAAAGATGATAAGAGTTATATTTTCTCAACTGATGTTACTTATAAAACAAATACAAACTTTAATCTTGATAGTTTATTTCCTTCTCAAAAAATTATCGTTACAAAGTTAAATGGGAACGTTTTTTATAAGGATACACTTTTTGTGAAGATTTATCCTGATTACAATTATTTTGGTTATGCAAAAATGAACGATAAATTAAGATTAAAGAAAAGATTACAATTAGCTTTACTTTCAACAGATAATTATTTAGGAGTTTTTTCGTGTGATGAAGAAAAGTATAAAGTTACTGTTACAAAAAGTGAAAATTTAAGAAATCAGATACGTATAGTTAAGTATGATTCTGAATTTTCACTAGAATCTTACCTTAGATATCAGTTAAAGGATACTATAAATGTTTCTAATAAAAGCTTTTCTATCGATACACTATTTTATAACCCAACAAAATTGGTATTAAAGCCTCTAGGCATAAAAGAGCAAGCTTTTGGATATAGAATAGGCTCCAAAATTAATAATTATTTCATTGAAGATTTAAAAGGTAATAACGTGTCTCTAAAAAAAATAGCTACTAAAAAGTTGTTGTTATTAGATTTTTGGGGAACTTGGTGTGCACCATGTATGGAACTAACACCAAACCTTAAAGCACTTAGCAAGGAATACAAGTCTAAACTAAATATTGCAAGTTTAGCATATCAGGAAGATGTAAAACCAGTACAAGAATACATTTCTAAAAACGAATTAGATTGGTTTAATGGGATGATAGTAAAAGGTAACCCTAATACATTTTATGAAAAAAGAAAGATTATTAGAGAGCTTAAAGTAAAATCATTTCCAACATTTATTCTCGTTGATAAAGATTTTAATATTATTTTCAGAATTTCTGGTGGTGGAGAAAATTTTGAAAAATTAGTTAATGTTATAGACAAATACAATTGAATAAGTTATGCTATAAAATACAATAGAAGAAGACGCAAACTTTGAGTGTCTATAAATGTTCAAAGAAAATTAATTATTAAATTTTATATTATGGGAAAAATGATTTTAAACGAACTTAAACTAGAAACAAATGATGTGCTTCAAAGAGATCAGCTCAAAAGAATTTTAGGGGGTAATTATATAATGCATGAAGGTGGTGGTAGTTGTACGGCGACGTGTACAGATGGTACAACAATTTCGTGCAGTGGAACTACTACTTCATGTAATGATGCAAATGGAGAAGTTGACGGATCCTGCGAAAACGGAGATGGAACAATAAAAAAATGTTCTTAATAAAATTATTCTAAAGTTTTTTTGCTAGAGAGGTTATTTATCAAATAATCTCTCTTTTAAACTTAGTGAGAAAAACTATATTTGATTAATCTTTTAATAGCATTTTCTTTTCTAAAAAAGTAAGGATATTTTTTGTAAATAATAGATTTGTTTTTTTTAAAAAAAGATCTAAATACAAGCAATAAAAAAACTGAATATTTCTTGATTTATTTTTGGGCTATCTAGTTGCAGATTTTATTAATAGTATTAAATTTTAAAAGATTTTTTTTTGCAAATAAAAGATGAGATAATTAGCATTTCTTTAGATAAAAAGCAGAATTAGATAATAAATACAAAATTTAAAAAATAAAAATACCTATTGGATAAATAATAAAGAAAAGGAAGTTAATTATTTTTTAAATTAATTGAATTACAATCAATACTAAGATATTTTGATAAATAAAAATATGAACTTATTAATCAAGCTTTTTATACTTATTAGAACCCATTTTATAAATAAATTAGTAAATATTAAAAATTATAAATACTGATAATTGAAATTTAAAAAATTCCCAAACTACAAACAAACTGAAGCCAAAGATTGCGGGCCAACTTGTATAAAGATACTAGCCAAATATTATGGTAAGCTTATTAATACACAAGAGTTACGTACTTTAAGTGAAACCACAAGAGAAGGTAGTAGCTTATTGGGTTTAAGTGATGCAGTAGAATTTGTAGGATTTAAATCTTTGGGTGTTAAATTGAGTTTTAATAAACTTTTAGAAGCGCCATTACCTTGTATTATTCATTGGAATAAAAACCATTATGTTGTACTTTATAAAATTAAAAAAGACGTTGTTTATATTTCAGATCCTGCACACGGTTTAATTAGTTACTCTAAAAAAGATTTTATTAAATTTTGGATTGGTAATAATGCAGATGAAGCTACAGAAGAAGGTGTTGCTTTGTTAGTGGAGCCGACACCTAAATTCTATCAATCTGAATTTGATAAAGATGAAAAATTTGGTTTTCGATTTATATTTAAATATTTGTTTAAATATAAAAAATTTATCATTCAGCTAATTATTGGACTATTAGCTGGAAGTTTACTGCAATTAATACTTCCTTTTTTAACTCAAAGTGTAGTAGATGTTGGTATCAAAAATCAAGACATTAATTTCATCTACTTAATTCTTTTCGCTCAATTATTTCTCTTTATTGGTAAGGCAGCTCTAGAAATTATAAGAAGTTGGATTTTATTGCATTTAAGCGCTCGAATCAATATCTCTTTAATATCAGACTTCTTTATCAAATTAATGAAATTACCTATTTCTTATTTTGATGTAAGAATGACAGGAGATTTATTACAACGCATCAATGACCATAAAAGAATAGAAAGAATATTAACCACCTCTTCTTTGACCGTTTTATTTTCTCTTTTCAATTTGATTATTTTCAGTTTAGTGCTAGGATACTATAGTATGCAAATTTTTACTGTTTTTGTAATTGGTAGTGCATTGTATTTTTGTTGGGTTTTGTTTTTCTTTAAAAAACGTAAAGAATTAGATTACAAACGCTTTTCTGAAGTAAGTAATGAGCAAAGTAAAGTTATTGAGCTCATCAATGGAATGCAAGAAATAAAGTTGCACAACGCAGAAAAAAGAATGCGATGGAATTGGGAATATGTACAGGCAAGATTATTTAAAGTAGCTACCAAGAGTCTTTCTTTGGAACAAACACAAAGTGTGGGTTCTAATTTAATCAACGAACTTAAAAATATGTTGGTAACAATTTTATCGGCCAAATTAGTCATTGATGGAGATATTACTTTAGGGATGATGTTAGCTATAAGTTATATCGTAGGCCAATTAAACGGACCTATTGTTCAATTAATAGGTTTTATGAGAGATGTGCAGGATGCCCAGATTTCTCTAGAGCGTTTAGGCGAAATACATAATATGGCTGATGAAGAAATTATTGGCGAAGAAAAAGTAAGAGATTTACCTGAAGATGCTCAAATAAGTTTAAATAATATTTCTTTTAGATATACAGGAGGGCTAGAACCAGTTATAAAAGATTTAACATTGAATATACCACCAAACAAAACCACAGCTATTGTAGGTGTTAGTGGAAGTGGAAAAACTACACTAATGAAATTATTATTGGGTTTTTATAATTTAGACAAAGGAGAAATTTTGGTTAATAAATATAATTTAAAAGATATCTCTGTTAAGGAGTGGAGAGGTAATTGTGGAGTTGTAATGCAAGAGGGATATATTTTTAATGACACTATTGCTAAAAATATTGCTGTTGGCGAAGATTATGTAGATAAAGAGAAGTTAAATTACGCCATAAAAGTTGCTAATATAAATGATTATATTGATAATTTACCTTTGGGATTTAATACCAAAATTGGTTCTGAAGGATCTGGTTTAAGTACAGGACAAAAGCAGCGATTATTAATTGCTAGATCTGTTTATAAAAATCCGAAGTTTTTATTTTTTGATGAGGCAACTTCAGCGTTAGATGCAAACAATGAAAAAGTAATTATGGAGAATTTAGATAATTTCTTTAAGAATAAAACTGCAGTTGTTATTGCACACCGATTAAGTACAGTTAAAAACGCACATCAAATAGTTGTTCTTGAAAAAGGGAAAATTATTGAAAAAGGAAATCACAAAGAATTGATTGCTTTACAAGGAAGTTATTACCATTTGGTAAAAAATCAATTAAACTTAGGAAAGTAGAATGCCAGCTAATAAAGAAATAGAAATTAGAAGTGAAGAGGTGCAAGAAATCTTATCTTATGTGCCACATTGGATGATTCGTTGGGGAAACACATTATTTTTTATTTTAATAATAATGTTGCTTTTTATTTCTTGGTTTATAAAATATCCGGATGTAATTAATGCAGAAGTTATTGTGACTACTCAAATACCACCACAAAAAGAATATGCTAGAGTTTCAGGCAAAATAGACACTTTTTTTATAAGTAATAATGAAAATGTTGTAAAGAATCAACCATTAGCATTAATTGAGAATACTGCACACTATGCTGATGTTTTTCTTTTAAAATCAATAATTGATACCATAAAAATTCAAAAGGATGCTTTTAATTTTCCTATTGATAATTTACCAATTTTATTTATTGGCGATATAGAAAGTAGCTACGAGTTATTTGAAAATAGTTATTTAAAATATATACTAAATAAAGATTTAAATCCATACTCCTTTGAGGAAGATGCTAATAAAATAAGTAGTTCAGAACTTAAAAGAAGGCTATATAATTTGCAAGCACAGAAAGAGCTTAGTAAAAAAGAGTTAAGTTTTAAAAAGAAAGATTTAGAAAGAAGCAAGTCATTATTTAATAAAGGAGTAATTTCTGAAAAAGATTATGAATTAAAACAACTGGACTATTTACAGTCTGAAAGAAGTTATAAAAACATGAACTCTTCAATTTCTCAACTTAGAGAATCAATATCAAATAATAAAAAGACAACAAAAGGTACAGAAATTGCAAAATTACGTGAAGAGATGACTTTACTAAAAAATGTAATCCAATCTTTTATTCAATTAAAAAAAAGCGTTAAAGATTGGGAGATGAAATATTTATTGGTGTCTGAAATTAATGGAAAAGTTTCTTTTTTAAATTATTGGAGTGAAAACCAAACTGTAAATCAAGGGGATTTAGTTTTTACAATTATACCTAGTGAAAATTCTGAATATATTGCTAAATTAAAAACACCTGCTCAAAATTTAGGTAAAGTAAAAATTGGTCAAGCAGTAAATATTAAACTAGATAACTATCCAGATTATGAGTTTGGAGTTTTAAAAGGAAGAATTAAAAATGTATCTGAAATAACAAATAAGGAAGGTTTTTATACTATAGATGTTTCCTTACCAAAAAAATTAATAACCTCTTATAATAAAGATATTATTTTCAAACAAGAAATGAGAGGTACAGCTGAAATAATAACAGAAGATTTACGATTAATAGAGCGTTTTTTCTATCAATTAAAAAATATTATAAAATAAAAATATTCTTTCGCGAAGAGTAGACATAAACTGCAAGTGTCTCTAAATGATTGCAGCTTTAATAAATATTTAATTTTTTAATTATGAAAAAACAAATTTTAAATTTAGGAAAAGTTTTAACCAAAGCTGAACAAAAAGAAGTGTTTGGAGGTTACAAAATACAGTGTTACACTAACTCGGAATGTGGGAGTAATGCTGTTTGTAGTTCTCGAGGGTTGTGTGTTTATAATGCTAGTGAACACCCTGATTGTTACTGGTTACCAGAAATGAATACTTGGTTCTGTGAGTAATTTTATTATAAGATTAGAGCTTTTTTATTTATATTTTTTTGATAACAAAAGTTTCTAATCTTATCTAATTAATAATATCTATATTAGAAGAAAATGAAAAATAGTATTAAGTTTTTTTTGGTTTTCTTTTTTGCTGGTTTTATGCATGCACAGGAAAATAATCAATTTACATTCCAAGTAATAGATCAAGAAACAAAAACACCAATTTCTTACGCAACTGTTTTATTAAAAACACAAAATAAAGGAACACATGCTGATTTTGATGGAATTTTTCAATTACCCGTATTTTTAAATACTATAAAAGTATTTATAGTTTCTGGAATAGGTTTTGAGACTAAGGAGTTCAATATAGCTAATTACTCAATAAATAAACTGAATAAAATCTATTTAAAAAGTTCAACTTATGTTTTAGATGATATAGTTCTTAAGTTAGAAAAAAGAACTAAAAAAAAACTTGAAGCAAAAGAAATTATACAAAATGCAATAGCTAACATAAAAGAAAATTATCCTTTACAACCATACTCTTACATTGCACATTATAGAGATTATTTGCAGCCTAAAAACGAAATTTATAAAATATCTAAAAATTTAGATAGCAATCCAAAATATGTAAATTTAAATGAAGGTATTGTAGAGGTGTTTGATAGTGGTTTTGAAAGCAAACCAGTTGCTGATATAAATAATCAAATTGCTTTGTATGACTTTCAAATAAATGATAGCTATAAAATAGATACTACACTTATTCTACCTTATGATAATTTTAATGCAAAACTTAGTAAAGGATTAAGGATTGAGTCATTTGGAGGGAATGAACTCAATATCTTAAAAATAGCAAATCCAATTCGGAATTATAATTCACAATCTATTTCTTTTATAAATTCATTTAATAAAGATTTCCTGGAAAATCATTATTTTAAATTAGAAGGAAGGCAAAAAACACAAAATGATACGCTTTATGAAATTTCATTTAGAACAAAAAAAGCTAAAACCACTAAAATTCATAGAGCAGCAGGTAAAATTTACATTTCAAAAAATAATTTTGCAATTTTTAAGCTAAATTATTCATTATATAAAGATGCTGTAAAAATACCTAGTTATACTTTAAACCTAGAGTATAAGCCTTATAAAAATAAAATGTATTTAGATTATATATCATTTAATAACCTACTAGAAATTAAAAATACAGCGCAAACTGAACTTAATTATATTGGTTTTTTACCAAGTAATAATACTCTAATTTTTAAATTCAATAATCCTATGGATTATGGTTCGATTAAATCTTGGAAAAGAAAGATTACCCTTTTTTTTGATAATAAAAGACTCAAGATTGCTAAAATCGAGATAAAAAAAATGAATATTTCCAATAAGAAGTTGCCATTACTATTTATCTCTATAGATAGTAAGAAATTAAAATCCTTTCTAAAGGAAGATAAAAGCAAAGAAGATTTTATAAGTAGAATTACTGTCGAGTTTAAAAGAATAAAAGATAGAAATGATTTTCTTGTAAGTGATGCACCTCCTTTTAAGTTTTATCAATTTAGAGAAATGTTTGTACAGAAAATATTTACAAATAAACAGTTGCCTGAAAATAAAAACTTTATTGATAAAAATAAACCATTATTATATGCAAATAAAGCTGTGTTTGACTTTAAAAATGATTTTTGGATAAACACACCTTTAAAATTTGAAGATTAAATTAAGTAAGCAT
>Ga0209771_1000141_pt1 | contig 44123 bp, 37 predicted proteins | sample SaaInl59LU_5_DNA_FD_184639 | JGI IMG/M metagenome (GOLD analysis project Ga0209771, IMG submission 184639) | Marine microbial communities from expanding oxygen minimum zones in the Saanich Inlet - ESP_59LU_5_DNA (SPAdes) (version 2) | ecosystem: Environmental > Aquatic > Marine > Intertidal zone... | reverse complement strand
CCCGAACAGAGAAGTTAAGCCCATTAGCGCCGATGGTACTACACTTGTGGAAGAGTAGGTCACCGCCTTTTTTGAGAATCCCTAACTGTATGGTTAGGGATTTTTTTTTGACCTATATATAATCAACGCCTCCAAACTCTTACAGTTAGTAATCGGTCATATTTTTATATATGATCCAAAGTATGAAAAAACCGATTAGAATATCAAATACCCACATGGATTAGGTTGTTTTTTTTCTTGATCATAGATTGGGTAAATTAGCACGAGCATGATGCGTGCGCTAGCGAGTTGTTTTAGTCAATTTTTATAATTCTCATTATTTTGTTTGGCTCTATTAAAGTATCTTAGTACCAATTGTGCGTTTTCAATTTCTGTTTTCCCTCCTTTAGAGTAAGGTAGTATATGATCAACTTCCGCATCTTCGATTGCCAAGATTCTTTGATTTGATATCGCACAAAACGGATTTCGGTTAAACAATTCTTGTTTTACAGAAAACGGGAACGTTCTTTTTTGATAACTGTTATCTCCAATAATTTCATCTAATTTTTCTATCCAAATCTTGAATCGTTTTTTTAGAACCTCTTTATTGGACGTTTGTATTAATATACTATCAATAAAATCTTGATTATTTGTCATCAATTCTAAAATGGCTTCTCTTATGTAGTCTGCTTTTGAGAGAATTGCATTTTTACTGTAATTCACAAAACCGCACATTTGAATGTCGAATAAAGCCATATTGATTCTGGTTGCTGTCCAATTTCCTTTCTCCTTTTCTCTGGTCATTGGGGTATAACGTCTAAAAGCAGTACTCCCAAACACAACCTTAACCAAATCGATACAATGCAAAAACCGCTTTCTATATTCATCAGATTTCTCATCAGTGAGGTGTCTATTGTCTCTCAATTCTTTATTACAGAATTGCTTCATACTTGGCTGATAATTCAAATAGGATTTTTCACTTAGTGCAAGAAACCGTAAAATCATTCCTCTGTAAATCATTTTTTTTTTGAAGTTTTCTTTTTGAACAACCTCATGAAATATTTTATTTTCTTCAAGTTCTTTAAGTAAATTAATATAATTTCCACGGTAGACTGTGTTTCTTATTTCATCCTCATTAGACTCCTTTTTTATGACAATTGTATGAAGTGTTGTTTTTCGTATTTTATTTTTTTCTTCCCCTTCTAAACCTGCAAATGTTTTTCGATTCAACTCTTTTAATACCTTTAATCCCGTTAGTTTAAATATCTCTCTGTTTGGGTATTTTCCAGACAGAAAAGATAAAAATGAGGTTAATCGTTGTTGTCCATCAATAACGCTGTAGGTGCTATCCTGTTCTTCTGCAAGATAAATGACAGGAATAGGGACGTCCATTAAAATGGACTCAATTAACTTGCTTGCAATATTTTTTGTAGCGACATATTTACGCTGATATTCTGGCTGTAAGTCAAGATCACCATCGTTAAGCATTGAGGCAAATTCACGAATCGAAAAGTCTTTGGCTTGCCAAACAATTTTTCTACTTTCTTTATTGTCGATTTCTAATTCTTCTTGTTCTACAACAGATTCTAAATCTCTTTCACTTTCTTTAACAAGCTCGTCAATTGACTTTCGTTCTATTTCCATTTTATTCATTATTAAATTATTTTTTCTCATTTCCCACCTTTCTCTCTATTACACGCTTTACAGAGCATTTGTCCGTTGTTGAGTTCAGTTTTTCCGCCTTTGTGCCAAGGTTTGATGTGGTCGGCTTCCATTTGTCCAATTTCAAAATGGTCGTCACAAGCAAGACACACTCCTTTTTGTTGTTCGTAGTGCGTCCGTTTTTGGCTTTGGGAAAACGCCCGAATATTAAGGTGCTTTTCTTTGCCTGTCAGCACATAGGCATATATTCCTTTCTTTTTGGTCACATCATCATCTTGCATCAAGCGCGCAATTTCTTTTTCTAGCTTTGCAGAATCCCAAGCGTTGTCTTTATGCGAATTATACAGTTCTCCCCAAGGGATGCCTTTCATTTCTCGGCGGTAATTAGGAAACACGGTTTCTACCCAATTGATCACTGCCAGAAAATACAGCCACAGTTCGTTGGCGTTGGGTTGGTTTTGACGTTCTGCCATATAGGCTTCAATAGCACCTTCTGAATGCCAATCAATAGTGGTTTCTAGATAATCTTGGCGAATGGGCGACCCACTCAAATACTTACTTCCCACGCCGTAGGCAGGGCAACCGTTTTTACTAAAATGCCGTTTGGCATCTGTGACCCAAGACCCCGAATAGACCGCATTGCGGAGTTCTTGGTGGGTGAGTTCTTCGCCAGCGATATTAATAGTTCTAAACCATTCTAGTTTTTCACTGGCTGCGCCTTCACAGAAATACACCATCAGTTTATAGCTTAGGATTTGTGCCTGTTCATCGTCTTGGAGGTTATGAAAATAGCGCATGTCCACGGAAAAATCGCCTTGAACATATTGACAAATGGACACCGTTCGTTGTTGTCCGTCTATGATTTCATAATTGCCGTCCTCACGCACTGCCCAGTACATGACATTGAGTGGAAAACTTTTTATAACGGTATGGATCACGGCACCACGTTGTTTATCTTTATACACAAACTCGCGTTGGTAGGGGGGACGTATGTCCAATGTTCCGCCATAGCCACGTACACCGCTTTCTTGGTTGTCTATATAACCCTCAGTTAATTCCCTAATGGTAATTTCTTTCAATTCTATATTCATAAGCGTTTGTTTTTGATTAAGATTCTGGCGTAAAGTATTTTTAAAAATCCATCAACATTATCAGCTGTGTAATAAATTTCAGATGGTTCATTTTTCATTAATATTGTAGCTCTTGTATTAGCTTTACTTCCATTAGTAACAGAACCATTTTTATTTATTTGTTTTGGATTTTTATAGCGTTTTATTGGAACACATTCTAATTCATTTCTTCCAGAAGTTATCCCCAAAATCTCAAACTGCTCAGGATTGTATTTATCCAAAAAGGTAATGGGGACGCCCATAGCTCCTTTGTAGTCCATGGGGATTTCCTTAGTTTTATCCACGTTGATGGCATCGTAATTGTCGTATTTGGGGTAGTCTTCTTCAGAGTAGGTTTTGTATAAAATGAGGTCTTCGTGGCGTTTGTTATGGTCTAAATTGGTGAACCATCTTACGCCTTTTACTCTAATAAATTTTCTGCCATTTTCATCAATACGGTATCCTGCGGCTTTTAATGGATAATTATCTGGTACCCCAAACTCTCTATCTCCACTATGAATACTAGGGCCAAACCAGAGTTTATTTTTCTTAATTAATGGAAAAATTTCTTTGTAGGTAATTGCATTTAAATTCCCTAGTATGATAAATTTTTTGTCGTATTGGATCAGTTGTGCCACATATTCTCTAAAGAGTGAGAAGGGCGGGTTGGTGACCACAATGTCGGCTTGTTGTAAAAGAGCTATACTCTCGGCACTTCTAAAATCACCATCGCCTTTAAGATATTGGACACCAATCTCCTCAACGTCTGGTGTTTTGTTGTTGTTTTTGTCACCATAGTATTCTAAGTAAATCGCCTGTTCAGAAGTATGTTTGCTGAACAAATCCCTATTTTGGTTTTGGTAGCAAGTAGTAATGAGTTTTTTTAAGCCTAAATCTTCAAAATTGTAAGAGAAATAATGAAAGAAATTACTCATTCTGGGATCATCACAATTGCAATACACGACCTTATTTTTAAAGTGTGCTTTGTAATGTTTGAGTTCGTTTTCTATATCCGTTAATTGGGTATAGAATTCGTCTTTTTTGGCATTTTTGGCTTGGTGTAGGTTTCGATTTAGGGCAGTTTTGGGCATAGACGGGTTGTTGAGTTACTATTGTTATATAGTAATCAATACCGTTACTTTATGCGTTTATTGGTTTTTGTAGTATCAGATTTGGGTTCTAAGACTGTGTTAAATGTAGTAAAAATAGTTGAGTTAATTTTAAAGGAAATTCTAGGCCCCTTAAGATGTTCAAATTTGCGGTGGAAAATTTCCACCGCAAAGGGGGTTAATACGTTGGTTTATAGTGCAAAAGCGGTTTGTTACGTCTCCTAAATTTAATCACTTACCGTCATTACGAGGGAAGTATGACCGAAGTAATCTTTTGATGTGAAGTAAAAATTATACAGATTGCCACGCTTGCTCCGCAAGATACTTTCGATCAAAATATATTTTGATCTAAGTAGTGCTCGCAATGACGTGCTATTAAATGGAAGCCACAAACTCTAAAAACACTTTTTTATGCAGCTCTAAATCCATTTTTGGAGACAGTGAGACTCGCACAATATAATCTTTGTCGCCTTCCTTGGTGGTACCTTGTGTAGACGTTGCAGGAATGGTCCAATAGCAGCCTTGCAACTGCCCATAACTCACACAAAATTTGCTTTCGTTGGGAATTTTAGCGATCATTAAATTAATTAATTTAAGATTTAAGGCTCTTTTATAAGTTTCTCGTTCTGCATCGTCAGCGCCTTTGGTAGGCAAGTCTAATGAAAATACAGAAGGTGTAAAGCCTTGTGCCGCCAAATCTTCCGACACAAAATTGAGTTTAGCCCCTGGAAGGGTGTCCTTAATAAAATCCACAAAGTCTTTTGTATTTTGATAGGCATCTTGTATGCGTTGATTCATGGACGGCAATTGTGAGCTCAAAATTTCATATTGATGTGCGGTTGCCTCATTATCACAAAGAAGGAGGTGCCGTTCAATTTTTGCCATCAAGGCTTCGGATTTTTTATTGCCAACAACGTAACCTGCCGTACATGTTCCACCACTCGGAAATTTGGAGCCACTCGCATAGGACAGGGTTCGAACGGAGGAAAGCAAGTTGTTTTTATCTAAAAACAGCACATTTGGACAAAAGGTTTGGTCCAAAATAAAGACAGGGTCTATTGCTATTTCACCTGTTTTGGTGTTTCGGACAGTGCTTAATGCGTTTTTTAATTCAACTAGATCAGGAACTTCTACTCTGGGGTTGGTAGGAATTTCAGCAATGATGTAGGGGATGGCATCCTGGGCAGCAATCTGATCTAAAATGGTATTCATACTTTGCACCATATCGTTGTCGCCATCGACGTGCAAATCCACCACTTCCACATTTTTAATACAGGCTGCCACCCGTCGTGCTTGGTCATTAGTGCCGCCATAACAGTTGGGGGGCACAATAAATTTGATGTCTTTTTTAGGGTGATTTTCTTGAGCATCGTGAATCAACCCCATCATTATCGCATATTGAATCGAAAGACCACTAGAGCCTACGAGAGGCTTTGTAGGGCTGTGAGTAATGGCTGAAATAGCCTCTAAAACCTGTGTTTTGTTGGCTTCTAAAATAGTGTGTGCTGTTGGTGAAGATGTGTTTGTTAAAACGGATAAAGTTTTCAAGCAATTGACAGGTGTCATGGCAATGGTTTCTCTTCGTCGTACATGTTGAATATCGGAGATATAGCCTTTATTTTGGTGCCCATTTACGAGCAATACACTTCCGAGTGCTGGATTGGTTTGGACGTAAAAATCGATGTTTGACGATTGCTCAACCGTCCAAAGTTCTTTTTGTTGTGAGATATAAATAGTACTGCCGTCAAATTTGGTGATGGCTGCAGTGTTTTCAACCTGTTTTAATTCAAAATGATAGCCATAAACCTGCTTTAGAGTTTCAGTATCAAAAGCATCGGGTAATGCTCCTGTATAAACAATTTGTGTGTTTTTACCGTTTAATAAATGGGTTCTTAAAATGGCCAAAATAGCTGCAGTCTGTGATGAAAAACTGATGACATTTTCTGGATTGAGTTGGTTCAGATTGGCAAGTGTCCATTCTAGTACACAGGACAAAGGATGCCCCAAACGAATGTAGTCGTAAGCGGTGGGTAGCGACTGTAGTGCCGATGGGTCAGAATTATGCGTTTTACATAAGATTTCAAACTGTTCTAAAAATTGAGTTTTAGCCGCTTTTTCATCATAAATATCCAACCGATGGGTGGTTAAATTCAACCAGTCTGTTGGGAGGTTTTCTAAAACTTCTTTTATATAGGTTAACATTTTATTTCCTTCCATAATTTTTACCTTCAAAATAGAGGAGCAAGATACATCAATCCAATTTATTTTTGAAAGGCTTGTCATAGGATTTATGGTCTTAACTCTAAATTTTTTACGTCAAAAAATAGTTGAAGTTTTTTCTCTAAAAAAAGTGAAGTCTAAAACAAAATAAAAAATGAACACCCCCTACTCTAAAATTTCGTAATCTATATTTAATTTCCGTAAAGATCTTAAAGCAGAGGCAGTGTTTTTGTCATCGACTTCAATATCTACAGCATCTCCTTCTAAAAGTATTTCTGTAAGTTCATTTGCCAAGGAACCACCAATATTAGAAGAAATTTCTGCCATACATTTGGCTATGGCTCTTCGGTCAGGTCTTTGAGCATCGCAAGACAGTAAATTTAATTTCATGTGTATATTTATTATTTTTAAAAGAACACATGCAGTTGGCTTTTAGTCATTTTCTTGTAGGATATGATTTTCTGCATGTTCGGTTCATGGGTTTAATTCATTAATAAATATAATAAAAAAAAGCCAATGATTTCAATAAAACTAATCTTTAAGAACTGCTCTTGATATCACCATTTTTTGAATTTCGGAAGTACCTTCATAGATTTGAGTGATTTTGGCATCGCGCATCAAACGTTCTACGTGGTAGTCTTTTACAAATCCATTACCTCCATGAATTTGGACGGCTTCCACGGTGTGTTCCATAGCGACCCTAGATGCAAAAAGTTTTGCCATCGCACTGGACGTGTCATATGACACCCCTTGGTCTTTTTCCCATGCTGCTTTCATTACCATGTGACGCGCCGCTTCAATGTCTGTCGCCATATCTGCCAACTTAAAGGCAATTGCTTGGTGGTTGCAGATTTCCGTACCAAAGGCTTTGCGCTGTTTGGAGTAGGCCAACGCCAATTCATAAGCGCCAGAAGCAATGCCTAAAGCTTGAGATGCAATTCCTATACGTCCACCAGACAATGTTTTCATCGCAAATTTAAATCCAAACCCATCTTCTCCAATACGGTTTTCTTTGGGTACCTTTACATCGTTAAACTGCAACGTATGGGTATCACTCCCGCGAATTCCGAGTTTATCTTCCTTAGGCCCAATTTCAAAACCAGCCAGTCCTTTTTCGATAATAAAAGCATTAATTCCTTTAGAACCTTTGTTGCGGTCCGTTTGTGCAATTACAATATATACATCAGATCGTCCACCATTGGTAATCCAATTTTTTGTGCCATTAATTAGATAATGATCGCCCTGATCAATAGCGGTAGTTTGCTGAGAAGTGGCATCACTGCCAGCTTCGGGTTCACTCAAACAAAAGGCACCCACATGTTCGCCAGTTGCCAATTTTGGAAGGTATTTTTCTTTCTGAGCTTCCGAACCATAAGACTCAATTCCATAGCATACCAATGAATTATTGACAGATACAATCACAGATGCCGATGCATCTACTTTTGAAAGTTCTTCCATAATCAACGCATACGAAATGGTATCCATACCACTGCCACCATACTTAGGATCTACCATAATTCCCATAAATCCTAGTGCTCCCATTTTTTTTACTAAATTGTCGGGAAATTCTTGGAGTTCATCACGTTTGATAACGCCGGGACGTAATTCTGTCTGTGCAAAATCACGAGCGGCTTGTCGAACCATAAGGTGTTCTTCAGAAAAGGAAAAATTCATAAGTTTCATGTTTGTTTTCCAAATATATAAAAATTTACTATGCGTGCATAGTAAATAAGCGTAAATAATAGCTATGACCAATTCAAATTTTAAAAAACAATCACATTACAATGTCATAGGAGTGATGTCGGGAACCTCGCTTGATGGGGTCGATTTATGTCTTTCAAGTTTTCAATTCGAAACCAAATGGAAGTTTCAAATCAACGCTGCTCAAACAGTGAAATATTCGGAACAATGGAAATCACGTCTAAGAACCGCCATCGATTTAAATTCAAAAGAATTAAAGGAACTAAATGAAGATTATACCCGACTTTTAGCTGACTTGATTCAACCTTTTGTGGAGGTACATAGCCATACAGCCATAGATGCTATTTGCAGTCATGGGCACACGATAATTCATCAACCGGACCAAGGAAAAGCCTTTCAAATAGGAAATTTACCCACCTTATCAACCTATTTGAAACAAACAATTGTATGTGATTTCCGAACCCAAGATGTGGCTTTAGGAGGGCAAGGCGCCCCTTTGGTACCTATCGGCGATGCACTCTTATTTTCTGACTATGATTATTGTCTCAATTTAGGAGGTTTTGCTAATATTTCTTTTGATCAAAACAACAAACGCATAGCGTTTGATATTTGCCCGGTCAATATTGTTTTAAACCACTATGTGTCATCCATGGGAATGGCGTATGATTCAGAAGGTCAGATAGCGGCCAAAGGAACGGTTTGTAAACCCTTATTAAAAGAGTTGAACGCGTTGAAATTCTACACTTTGGAGCCGCCAAAATCTTTGGGATTAGAGTGGGTACAAAGCGAAATTTTACCACTCATAGAAACCTATCAATTAGAAGTGCCAACGGTCTTAAGAACAATGATTGAACACTGTGCATTACAGCTTTCTAAAGTGTTGAAAAAAAACCATTTGATTAAAGGCTTGATAACAGGTGGCGGCGTATTTAACACCTTTCTCATACAACGTATATCTGACCTGTATGGATATGATTTGCCCAAGGCCGACCCCCAAATAATCGAATTTAAAGAAGCTTTAATATTTGGGTTTTTAGGCATCCTAAAATTGCGAAATGAACCGAATTGTCTTCAATCGGTAACGGGAGCAAAACACGACCACAGTAGTGGCGCTATTTATTTCCCCGAAAAAAAACAATAATTTTAAAGAAAGCGTATTTTAGTTTTTTATATTTGTTACGCAGTCTTAAATAAATTAAAACTGTGCCTAAAACTTGAAGAACTTAATTTATGGAAGCAGTAATAATTATTGTATTTGTATTTGGTTATTTAGCCATCACACTTGAACACAGTTTAAAAATTGACAAATTAATTCCCGCCTTGGTCATGATGGCCTTTAGTTGGGCACTCATTTCTTTTGGAATTGATGATTTTACAACATGGTTTGATTCGGGTAAACATGCTCTTCTTAGTAATTTCGAAGCGTTTGGTCATGTCGAAAAAATGCACATTCTTGAAGAAACCTTATTACACCACCTAGGGAAAACAGCTGAAATTCTTGTCTTTTTAATAGGTGCGATGACCATTGTTGAAATCATTGCTTATTTTAATGGATTTTCAACTATAAAAAATTTCATCAAAACTAAAAAGAAAACAAAGTTACTTTGGATTTTTGCCCTTCTTGCTTTTGTACTTTCCGCTATTATTGATAATTTAACGGCAACAATTGTCTTAATTTCTTTACTTCAAAAAATCATTCATGATCGAAAAATGCGACTCTGGTTTGCAGGACTTATTGTAGTTGCTGCCAATGCAGGTGGCGCTTTTTCACCAATTGGTGATGTGACCACTACCATGTTGTGGATAGCTAACAAAGTCACTACAGGACACCTATTCGGATACTTGCTTTTGCCATCCATTGTATGTATGGTAGTACCCACCTTCATAGCCTCTAGATTGCCTGTTTTTAAAGGTTCTTTGGAACTGGACACTAGTACTTCAGAACCCACAGGACGCTTCAGTGGCACCATGCTTTATTTAGGATTAGCTGCCATCGTTTTTGTACCTATTTTTAAAATGGCAACCCATTTACCCCCCTATGTGGGAATGATGCTTTCATTAGGAGTCGTAGCAATATTTGCAGAAATATACAGTTCTTCAAAATTTAGTATGACTGAGCTAGATAAAGAAGGCTCAGAAAGTCATGTACATGTGAGTCCTGTACATCATTCCTTGTCAAAAATAGAATTGCCTAGTATCTTATTTTTTCTAGGGATTCTAATGGCAGTAGCAGCACTTGAGTCTTTAGGTGTTTTATTTGGTTTTGCAGATTGGCTCAAAGAGTCAACACCTACTTTAGGAACCGAAATTGATGTGGCTGGAATTTCTGATTTAGTAGTACTGCTTCTAGGAGTTGGATCTGCTGTGATTGATAACGTACCCTTGGTTGCAGCGTCATTAGGAATGTTTTCTGAACCACAGGATCATCAACTTTGGCACTTTATCGCCTATTCAGCAGGAACGGGTGGAAGCATGCTCATTATTGGATCTGCTGCTGGTGTAGTAGCAATGGGGATGGAGAAAATTAATTTTTTCTGGTACCTAAAAAAAATCTCTTGGTTGGCTCTAATAGGGTTTTTAGCAGGAGCACTAACATTTTTCTTTACAAGGACGCTCCTTTAAAAATACTTTATTGCATTTTTTTGCGTTTTTATATTCAAAAGTAATACTTAAACATATATGATTAATACCAGTATTCAAGATGAAATGGCTATCCAATTGGATGCAGAATCTGTCGAAAAAACATTATCTATTATCGAGCTTATTAAAAGTGGAGGCTTAGCTGGTCAGCTTATTATAGCCTTACTAACTGTACTACTAGTAGTCGCTTTATATATTTATTTTGAACGCTTGTTTACCATAAAAGCAGCGTCTAAAGTCGATCCAAATTTTATGAACCAAATAAAAGACCATGTTGTTAATGGAAAAATTGAGGCTGCCAAAGCAGTTTGTATACAAGTCAATTCACCCGTATCTCGACTGATTGACAAAGGAATTTCCCGTATTGGACGTCCACTTGCCGATATCAATTCAGCCATCGAAAATGCTGGAAAACTAGAAGTCTATAGCTTAGAAAAAAACGTCAGTATTCTTGCTACTATTTCTGGAGCAGCCCCCATGATTGGGTTTTTAGGAACCGTTATTGGAATGATCTTATCCATCTTTGAAATTGCCAATTCAGGCGGTCAAATCGATATTAAATTATTAGCCGATGGGTTGTATACAGCAATGACTACCACTGTAGCTGGTTTAGTGGTCGGGATTGTGGCCTACATTGCTTTTAATCATTTAGTCGGACGCACCAATAAAGTCGTTTATCAAATGGAAGCCAATTCGGTAGAGTTTTTAGACTTACTCAACGAACCTATTTAAGATGAATATTAGAGGTCGAAATAAAATTACTCCAGAATTTAATATGTCGTCCATGACGGATATTGTATTTCTATTATTGATTTTTTTCATGATTGCTTCCACATTGGTCACTACCAACGCAATCGATATTTTACTGCCAAAAGCTAGTGGAAAAACAGAAAATAAAAAATCGGTTTCTGTAAGTATTCAAAAAGACTTATCGTTCTACATCGATCAAAGTAAAGTTGAGATTCAAAATTTAGAAACAGAATTACTACAATTACTTCAACAAGAAGCCGAACCAACCCTTGTGCTGAGAGCTGAAAAATCGGTCCCTGTAGATTATGTTGTCAAAGTGATGGACATTGCTAATCGCAATAAATTCAAAATCATATTAGCCGTAAATCCTAACTGAGATGCGCTACTTTGAAACCAAACATCAAAAATATTCGGCACGATTGACTACCGTTATCATGCTGTTATTGCTTTTATTGTTGTTTGTGGTAGGGCCTGGTTACATGGATCCACCTTTAGAGTATGGGGTTGCCGTTAATTTTGGAACCACCAATACTGGCAGTGGAGCTGTGCAACCTAAAAAACCACTTGCTTCTGAATCTACTCCGGTTTCCGAACCTGTAGTAGAACCCATAAAAGCGGCACCACCTGTGCAGTCCACAAAAGCTGCTGCGTCAGAAGAGGTTTTGACTGCGGAAGATTTAGAATCCATTGCCATCAAAAAAGCAGAAGCTAAAGCTGCCAAGCGTCAAGCGGATGCAGAAGCAAAAAAGAAGGCAGAGGACGAGATTGCAGCCAAAGTATTGGCAGACGCAAAAGCAAAAGCGGATGCTGAAGCTAAAGCCAAGGCCGAACGCCTCAAAAAAGAAGCCGACTTAAAAGCCAAAAAGAAACAACAATTAGATGCCTTGATGGGTGGAATTGGAGCTGATGACGGTACCGATACAGGCTCTGAAGGCGATGATGATACCCCAGGAGATAAAGGTCAGTTGAACGGCGATCCTTATGCACCAAGTTATTTTGGATCTCCGGGAAGTGGAAACGGAGGCGTAGGCTATGGACTGAACGGTCGGGGTCGTCCTTCCAAATCAAAAGTTATTCCCGACTGTGACGAAGAAGGTAAAGTGGTGGTAGAAATTCATGTGAATCAAAATGGAAATGTGGTCAAAGCCATCCCCGGAAAACGAGGTACTACTGGTGATATCTGTTTGTATAATGCTGCCAAAAAAACAGCCCTCACCCATAAATGGCCTGCAGATTCCAAAGCACCTGCCAAACAAATTGGTTTTGTGATTGTTGATTTTAGTGTCCGACAGTAAATGAATTATTCAGAAACCACCAACTGGCTTTTTTCTCAACTACCACTCTATCAAAACGTGGGAAAATCAGCCTATAAAGCAGATTTAAGCCAAACTCTCAAACTTGCCAAACATCTCAATCATCCTGAACATAAATTTAAGTCCATCCATGTTGGAGGTACCAATGGCAAAGGCTCTACGGCGCATATGCTCGCATCGGTATTGCAAGAAGCAGGTTGCAAAGTGGGTCTGTATACCTCGCCCCATTTAAAAGATTACCGCGAACGCATCCGTATAAATGGAGAAATGATTAGCGAAACATTTGTGGTGGATTTTGTCGCTCATAACAAATCCTTTTTTGAATCAAATTCATTGTCATTTTTTGAAATGTCAGTCGGCATGGCATTTGAGTATTTCGCACAAGAGCAAGTCGATATTGCCGTTGTTGAGGTAGGGCTTGGCGGACGCTTAGACTCTACCAACATACTAAATCCTGAAGTATCGGTAATTACCAACATTGGTTTGGATCATACCCAATTTCTAGGCACGACTCTAGAGGCTATTGCAGGGGAGAAGGCAGGCATTATAAAGCCCAATACCCCTGCAGTAATTGGCGAAACCCAGCCAGAAACAGAAACTATTTTTAGAACCAAAGCCATTAAAGAGCAAGCACCAATTTATTTTGCAGATCAGTTGGTTGAAGTTAGTTATCCCACAAGTTTAAAAGGCGACTATCAAGTTCATAATGTGCAGACGGTACTTCAGACTGTTAAAATTTTAAATAGTGAGGCGTTTACAATCCCCATAAAAGCAGTGCAACAAGGACTTTTAAAAGTGACTGAAAATACCGGACTTCGGGGGCGTTGGGAGGTTTTGGGGAGTTCGCCAAAAACTATTTGCGATACGGCACACAATAGGGAAGGTCTGAGTTATGTGTTTAAACAATTACAGTCCGAGAAATTTCAACACTTGCATGTGGTGTTGGGCATGGTGAATGATAAAGATATTCTTTCACTTTTAGAGCTATTTCCAAAACAGGCACAGTATTATTTCTGCAAGCCCAATGTTCCTAGAGGGCTTGAGGCTTCTGATCTCGCACATATTTTTATCCAAAACGGGTTTGAAGGATTGGTCTATCCCTCAGTTGTAGATGCTCTAAATGCCGCCAAACGAAGCGCTTTCCACGACGATTTGATCTATATTGGAGGTAGCACTTTTGTGGTGGCGGAAATAATTTAACTTTTTATAAAAAATCTTTTGTGAATTGAAAAACTAGACTATATTTGCAGTCCTAGAAATAGGGCGCGTAGCTCAGTTGGTTCAGAGCACCTGGTTTACACCCAGGGGGTCAGGGGTTCGAATCCCTTCGCGCCCACAGAAACAAAAAAACCACTTATTTGAGTGGTTTTTTTTGTTTAAAATGGCGTTGATTCTATTGTTTTCAAATACTAAAGGACGGTTTTTAAGTTAATAAAGCTGTCATTCTGAATTCATTTTAGAATCTCCATGAACTAAAACTCAATTTAGTTTCGAAGTAGAAATACGATTACCTTCACAAAAAAAAGACTGCCTTTTCGAGCAGTCTTTTTCAATATAGAATTTTTAAAAACTTCTTTATACCAACATAGTCACTGGATTTTCCACATAGCCTTTTAAGGTTTGTAAGAATTGTGCGCCCGTTGCGCCATCCACCGTTCGGTGATCGCATGCCAGAGTTAGTTTGATGGTATTTCCAACAACAACCTGTCCGTTTTTGACCACTGGTTTTTGAACGATTGCTCCCACCGATAAAATCGCTGAGTTGGGTTGGTTGATAATGGATGTAAAACTTTCTATTCCAAACATTCCTAAGTTAGACACTGTAAATGTACTGCCGTCCATTTCTTGAGGGGTTAGTTTTTTATTTCTTGCTCGGCCAGCAAAATCTCTAACGGCAGCGCCAATTTGTGGCAAACTTTGCTCGTTTGCAAAACGTACCACAGGAACAACTAAGCCATCTTCTACTGCAACCGCTACGCCAACATGCACATGGTTGTTCAGTTTCATGCGGTCTGCAAACCATTGAGAATTTACTTGTGGGTGCTGACGTAAGGCCAGCGCACAGGCTTTAACAATGATGTCGTTAAATGATATTTTAGTATCTGGAACTGTATTGTATTGCGCTCTAAAAGCCATGGCATTATCCATGTCAAACTCTACATTCAAATAGTAATGAGGTGCTGTGAATTTAGATTCGCCCAATCGTTTCGCAATGGTTTTACGCATTTGCGAGTTTTTAATTTCTTCAAAATCTTCTTGACCTGTCGGAACAAACTTAACTGTACTAGCAGAACTAGTTGCTGGAGGGGTGAAGTTTTCAACATCGCGTTTGATGATGCGTCCGTTTTCGCCACTTCCTACCAATTGGTTCAAAGCAATGCCTTTGTCGTCTGCCATTTTTCGAGCTAGTGGCGAAATATGTAAACGTCCTGTGGTGTTAGATACTGGTGCAGTGGCAGTAGGTGATGCTATAGGAGTAGCATCAACTTTAGGCATGTCTTTGATTGTTGGAGCAGCTACTTTTGGTGCTTCATGAGAAGCAGCTTCTACGACAGCTGTAGCTCCAGCAGAAAAGTTAGCAGCAACTGCTGAAACATCTGTTCCTGCAGGGCCAATAATAGCTAAAAGGTCATCTACATTTGCAGACTCTCCTTCTTTTAAACCAATGTATAACAAGGTTCCTTCATTGAAGGATTCAAATTCCATTGTTGCTTTGTCTGTTTCGATTTCAGCTAAAATATCGCCTTCTTCGACAGAGTCACCTACATTTTTCAACCAGCTTGCTACGGTTCCTTCTTCCATGGTATCGCTTAAGCGTGGCATAGTTACGATAATTACTCCTTCTGGAACATCTGTTGAGCTTGTTTCTACTGCGGCTTCCACTTTCACTACGTCTTCTGTTGGTTCTTCGGATGTAGTTGGTTCTGCGGCTGCAGATGGGTTTGCCAATAGCGCTGAAATATCTTCGCCTTCATCTCCAATAATTGCAAGAAGTTCATCAACCATGGTTGTTTCACCTTCTTGAACTCCAATATGAAGTAAAGTCCCTTCATTAAAGGATTCAAATTCCATTGTTGCTTTGTCGGTTTCGATTTCTGCAAGAATGTCACCTTCTTCAACTTTGTCTCCTACTTTTTTCAACCAGCTCGCCACAGTTCCTTCTTCCATGGTGTCGCTTAGTCGGGGCATATTAACTATGATTGCCATAACTTATAATTTATGTTGTAAAAATGGATAATCTTCTTGTTCGTATACGACGTCATACATGACACTTTTTTCTGGATATGGCGATTCGTCAGCGAATTTCTCACATTCAGCCACCAGATCTTTCACACGCTTGTCAATGACTTTAATGTCATCTTCTGTTGCATATTCTTCTCGAAGAATAACATCCATAACTTGTGTAATTGGATCAATTTTTTTGTATTCTTTGACTTCGTCTTTTGTTCTGTAGTGCTGTGCATCACTCATAGAATGTCCTCTATAACGGTAAGTTTTCATTTCTAAGAATGTTGGACCATCTCCGCGTCGAGCACGTTGTATTGCTTCGTCAAAAGCTTCAGCAACTTTGATAGGGTTCATCCCATCTACAGGGCCGCAAGGCATTTCATAACCCAAACCTAATTTCCAAATGTCAGAGTGATTAGCGGTTCTGTCTACAGAAGTTCCCATGGCGTATCCGTTATTTTCACAAACAAAAACGACTGGAAGTTTCCAGTTCATAGCCATATTAAATGTTTCGTGTAACGACCCTTGACGAGCAGCACCATCACCAAAATAACAAAGTGTTACGGCACCAGTTTCATTGTATTTGTCTCCAAACGCCATTCCAGCACCTAAAGGAATTTGCCCTCCAACGATTCCATGACCACCATAAAAACCTTTTTCTTTTGAGAAAATATGCATGGAGCCTCCTAATCCTTGAGATGTTCCTGTTGCTTTTCCAAAAAGTTCAGCCATAACTCTGCGTGGATCAACACCCATCCCAATAGGTTGAACGTGATTTCGATAGGCTGTGATCATTTTGTCTTTGGATAAATCCATCGCATGTAAAGCGCCTGCAAGTACGGCTTCTTGACCGTTGTACAAGTGGAGAAACCCTCTTACTTTTTGTTGAATATACACCGCTGCGAGTTTGTCTTCAAACTTTCGCCAGAGCATCATGTTTTCATACCAATCAAGGTAGACTTCTTTAGTTATCTTCTGCATGCGTTTACAGTAATTGTTTTTAATGTATACACAAAAGTAATACTTTGATTGATAACCTAAAAAGAGTAGGAGTTAATTTTTTAAAAAAACGTTATAGTACAGATTTGTCAAAAATCCAAGGAAGGATGTTTTCAACTGATTTTGAGGCTGCTATTTGTCCAGAAGTTCCCATAAAATAGAGTTCCATTGGGGTATTTTGTTTTACTTCATATTCTGACAATGCTTGCCTGCAGGCCCCACAAGGTGGAATGGGTTTGGTGGTTGGATTAATGGTCGATCCTGCGACAATTGCCATGCGAACTATTTTTTGGTTCGGAAATTCAGCTCCAGCATAGTAAACAGCGGTGCGTTCGGCACAGAGTCCAGAAGGGTAGGAGGCATTTTCTTGATTGTTTCCAGAAATAATTTCTCCGTTTTCTAATTCCAAGGCTGCACCCACTAAAAATTCTGAGTAGGGTGCATAGGCTTTTTTACGTGCTTCTGCCGCTTTTTGTATGAGGGATTGAATGGGAGTTGCTAACTCTTCAATGGTATCATAGACTTCAAAGGTGGACTCAATTTTTACTTTTTTCATAGCTGTTATAGACAAAAAAACTATTGCAGTGCGCAATAGTTTTTATTAGTGTTTTATTTGAGTGATTTCTTAATATTCACTGTATTCTCCGTCTCCAAAATTGAAAGATAAAGAAAAACGAAGTGTGTTTTCTAGAGGGCTCTGTACTTTGGATGCTGAAAATAAATACGATAAATCGATATCAATGGTACTGTATTTAAAACCTGCTCCCATGGCGAAAAATTTACGGGCGCCTTTGAGTTCATTTTCATTAAAATAACCGAGTCTTAAAGCAAATGAATCTTGGTATAAGTATTCGGCTCCTAACGCCCAAGTAAACTCATCTAGTTCTTCACTGAACCCTCCAGGCGCATCGTTAAACGATTGAAATACTCCTGACATAAATCCAACATCGGGGTCTTGACCTTCAATAATTATATTGCTGTTTTCTATTGCCCCTAAAGTGTCTGTGTCAGCATCGTAAACACCGTTACCATTGGTGTCAGTGTAGTTGAATTCAGTCCCGTAAACAGGCGGAGTTGGCACTAGTAATTTAGTGATTTCAGCGGTCACATTGACTCTGTTGTATTGGTCAAAAATAAAATCAAATCCCCCACCCAATCTTAGGTTGGTTGGTAAAAAGTTTTCAGTTCCTCCTTCATCATATTTAATTTTAGGACCTAAGTTTTGGATAGCAAACCCACCTCGCCAGCGGCCATTAAAATCGTTGTAAGCCTCTTCTTCACTCTGGTAATAACCCGAAATATCCACTCCAAAAGAGCTTGCTGCTTTAGCATTCACATCAATGGCTTGAATTTTTAAATCTGAACGGAGGTAACGCAAGGCAACTGCCATGGAAAACTGATCTGAGAGCCGTAAGGAATAGGAGGCGTCAAAGGTCAATTCATTTGGTTTTTCGGTTATTGGATCCACAAACTCATCTTCACGGAGTTCAATTTCTCCAAGAGAAAAATATTTGAGGCTAACCGCAAATGCACTTCGTTCATTAATTCTATTGAAATAAGTAATATTTCCTAAAAAAATGTCATTTACTAATTTGCTTAAGTAGGGCGTGTAGCTGATTCCAATACCTGATTTTGCTTCTGAAAACGCATACTTAGAGGGGTTCCATTGTTGAGAATAGGTGTCCACAGAGGTTGCAACCCCCATGTCTCCCATTCCAGCAGCTCGTGCGTCGGAAGCAATAAGAATAAACGGCACTCCCGTTGTAATGACTCGTGAATCTTGATTAGGGATGACAGTTGTTTGAGCTACTGTATCAATTGAAAATAGCGCGACTAAAAACAGTACGCAAAGGGATGTTAATTTTTGTTTTTTTTTGATTGGAATCATTTTTAATTTTGGTATTATGAATTAACAAATATAATGTATTATTAAAGGATTACAAGTTTTTCAATTTTTTCTGCTTGCATTCCGGTGCTTGCTGATCGTACTTTTAATTTATAGACATAAACCCCTTTGCCTATTTTGCTGCCAAAATCATCGGTGCCGTCCCAAGTTAAATCTCGGGACAGAGCGCTCGTTGTATTGGATCCCGTATTGGTTTGTCCATTAATGGTTTTTATCAATTTCCCCGAAACGGTGAATATTTGAATAGAAACGTCTAATACATCCGAACTATTGTGATTGAACCAAAATTCTGTGTAATTCACAAATGGATTGGGGTAGTTCAATACATTGGTAAGCTCCAAACTGACGTCTTTGTCAAAAACTACAAATTGAATATCCTGAGTAGAAGCATTGTTATATACATCCCATGCCTTGAGGGTCAAAGTGTGTAAGCCAGGGCTTAAATCTCTCATGGGATAGCTCAAAGAGCCTCTTTGGTAATCATCTACAGCAGCGACATAATAGGCGTTTAATTTGTAAACATTGGTTTCATCACCGTCCAAAATAGCAGTAATATCATGACCAATGCCACTGGCGGTGTTGATGCCGTTTTCGTCATATAAATTTGCTAAAAGTGTTGGGTTTTCATTGGTGATGCCCCCAGAAACAAAATTTTCATCATTCATATACAAATTGATATTTGGTCCTGTGTTGTCTTCAGGAGCATTGAGGTTAACGCCACCAATTTTAATATCAAAACTAAACCCTCGGTTGTCAGATAAGGGTGCTTCGGATTTAGAATAGAGGCTTATTTTTCCATTCCCTTCCGTAACTCTAATGTCTCTAGGGACAATAAATTCGAACGCAAATTGTCCATTGGTTACACTAGCTTGTCCTCTAAAAATTACTTCTCCCAAAGCATCAAAATCCATCAAGATCAACCCTGATGAATCGGAGACTCCGTCATTTCCAAGTGTTGTGCGTTGAAGGTCTTTGTCGTATATACTTGCGGTGAGTATCCCGTTGTAATTGCTTAAAATAGTTCCTTGTGCATCTGTGACGGTGCCTTCAATTTTGGCGGTGTCTAAGGCTTTGAGAAGTTGAGTACTTGTATTTATATCTTCGTCATTTATTTTTGTAATTCTTATGTCTGGATTAGCGATAGGGAGTTTAATGGCGGGATCTCCAATATTAAAAACCAATCGGCGTTGGGTTTGATTGGAAATTACAGGATCATTTTTAGTGCGTCTCAGTGCTTCGCCAACACTGATGGTTTGGTTACTTCCGTATGAAAACAGGTATTGACTTAAAGTTTTATTAAAACTCGTTCCAACATTCACATAAATTTTTCGTGTAGTTGTGATGAGGTTAATAGCACCTCCTTTTTTATTCCAAAATAAATACTCACCGGCAGTTTCTCTAAATGGGTTATCAAACTTAGTGTATTCACAAGTGACGGTTACAAAACAATTAAGTTTAGTAGGGTTGTTAAGTTCTTGTGCGTTTATTTTATCAAAAATGCGTTCTCCAGCTAATCCGTCTTCGCCACCATGTCCAAAATAATTAACCACAATGGCACCAACTTCTAGTGCGTCAAAAATAGCTTTATTTACCAAGGTGTATCGTGCACCACCTGACGAGGTTTCTTGAACGTAGGAATCTGCGTGAATTTTTTGAACATTTAAAAAAGGTTTTGCTGCTTTTACATCCTCCGCAATAATTTCAGTTGTGGACTGAATGATGCGGTCCGATTCTTTATCAATATCGTCGGAGATGAGCAAAAAGTTGTTGCGCCAACTTCCATAGGTTTCAGGCATGTAATAAGATTCAATTTTGTCCACCATTTCTTTGGCACGTTGGGTGTTTTCTACTAAAATACGCCCCACAGCAATGTCAAGTTTATCATTATTAGCCATGGTGCCTTCATTGGAGTCCATCATACCAAAATAGTCGTCAGATATAAAAGACGTTATCAAGCTAAAACTTTCTGTAGAATACCAAGAGGGAACAATGTTAGTGTTATTAGAAACGCGGTCTTTATAATCAAAAGAGGCATCGCCAAATAAACACAAGTATTTTAGTTTTTTTGAAGGTGTGCTTGCATTGTCATACACATATTTTACAAAATTCCGAATGCCGCCAATATCCTGCATTCCAGAACTGAACTCTTGATAAATAGATTCTAAAGTATATACTTTGACATTCAAATTGTTTTGAATCCGATTAATTTGTGCTAAGCGTTCTGCCTGAGCTCGTAAATAATTGGGAGTGATTATTAAATAATCAATATCTTTAAATTCGCCTTGAGCATCTAAAAACACAGTCCCTTTGATATCTTGATTTGGGACATTGGTGTTATTGGTTTTTCTAGGAACATAAAAATCAGGACCGACTGCTTGGTAGGTTTTTAAGGTTCCTAAATTCGTTTTGAAACTAAATTCTGATGTGGCATTTGTATTGTTATAAACTTGAATATGATAGGGGTTGCTAATGTCCCAAACTTGAGATATAGAAGCGGCATTTGAAATTTCGAACTGGCCAATACCAAATTGGGTTGAAGAGTTGTTATTTTTAAATTCGAATTGAGTTCCGAGACTCGTTAAAGCGCACTCAGCTTCTATAGAAATATAATCTAAATAAGCTCTAGCGGACGGATTGCCATTGTTGTTGAAAGATAATTCTACATCGATTGTTTCTGAGTTACTAAAAACAGCTCCGCTAAAAAATCTTGACCTCCCAAGAATATCATTGTCAATTGCAGAATAGTTGAAATTATTAATATTAGAACCATTAAGGTTGAGTTGCATTGAAGTGTCCGATTCGGATGCTGCAGCTGTGTAAACTTTTAAATCGATGGGGCTGCTCGTAATTAAATTTGGGAAGTCAAAATTAAAGACTCTTACATTTTCCACATAGAAACGATGTCCAAACCAACGCCTTCCCATTTTTGCAATATTGTAAGTGTCGGATTCTACAAATTTATAGTTATGAAAGGAGTTGTATGTTACATCTACATTGCCAGTGGGTTCTGATGCTGTGGACATTCTAGCACCATTTCCAAGACTGATATTTACATAATAATAACTTTTATCACTGTAAGGGTTGATGTGCGAATTGTGTTCGGAATTGTATTTTTTTGGTCCAATGGCATACATTAAAATGTAGTCATTGTCATTAAAAACGCCATCTTCTTCGCCAATTACTTGAACTGTATTCTCAATCAAGTCGTTAGAAACAGTATTTGAATTTAATAGAGGAAGCGATTTTCCACCATGTCCATAAATTTTAATGTTTTTTGGGTTTATAGCACTGGTGTTAATACCCAAGCTATTCAGAAAGTTTTTATTGAGTTTATGAACGCCCGTAGTATCGACGGCAAATCGGTACCAATCACCAGACTTTAAATTAGAATTACTAAGAGAAGTTGTTATTGACTCCCTTCTGTTTTGTGTGTTTACTCGATATGAAATGGTAAAACGAATAATTTTTTTAAGAATCCCATTTTCATAAAAAATAGGAGAAATTTCTAGATGACCTTCAGAGCGATTTCTGTACACAGCATTCGAAACTTTTAATAAAGGTGTGTTAGGGATTGTGGATATGGGTAATTGTTTTAGGTCTATTTTGGAAATTTCAATACTTTCAATCGATTTTAGTTCGGCTGAGCGTTCATCTAAATTTCCTTTCAAATTCCACTGAGCAGTAAAAATAAGTCCATTTTCATGAGAAAAATTATAATTTTCTGAACCAAAAGAAGGGATTTCAATTGAACTGTCACTCGTGCTGAAAGTGGTCGATTCGTTCCATTTGATATCAAAGCTTTGAGTTTGAGTGGTTCCAAAATAAAAACAACATAAGGCTATAAATAATAACAGTCTTTTCATAGTAAGGAAACGCAATGTTTTGATCATTAGTATCGATAAATAAAAGCTAATTTCAAAATTACAATAATAAATCCTGAAATTCAGCGTTTTTAACCAAAGTAATCCAATTAAATAAATCAAAAACTAGAATAAATCCCCCCGATTTTTTATTGCATAATAGTCTATAATTACTATATTGCGGGACTGAATTCAATTGAGTTTTACAATTTAAAAGTTGAATATGAAAAACATCATCACATTAAGATTTTTACTTCTAGTACTACTTTCAACATCTATTGTAGGGTGTAGCAAGTCCTCAAGTTCTGGAAACTCATCAAGAGCTACAGGTTGGCAAATTAATGCTAAAGAAGGTGGCTTTCAGTACAATACAAACTTCAAAAATCAAGAGACAGCTCCAGGCTTAGTGTTTGTTGAGGGCGGGACTTTTACAATGGGAAAAGTGCAAGATGATGTCATGCATGATTGGAATAATTCTCCAAATCAACAACATGTTCAATCGTTTTACATGGATGAAACAGAGGTTACCAATATGATGTATTTGGAGTATTTAGATTGGGTCAAGCGTGTATATCCACCAAGTGAACCAAAATTTAGAGCAATATACAACGGCGCTGTTCCAGATACATTGGTATGGAGAAACCGCTTAGGTTACAGTGAAATGATGGTCGACAATTACCTTCGCCATCCTGCTTTTAAAGAATATCCAGTTGTAGGAGTTAGTTGGATGCAAGCTGTTGAATTTGCGAACTGGAGATCAGATCGTGTTGCAGAAATGGGATTACAAAAAGAAGGGTATCTTGAAAAAGATTCTCACCTAACACACACGACTGCAGACAGTAATTTTAATGTAAATACTTACATAAACGCACCAACCAAAGCTTATGGCGGAAATGACTCTATCACGATTCCAAATAAAAGAAGGTCAAGAATAGAAAAAGATTCTACCCATATATACGCCACACGAGAAACAGGTGCTATTTCCTTGAAATACCGCTTGCCAACTGAAGCAGAATGGGAATATGCAGCTTTGGGACTCACAGATCTTAGAAGTTACAATGTTTACAGAGGCCGAAAAAAATATCCTTGGGATGGTAAATATTCACGATCTGGAGATCGTAAAACAAAAGGCGATCAATTAGCAAATTTTAAACAAGGTAAAGGGGACTACGGCGGAATTTCTGGTTGGTCTGATGATGGTGCCGATATTACAAATCAAGTGATGTCCTACGCGCCTAACAACTTTGGAATTTATGATATGGCTGGTAATGTCGCTGAATGGGTTGCCGATGTCTATAGACCTATCGTAGATGATGAATTTAGTGACTTTGGCTATTATAGAGGTAATGTATATGGTAAGAATGCCATAGGAGAAGATGGAGGTGTTAAAGTTATTGGGATTGATGACATCGAATATAAAACGCTTTCAAACGGAAAACTAATTGCTACAGGACTTCCAGGTCAAATAAGTCAAATACCGGTGGACGAAGATGAAACTTATTTACGTACCAATTTTGATAAAAGCAACAATATCAACTACCGTGATGGTGATGCTAGGTCTTCAAGATTCTTTGATGATTTTGAAGAAGAAGACTCCGGTAATGAAGCTGTTACACGAAAAATGTACAACTCTCCAAACCATAGAGTGTCAACAAATGACACAGGTGTGGAAAGACAATATGACAAGTCAGACGTTAGAACCTCACTTATTAATGACCAAGTAAGAGTTTACAAAGGTGGCTCTTGGAAAGATAGAGAATACTGGCTCGATCCAGCACAAAGACGTTACTATCCAGAAGATATGGCAACAGATTATATCGGATTTAGATGTGCAATGTCTAGAGTAGGATCTAAATCAATTTCGAAAAAGAAACGAAAAAATTAACTTTTTTCACTTCAAATAATATTAAGTCCTATCAATTATAATTGTTAGGACTTTTTTTATATTTTTAGGATATGGAATTACATCAAATTCATGACTTATTTTTGAACAGCTCTGGGGTTTCAACAGACACACGAAACATTGTAAAAAACTCCCTGTTTTTTGCTCTAAAAGGGACTAACTTTAATGGAAACACCTTTGCACAACAAGCGCTTGAAGGTGGAGCGAGCTATGCTGTTATTGATGAGGTTAGCGGTCCTAATGATAAGCGTCTTATTTTAGTTGATAACGTCTTAGAAACCTTGCAATCACTTGCTAATTTTCATAGAAAACATCTCGAATTGCCCATAATTGCATTGACGGGGAGTAATGGTAAAACAACTACAAAAGAGTTGATACATGCCGTATTAAAGCCCTGCTTCAAAACCGTAGCAACTATAGGAAATTTAAACAACCACATAGGAGTACCTTTAACTCTTTTAGCCATGACTACCGATACTGAAATTGGCATTGTAGAAATGGGAGCAAATCATGCAAAAGAAATTGCCATGCTTTGCGAAATTGCCCAGCCAAACATCGGCTATATCACCAATTTCGGAAAAGCCCATTTAGAAGGATTTGGATCCAAAGAAGGCATCGTAAAAGCCAAAAGTGAATTGTATGACTACCTAAAAGTGAATTCGGGGTTAATTATTTTAAACTCTGATGACTCCAAACAAGTCGTACAAGTGGGTGCTTATGATCCTGTATATGCATTTTCAGAATCTCTGCAAACATCCGTAAATGTGAAGCTAACAAGCAAACACCCATTTTTGAGTGTAGCGCTTAAAGAAACAGTGATTAAAACACAGCTTGTTGGAACTTATAATTTTCATAACATTGCAGCGGCTTTGGCTATTGGAACCTATTATAAGCTTACTCCCTTACAGCTCAAACAAGGAATTGAATCCTACGTTCCAGCAAATAATCGATCGCAAATCATCCAGCAACACTCCAATGAAATATTACTAGACGCCTACAATGCCAATCCGAGCAGTATGGAAGTTGCTTTGGATAATTTTAAAAGCATTCAAAATTCGCAAAAAATCGCGATTTTAGGAGATATGTTTGAGTTGGGAACAACGACCTCTAAAGAACATTTAGAGGTTGTAAACCAAGCAATAGCAACCAAAGGATGCGTATTTTACTTTGTTGGAACTCATTTTTTTGAACAAAAAACAGACCATCCAAAGCTCCAGTTTTTTGAAACCTTCCAAGACCTTCAACTGCACTTAGAACAATCAACCATTTCAAACACGAGTGTTTTGATAAAAGGCTCACGAGGTATGGCCTTGGAGCGAGTTTTGGAATTGATTTAATTACAATTTATAGGTCATAAGTAAAAAGGGGCTATTCTTTTTTCAATCTAAACGCCTTTAATACTCTGATACAATACAATCTCTAGTCAATTAGATTGTGAAATAAATTAATAACGACTAATTTTTTGTTATTCAGATACCCTCTTTTTGTTGCTTTAAGTCAGGCTTGACTATTTTTTTTAAAAGAAAAGCAGTAGGATACCCAGAAAAAAAATTATTTTGAATTGTAAATAAAAAGTAATAAGTTATATTTTAATACAAAAGGTATTTGTATATTTGAGTAAAATTAACCAATCATGAAATATACTATTCTAGTACTACTATGCGTACCAAGCATGGTTTTTAGTCAAATATTAACCGTTATTGACGGTGCTTCAATTGCAATTGAAAACACAGCATCTATTTCTTTAGATGGACTCACTATAGCGCCTAGCGACACCTATGTTGTTACAGGCCCAAACACTGTTTCAGTCACCAATAACCCTGTAGAAGTTAATGATAACAGTAGTGTTAACAGAGTTTATGAACTTTCAGCAGCTTTGAGTGGTTTTTCTGGAACGCTTGTTTTTGCGTATGAAGAGGACGAACTTAATGGTATTATTGAATCTGATTTAGTATTAGAAACTCTAAGTGCTGATGGCGTTTGGAATAGCTATGTGGCAGATATAGACGATGCTAATAATACTTTAAGCTATGATTTTACAGGCTTAGAATTCACAAAAATCACAGCCAGCTCGGTCAATGCGAGTCTTACTGTGGAAGAAATCGCTAAAAATGATTTTGTGAAAGTTTATCCAAATCCAACAACTGATAAACTGATCATTGTTTCCAAAAATATCAAGAACACTATTTTGTACAACATCAATGGACAGAAAGTATTAGAAACTGACCGCAACGAATTGAATGTTTCACAACTTCCAATTGGAGTTTACTTATTACACACCACCAATAACCAAAACCAATTGTCAACTTTTAAGATCATTAAAAAATAAAATAATAGCTATTTTATTTCCTAATGATAATGATTTTTACATTGTGTATAGCATAAATAGTGATGGGGATTATTTAGAAATTTCTTGTCTAATTGACTAAGTACAGATAAATTAAGTTCACATTCTATTTTGTTATAAATAGATATTTCGACAAAAAAAACCACTCATTTCGAGTGGTTTTTTTGTGGGTCATACTGGATTCGAACCAGTGACTTCTACCCTGTCAAGGTAACACTCTGAACCAACTGAGTTAATGACCCTCTTGCAAAGAGTGGTAAAAATACTAATATCTTTTTATTATGTATCTTTATTTTTTAATTTATAATTAACCAAAATTTAGAATCTTGATATTTTTAACCAATCAAACATTTCCCAATTATATAATCAAGTTTATGTCCGATGAATGGATCGTTAATAATTGTGCTGTTTTAGTGGTCATTATTTTTGTGTTAGTGCTGGGTCGTTTTTTGTCGCGACAACAAAATGTTAGAGTCACTTATTTTATGGGTGTAATTTTGTTTTTTACTTCTGTGGCCACCCCCTTGCGTACGGCTTTGAATGGACACTGGAATATAGTTACAGATTTGCCGTTTCATTTATGTGGAATTTCAGGTTTAATTTGTTCTTTTCTGCCCTTTTTGAAACGTAAACAAGGACTATTTGATTTTGTGTTTTATACTGGAATTATTGGAGGAATCATGTCCGTACTCACCCCACAAATGAATGGTTTTGATGGCAGTGATTTTTCGTACTTAGAATACTATGTAAGGCATGTACTCATCTTTTTGATGCCCTTATACATGCTTCAAAATTTAAACATCAGACTTTCAAAATATTCAGTTCTTAGATCTTTTGGTATTCTAAATATTTTGTTGATAATCATCATGCCTTTAAACTTCTATTTAGGTTCAAATTATATGTATTTGGCAGAACCACCACAAGCTAATAATCCTTTAATCATCGGCGTTTGGCCCTATTATTTGTTATGGTTTGAATTATTTATCATTATTTTAATGTCTATTTTTTATGGACTTTCTACCATAAAATTTGATACAAAAAAAACGAACTAAATAGTGTTATGAACGGACTTTACTATCTTAGCTACTAAAACTAATATACTCCTCATCCTATGAAACTCAAAACCCTACTTTTAGCTGGCCTCTTTATTCAAATAGCGTTCGCACAGGACTTTGAAAAAGTAAAGCCACAAGACCTCCGATCCAGTGTTGATTTTTTAAGTTCTGACGTTCTTAAAGGTCGTGAAATCGCAACTCAAGGCGAACTTGTGGCGGCGCAATTTATTCGATCAAAATTTATAGAAGCTGGTATTAAACCCTACTTTAACACCTATTTTGACACCTTCGAATCTACGCGGTTTAAAGGCGTTAATGTTGTTGGTTTCATTGAAGGAAGTGACCCTGAATTAAAAGATGAAATAGTGCTATTGGGTGCGCATTATGATCATATTGGTCTAGGTCCAAAAGTTAAAAACGATTCTATAGCCAATGGCGCCAATGACAATGCCTCAGGTACTGCAGCCGTATTGGCAATTGCCAACCGGTTGGCTCGATTAGGAACCAACAAACGCTCTGTTATTGTGGCCTTATTCTCAGGAGAAGAAAAAGGATTGTTAGGCTCCAAAGCTTTGGCAAAAAAAATAAAAGCACAAAATATTGATCTATATACCATGCTCAATTTTGAAATGATTGGTGTCCCGTTTATAGATCGTGATTATGAAATTTTTCTAACTGGATATGAATTGTCTAATTTAGGAGGTAAATTAAATACCTATACTAATTCTGCCATGGTAGGTATTTCAGATGTTGCTAAAAAGTACAACCTTTATAAGCGTTCTGATAATTATTCGTTTTATAAAGAATTTAAAGTGCCCAGTCATACCATTTCTTCTTGCGATTTGACTAATTTTGATTTTTATCATCATGTAGATGATGAAATTGACCAATTAGATTTCGTTTTTATGGCGACAACAATTAATAAATTAATACCTGGAATCTTGCAAATTTGCAATACCGATTCCAAAGAAATACAAATGTATGAAACCAACTAAAACAGTTATAATTACAGGAACAAGCCGTGGTATTGGATTTGAACTCGTCCATCTTTTTGCCAATGCTGGCTATCACGTTTTGGCACTGTCCAGAAATGCTACCCCTGTTTCTAACCTAAACTTTGAAAACATCACTGCCTTGTCTTTTGACTTGAGTAAATCCGAAGATTACAATCGTGTAGAAACTTTTGTAAAAAATGAATGGGCTCATGTTGAGATTTTGATTAACAATGCAGGAACCCTTTTAAATAAGCCGTTTACAGACACTACTTTTGAAGACTTTCAACAAGTCTATACTACCAATGTTTTTGGAGTGGCCGAACTCACTCGCCGTATGGTTCCATTCATACCAAAAAAAGGGCATGTCGTTACCATCAGTTCTATGGGGGGCGTGCAAGGTTCTGTAAAATTCCCAGGACTGTCAGCCTACAGTTCCAGTAAAGGAGCAGTGATTACACTCACTGAACTGCTTGCAGAAGAATATAAAGAATCAGGTCCCTCCTTTAATGTATTAGCACTAGGAGCTGTGCAAACCGAAATGTTAGCCGAAGCCTTTCCAGGCTATGAAGCCCCTACAACCGCTCCTGAAATGGCCAACTATATTTTTGAATTCGCCAAAAACAGTCAGCAATTCTATAACGGTAAATTATTACAAATATCAAACTCTACCCCTTAGCCTGATTTTCATTTTGAATTAAAAATAAACCCATGTGTTTAACAGCTTATTAACGGTTTTAAAATAAAATATTTCTTTACTTTTGTAATTCGATAAAAACCGCATTTTATGTTCAATAGTTTAAGTGAAAAATTAGATAAAGCCCTTCATGTCCTCAAAGGACACGGGCGTATCTCAGAAATCAATGTTGCCGAAACACTCAAAGAAGTGCGACGCGCGTTGTTGGATGCCGATGTGAATTATAAAATTGCTAAAGAGTTTACCAATCGGGTTAAGGAAAAGGCACTCGGTCAAAACGTATTAACCACACTTCAGCCGGGCCAATTGATGGTCAAAATTGTAAAAGATGAATTGACCACTTTGATGGGAGGCGATGTTGAAGGGATTAACATATCAGCCACTCCAAGTGTGATTTTAATGTCTGGTTTACAAGGGTCGGGTAAAACCACTTTTTCTGGAAAACTTGCCAATTACCTAAAAACAAAAAAATCTAAAAAACCAATGCTTGTCGCCTGTGACGTGTACCGTCCAGCGGCCATCGATCAGTTGCACATTGTTGGAGAACAAGTTGGCGTTGAGGTGTACAGCGATCAAGGAAATAACGATCCTGTAGCCATAGCCAAAGCAGGTATTGCCGAGGCCAAAGCCAAAGGGTGTAATGTTGTTATTATAGATACTGCCGGTCGTTTAGCCGTCGATGAAGCTATGATGACTGAAATCGCCAACATTCATAAAGCAATCCAACCGCAAGAAACTTTGTTTGTAGTGGATGCAATGACAGGTCAAGATGCTGTTAATACAGCCAAAGCATTTAATGATATTCTGAATTTTGATGGGGTTATCCTTACCAAATTAGATGGAGATACTCGAGGTGGAGCTGCCATTTCTATAAAATCAGTAGTCAATAAGCCAATTAAATTTATTGGTACTGGTGAAAAAATGGAAGCCATTGATGTATTCTACCCTGCACGTATGGCCGAGCGAATTTTAGGGATGGGAGATGTTGTTTCTTTAGTTGAACGTGCGCAAGAACAATTTGACGAGCAAGAAGCTCGAAAAATTCAAAAGAAAATTGCCAAAAACCAATTTGGATTTGATGACTTTTTATCACAGATTCAGCAGGTTAAAAAGATGGGTAATATGAAAGACCTTATGGGAATGATCCCTGGGGCTGGAAAAATGATGAAAGATATTGATGTCGATGACGACGCTTTCAAGCACATAGAGGCCATTATTCATTCGATGACACCAGCAGAACGTACCAAGCCAACCCTTTTAAATGCCAGTCGTAAAAAACGGATTGGAGCCGGATCGGGAACGTCTATCCAACAAGTCAATCAATTGATGAAGCAATTCGATCAAATGAGTAAAATGATGAAGATGATGCAAGGTGGAGGCGGTCGTAAAATGATGCAAATGATGAAAAATATGCCCCGATAGTTTTTAAATAAAGATTAGATTATAATGATTTTACTAGACGGAAAACAGACGAGTGCAGATTTAAAGGTAGAAATTGCTGATGCAGTTTCAAAAATAAAAAATCAAGGAAAACGCGCCCCACACTTGGCTGCGATTCTTGTGGGAACCAACGGGGCGAGTATGACCTATGTTGGCGCTAAGGTCAAAGCCTGTGAACTCGTAGGGTTTGATTCTACATTGATAGATTTACCAGAAGACACTACAGAAGAAACCTTATTAGCTCAAATACAGTCTTTAAATGACAATCCAGCAATTGATGGGTTTATTGTACAGCTTCCATTGCCAAAACATATCGACGAACAAAAAGTATTGATGGCGGTACACCCCGATAAAGACGTAGATGGTTTTCATCCCATGAACGTAGGACGTATGGCCTTGGATTTACCAACGTTTTTACCAGCAACGCCTTATGGGATTATGGAGCTTTTAGAGCGTTATAACGTACCCACTTCTGGAAAGCAAGTAGTAGTAATTGGGAGAAGCCACATTGTGGGACGCCCAATGAGTATTTTAATGAGTCAGAAACGTCCTGCTGGTGATGCGACTGTAACCATTGCACATAGCCGCACAACTAATTTAGCAGAACTCACTTTAGATGCTGATATTGTGGTTGCCGCCTTAGGAATTCCAGAATTTTTAACAGCAGAAATGGTGAAGCCAGGAGCGGTTATTGTTGATGTAGGTATCACCAGAGTGCCAGACGAAACTAAAAAAAGAGGCTATCGCATCGCTGGAGATGTACACTTTGAAAGTGTTGCCGAAAAAGCAAGTTATATCACGCCGGTTCCTGGTGGGGTGGGGCCAATGACCATTGCCATGTTACTTAAAAACACATTGCTTGCTTGTGAACGTCATGCTACCAATACATCTATTTAGCAAAAATCTGAGACGTATTTTTAAAGGCTTTAAACTCTAAAGCATTTCCTGCGGGGTCATAAAAAAACAGTGTAGCCTGTTCTCCAACTTGTCCTTCAAATCGGATATAAGGTTCAATAGTAAAATCTATCTTTTTTGATTTCAAATGTTCTGAAAACGTATTAAAATCTTCCCACGGAAGAATAACTCCAAAATGAGGAACAGGCACCTGTTTTCCATCTACCTTATTCACGTGAAGATCTGTTTCTTCTTCTTTTGGTTTGAAATGAATTACCAACTGATGTCCAAAAAAATTAAAATCAACCCAATGATCGCTATGGCGGCCTTCTTCACAGCCCAGAATGTCTCTATAAAATACACGACATACTTCTAGATTCCAAACAGGGATGGCCAAATGAAAAGGTGCTACTGATTTCATGAGATTGTTTTTTTAGAGTCTTTCAAGGTTTCGTTTAAAGTGTTGAGTTCTTCATCAGTTAAATCGCGGTAAGTACCAACGTCACATTTCAAATAAATGTTCATGATGCGGGTCCGTTTCAACGATTGAACCTCATAATTAAGATATTCACACATGCGACGAATTTGGCGATTGAGCCCTTGTGTTAACACTATTTTAAACTCATAAGTACTTAGCTTTTCTACATTACAGGATTTGGTGATTTTACCGAGTTCTTCTAGTGGAATGCCTGCAGACATGCGTTGGATGAATGTTTGAGAAATCGGTTTGTCAACAGACACAATGTATTCTTTCTCATGGTTGTTACTCGCTCTAAGAATTTTATTCACGATATCACCGTCGTCAGTCAGTAAAATCAAACCTTCACTATCTTTGTCCAAACGTCCTATTGGAAAAATTCGACTGGGATATTTGATGTAATCAATAATGTTGTCTTTTTCGACCCCCGTATCGGTCGTGCAAACAATTCCTACTGGTTTATTAAATGCGATATAGGTTCTTTTTTTTGCGTCATTAAGAATGGTCTTTCCGTCTACCTTAACTTCGTCGCCTTCTAAAACTTTAGTGCCCATTTCTGGGACAACACCATTAATAGTGACTCGACCTTCGTCGATCAGTTTGTCAGCGGCCCGACGCGAACAATACCCGGCTTCGCTTAAATATTTATTCAGTCTTGTTGAAATTGGTTCCATGTGGCGAATTTACAAAAGTTTAGTGGTTCAAAAATTTTATGATCTCACCTGTAACAAATTCCCCTTTTAGAGAATGACCGAAACTTTCTGTTGAAATAAGTTGTGCGTTTTTGAACTGGGCATCAATATCGAGTGCATCTTGATAGGGGATGATAGGATCTTTTTTGTCGTGAATGATCAAGCCTTCGGAATCGATATTACTTACAAAATTTGCCGTTGAAAAGTAACTACAAGGGTGTCCAAATTTATGCTTAACATGCGTATCGATGCCGTCGTCAATGGTTTTGCTATAACCCATCATGGTACTGTAGCGTTCCATAATACCCGTGAATGCTGAGGGTGCGCCCAAAAGCACAATTTTCTTAGCATCGTTATAGGTTTTTTTTTGAAGAAAAATGATGACTGCCATCGCCCCAACAGAATGTCCTATAAAAAATGTGGGTTTGAATGTTTGACTTACCACATTGATGAATTCTGAATAGAGTATCGCATTAAAAGTAGCGCTTCCAGAACCACCATGTGCAGGCCCATCTAAAGCTATGATAGTGTAGCCTTCTGTTTGAAGTTTTTCTATTTCATACCGCCATCTGTTACTGTTGCTTTTCCAGCCGTGTGCCAATAAAACAGTCTCTTTTGAACCCTTCCAGTGGTAGGTTTGAATGGGCAAGTCATTATAGTACAATATTGTTTTAGTAGCGGTATCTAAAAATAATTTTCCGTTTGGTGTAAGTTGTCCACCTCGTGGTTTTGAAAACAGTTGTAAGGCAAGTTTTGAGGCGTATGCCGAGCTGAAAAATCCAATGAGATTTATATGGGCACCCACAAGTTTTGGGATAAGTGATTTCATGTGTCTATTCTTCTCTGTTTACGTTTTCCATTGAAAATGCAGGAGTGCAAATCGCTATATACTCGCAAGGGGTATCAAAAGGGTTTGAATATTGTACGCGACTGTTTTTTTCAATTTTAATGGATTGTCCTTGTTCTAAAATCACGGTATCACCATCTATGATGAATTGTTTTTTTCCTTTTATGATGTAGGTGTATTCGTCAAATTCTGGAGTTTGAAAAGGCTCACTCCAATATGGAGGGGCTACCATATGAGCAATGCTCAGTGCAGCGTTGCCATTCGTTGCATTTCCAAAGTGTTCTTCAATTAGTTTACCATCTGTTGTTGGTACTACAAACGGTTTTTTTTGAATTTTATAAGCCGCCATATTTTAATACCATTGAATGTAAAAATCTTTAATTTTTGCCGTTTCAGGAATAGAGATGGCTTCTATTTTTTGAGTCATATCATAACGCATCTCTTCAGCTAATTCCATTTTGCTGAGTGTGAAATAAACGTTGATTTCATCTACAGAAATAATCAAATTTCTAAGGGTATTTTGAATACTTGAAATCGTGTATTTTGAGTTGATGTCTCCAAAAGTACTCAGAGTATTCAGGCCGTCCTTATTTTTGAACCGTTCGTCCATAACACGTACTGTTCGAATAGTTGAAAGGGAATCTAAAGAATAATTAGGATCTAGCTCTAGCAACAATTTACCAGTTCCTTTTTCATAAATACTGATGGTATTGGTACTGCCTGTGAATTCGTCTCCGCCAATATATTTGCTAATAGAGTCGTTTGTAAACACCACTTTTAAGGTGTTTACTTTTGTAGAGTCTGTAAGCATTCCTACACTGTTTTTGGTGATGGTAAAAGAGTCTGTTTTTGTTTCACAAGCCACAAAAAGGCTTAGTAGTAATCCTATAAATAGATAGTTTTTCATGATTGGTGTCGTATTATTCAGTACTAATTTTTTAATTTCGAGTAAAAATAAATGAAGTTTTATGACTTAAACAAAAAACTGTAAACTATTTTTGCGCATTATGTTAAAAACTGAAATTAAAACGCTCGTCAATGCTGGTAAAATGCTGCCACTTATGGAGGCGTTCTATACCATTCAAGGGGAAGGGTTCCATAAAGGAACAGCTGCCTATTTTGTAAGAATAGGGGGTTGTGATGTGGGGTGTCATTGGTGCGACGTCAAAGAAAGTTGGAATGCCGATTTGCATCCGCCAACTTCTATTGAATCCATAGCGGACACAGCAGCTAAAGACAGTCAAACTATTGTAGTTACAGGTGGTGAGCCGTTGATGTGGGACATGAATCCACTGACAAATGCTTTGAAATCAAAAGGGATGCAAACCCATATTGAAACGTCTGGTGCATATAAACTAACTGGCGATTGGGATTGGATTTGTTTATCTCCTAAAAAATTAAAAGGTCCTTTGGATGAGGTGTATCAAAAAGCACACGAATTGAAAGTGATCGTTTACAACTTGGACGATTTAAAATATGCGGAAGAACAGGCTGCGAAAGTCAACCCAAATTGTATTTTGTATCTCCAACCTGAATGGAGTAAGCGTGAAAAAGTAACGCCTTTTATCGTCGATTATGTGATGAACCATCCCAAATGGAAGGTTTCACTACAAACGCATAAGTATTTGAATATTCCTTAGACTTTTTAGTTGAGTTTCTTTAAATAATTAACTTTTGAGAGCTAAATAGCTCTTTATGGTTACATTTTAATATGTATTTATAACCCCGCTACCGCACGAATCCTTTCGTGTGGTTCTCATAATTTATCGTATAAACTATTCTAACTATATGTGGTACGCGATACAATCGCGCACCAGCGGGGAGTGTTTCTAATTATTATTAAAATTTTACACCTAAACTAATACCAAATGATCTAAAGTATATGGATTCAGGTTTTTCATTTCCGAAAATTAATGGTTTTGAGCCTGATAAATTAAAATGATTAATTTCATGGAATATGTTTAAGTTTAAATTAAAGTTATCCTTTTTAAAGAATGGTAGTCCGATACCTATTCTTAAGTTATTCCCATTCTTAAATTTATCTTTATTTACTGTAAAGTTTGGTGAATACTGAAAATAAGCAAATGCGTTTTCAGCATCGACAAAATTATACCTTATGTTAGCCCCTATTTTATACATAAAAAAATTTGGCCCATATTGTTCTTGTATTCCAACCAAAGCTCCTATACTCAACTTATTATATACTTGATAATTTATTGAATATTGAAAAGCAAGAGAAATTTTAGAATCTAAAGTACCTACATTGTTAAAAGAATAGTTATACTCTGTTTTGTTTGGAACTATAAAACCTAACTCAGTAGTAGAGAGCCATTTGTCTTGTGTATGCCCTCTTTTTAATATAAATAACAACAAGATTAAAATAAGTTTTTTCATGTTTTCTGAGTATTGTTGTTCTATTTTCTAATCATTCTATTTCCTTTCCAAGTACTTCCACGTCTAGCTATTCCATAAAAATCTAATTCGTAATGAGTGTAATTTCTAAAAAATTCATCGACTGGTTTTATGCCATTAAATTTCCAGCCACTTTGATCTCCCCAAACAACTCCAATTTGAAAACCAACATCACTATAAAACCTCCTCTTAATTTTATTTTCGTTTGTTTTTTTATACCGTTCTCCAAAATAGAGAACTTCAATATTATTGTAATCCTTTTGATATGTAATAGCAAAAGTTTTCCTATTACCGCTGTTGGTTACACTAGAAGATTTAAGAAAATCGATTCCCATTTTATAAAGAGCATTAATATTAGATTGACTTGTAATATCTTGGGTGGTCAGATTTAAATTATATGTTCCTTTTTTATATAGTTTTGGAATATAGATGTTTAAAATTTGGTCATTTCCAAAATCAAAAAATGGTAATTCCCCGTTAGGTAAATTTAATTGTGTGTCTATAAAAACTCCAGAAGATGTGCTACTAACATTTACTTTAAACCTTCCATCCCACATATAAATAGGGTTTTTATATGAATTTGTAGGGAAAAGTTGAGGGTGTGAGTATGAGTTTATTTGGGGTTGAGGGAAGTCATACTTTAGTAAGATTCTGTTGATGCCTAAATGTATTTCATCTGAATCAGAAGCCCACCATATCCAAAATCGTTTTCTTTGTGTTTTGGTTTGAATCCCAACGGACTGGTAAATGCCCCAGTTTTGATCCCAAAATTCGGTTTTAATTCTGCGTTTGCTGCTAAAATAATTTCTACACACATAAGTTTTTCCAAATAGATTCTGAAAATAAGGTCTTGATCCGTAACATTCGGGCAAACTATTTATAATTCGATTTATTCTCTCTTCTTCCGAAAGCTGAGGGACAGGTGGGGGTGGTGGGGGATCATCGCCACCTCCTTCTAAGTAACATCCATCATCATCAATAGGTCTAAGATACCTTGAAATTCTCTGATCAACTCTTGTAACTCCACCATACATTCTTCTTTCTTCACATAAGTCTCTTGGAATTGCTCGTGCCATTTTTGAGGCTGCTTTATTGGTGTTTTCTATGTCTTCTTTAAAAAAATTAAATAAATGGGTTGAATCTTTTACATGAGTAAAGAATAGGCCTTTTTCTTTAGTAAATTTATAGAGGGTATCGTTTATAATTATCTCATTATTTTCATTTACGACGGAGGCTAGCAAAGGGTCAGCTATAAATTCTTCTGTTTCTTCTTCATCTTCAGTGCCTGATGTTCTGCTTAATGAATTAGTCGAGGATTTACGCAGTTGTCTTCTCAACATGATCTCTTGAGAAAGCTTGGCTTGTAAGTATTCATTCTCAGGGCTTACAATGGGTTTGTGAGAACGAAATCCTTTTTCATAAAGTTGTTCAAATTCCTTCTCTACATTTTCTATGGCATCATTTTGAAAATCATCGATTGTTGCTTTTAAAGATTCTTTTGATGAAAAAAAGAACCTTCCGTTTTCCACAGTTTTTCAATTGCTATTGGTTCAGAGTGATTATGATCTCTAGTGTTAAACTCTGGCTCATCTTTACTACAAGAGTTAAAAGTGAAAAGGGTTAATACAAATACGAGACCGAAATTTGATAACTTGTTTTTTAGTGTTGTATTCATAAGGAGATTATTTAGTTTAACTCAATTTTATTTTCTTCTAGGAACATCTGAACACAAAACCTTCAGATATTCCAAAACACAATCGTGTTGATGTAATACACGCACGCACTAAAAAGAAAAATTGGTTTGAAAATATTTAGACTTGGGGTCTAAGTCCGTCAAACTTAATAAAATAATCCGGAAATCTCAAGAATTACAGCAAATAATTTTATTATAAACAGCTGAAAATAAGTTACTTGCATTTTGAAATAAATAAAAAATAGGGGGGTAAAAACTCCTATTTTTGTTTTTTTAAGAAATCTGAAATTAGAGCAAATTCAGTTCAATTACTTGATTTTATTAACTTTTTGGATTTTAATTGCATCATTCAGTTTCATTTTAATTCTAATTTACAAAATTTAATTTAAATTTATTACTAGTTTTAATATATCTATTTATAATATATAAGTATATCTGCATATTTGTAGTCTAATAATTAAGAAACTATTATGTGTGGAATTGTATGTGCATTTGATTTAAAACAAAAATCAGAAATTTTAAGACCTCAAGTCCTTGAAATGTCTAAAAAAATAAGACACCGTGGACCAGACTGGAGCGGAATCTATAGCGATGAAAAAACCGTGATGGCGCATGAGCGTTTGGCAATTGTAGATCCTGCATCAGGACAACAACCGCTGTTTAGCGAAGATAAAAAATTAATATTGGCTGCCAATGGTGAAATATACAATCACAGAGAATTGCGCAAACAATTCAATGGAACCTATAACTTTCAAACAGCATCCGATTGCGAGATCATTCTAGCGTTATATAAAGAAAAAGGCGTTGATTTTATCGACGACCTCAATGGAATCTTTGGTTTTGCACTCTATGATGTAGAAAATGACACCTATTTTATCGCCAGAGATCATATGGGAATTATTCCTTTATACATTGGTTGGGATCAAAATGGCACCTTTTATGTAGCTTCAGAATTAAAAGCTTTAGAAGGTGTTTGTACTAAAATTCAATTATTTCCTCCAGGACACTATATGTCAAGTACAGATGGTCAATTTGTAAAATGGTACAAAAGAGAATGGACCGAATACGATGCTGTAAAAGAAAATGAAACAAGCATTGCTGAAGTTAAAAAAGCGTTAGAAGATGCAGTGCACAGGCAATTGATGAGTGACGTGCCTTACGGCGTTTTACTTTCGGGAGGGTTAGATTCTTCAGTCACCTCTGCTATTGCTAAAAAATACGCACAGAAACGCGTAGAATCGGATGACACTTCTGAAGCTTGGTATCCACAACTGCATTCGTTTTCAGTGGGATTAGACGGCTCCCCAGATTTAGCTGCTGCCCAAAAAGTTGCGGATTATATTGGAACCATACACCACGAAATAAAATTTACAATTCAAGAAGGGTTGGATGCTATAAAAGATGTGATTTACAATATAGAAACCTATGACATTACCACCATTCGCTCATCCACACCAATGTATTTAATGGCGCGCGTTATTAAATCTATGGGGATTAAAATGGTACTTTCAGGAGAGGGAGCCGATGAGATTTTTGGCGGTTATTTATACTTTCACAAAGCACCAAATGCAGAAGAGTTTCACGATGAAACAGTGCGTAAATTAGATAAATTACATATGTACGATTGTCTGAGAGCTAATAAAAGCTTGATGGCTTGGGGAATTGAAGGGCGAGTACCATTTTTAGACAAAGAATTCATAGATGTGGCGATGCGTATCAACCCTCAAGATAAAATGATCAATGGCGAACGTATGGAAAAATGGGTCATTAGAAAAGCCTTTGAAGACATGTTGCCCGAAAGTGTAGCGTGGCGTCAAAAAGAACAATTTTCTGATGGCGTTGGTTACAGTTGGATTGACACGCTTAAAGAAGTTGTTGACAAAGAGGTTTCTGATGAACAGTTGGCAAATGCAAAATTTAGATTCCCAATTCAAACCCCACAAAACAAAGAAGAATTCTATTACCGTTCTATTTTTGAAGGCCACTTCCCAAGCGATGCTGCAGCCTTGAGTGTACCTCAAGAGGCAAGTGTGGCTTGTAGTACTGCTATTGCTCTAGAATGGGATGAAGCCTTTAAAAACATGAACGAACCGTCTGGTAGAGCGATTGCTAAAGTACACGATAAGGCTTATGACTAAAGATTGTGAAAGCTTAAATAAAGACTTCTGAGGCTTTTGTTTTAGAATTCTAATTTATCAATATATTTTAGCGCCCTTGAATTTGATTTAAGGGCGTTTTTAGTGGATTTAAGAGCGTTTCTAAAAAATAACGGATTGTTAATAATTCGGCTTAAATGCCTTAAAAAAGACGTTAAACACAAGAGTAGATTAATTATCTTTGTTAGTGTTGCTGTGGTTTTTTACAGCACTAACATTAAACTAAATAACACATTCAACATAATGAGCGAAGAAATTAACAAAGGAAGTTATTCAGCAGATAGTATTCAGGCCCTAGAAGGCATGGAACATGTGCGCATGCGTCCATCCATGTATATTGGAGATGTAGGTTTGAGAGGGTTGCACCACCTAGTGTATGAAGTAATTGATAACTCAATTGATGAAGCCTTGGCAGGTCACTGTGATAAAATCACTGTGATTATCAATGAAGATAATTCCATCACAACCGAGGATAATGGTCGTGGTATTCCTGTGGATATTCACAAAAAAGAAGGCGTCTCTGCTTTGGAGGTCGTGATGACTAAAATTGGAGCTGGAGGTAAATTTGATAAAGATTCTTATAAAGTATCTGGAGGTTTACACGGAGTTGGTGTAAGTTGTGTGAATGCACTTTCTGAGCATCTAAAAGCAACCGTTTTTAGAGACGGAAAAATTTATGAGCAAGAGTACGAACGTGGAAAAGCGATGTATCCTGTAAAGCAAACTGGAGAAACAGACCGAAGAGGAACAACGGTAACGTTTAAACCCGATCCTCAAATATTTACGCAAACTTTAATTTATGTCTACGAAACCTTGGCAAGCCGATTACGAGAATTGGCGTACTTGAACAAAGGGATTACAATTGTTCTTGTTGATGAAAGAGAAAAAGATGAAAAAGGAGAATTTTTAGGGGAAACGTTTCATTCTACAGAAGGACTTTCTGAGTTTATCAAATACTTGGACAGCAACCGTGATCCCATTATGAAAAAAGTAATTGCTTTCGAAGGAGAAAAAAACGGCGTTCCTGTAGAAGTCGCAATGATATACAATACCTCGTATTCTGAAAATTTACACTCCTATGTGAACAATATTAACACCCACGAAGGAGGGACGCATTTGTCAGGTTTCCGCCGTGGATTGACACATACTTTAAAGAAATATGCAGATGAATCCGGAATGTTAGACAAACTTAAGTTTGATATTGCAGGCGATGATTTCCGTGAAGGATTGACCGCTATTGTCTCTGTGAAAGTACAAGAACCTCAATTTGAGGGGCAAACAAAAACCAAGTTAGGAAATAGAGAAGTATCCGCTTCGGTCAGTCAGGCAGTTTCAGAAATGCTGACTAATTATTTAGAAGAAAATCCGGACGATGCTAAAATAATAGTTCAAAAAGTGATCCTTGCAGCACAAGCCCGTCATGCCGCCCAAAAGGCGCGTGATATGGTTCAGCGAAAAACAGTAATGAGTATTGGAGGGTTGCCTGGCAAACTGAGTGATTGTTCTGAACAAGATCCTGAAAAATGTGAAATTTACCTAGTCGAGGGAGATTCGGCAGGTGGAACTGCAAAAATGGGACGCGACAGAGCATTTCAAGCTATTTTGCCATTAAGAGGTAAAATCTTGAACGTAGAAAAAGCAATGACTCATAAAGTTTTTGAAAATGAAGAAATCAAAAACATATTCACTGCATTAGGAGTTACAATAGGTACAGAAGAAGATCCAAGAGCACTGAATCTATCCAAATTAAGATACCATAAAATTGTAATTATGTGTGATGCCGATATTGATGGTAGCCACATTGAAACACTTATTTTGACCTTCTTTTTTAGATACATGAAAGCATTGATCGAAAACGGTCATATTTATATTGCTACGCCTCCTTTATTTTTAGTTAAAAAAGGAGCTAAAAAAGAATATGCTTGGAACGATGAAGAACGTTTGGCGTTGATGGAACGATATGGTGATGGCGCAAAAATTCAGCGTTACAAAGGTTTAGGAGAAATGAATGCCATACAGCTTTGGGACACAACAATGAATCCAGAGTTTAGAACCTTACGTCAAATACAAGTTGACAATGGAACCGAGGCAGACCGTATCTTCTCAATGTTGATGGGAGACGATGTGCCACCAAGAAGAGAATTTATCGAGAAAAACGCTATTTATGCCAATATTGATGCTTAAACAATAACCCCAAATTTTATTTATATGAAAAAAACAATTATTTTTTGTTTGTTCCTAGTTGGAATGAACATATCCAACGCTCAAGATCTTGAAAGTGTTTTACTCGCATCTGATGATGCCAGTCTTTTACTTCAAAATTATCTTAGTCCATCAATGAAAGGACTCATGAACAGCATGAATGGTGGTTGGTACTCCACAGCTAAAACTCATAAAAAACTAGGGTTTGATGTTACTTTTGGACTCAATACCGCTTTTACGCCCAGTAAAGACAAAGTATTTCAATTTATAGCTGATGACTACAGATTTTTATCACCTGCAAACGGAGAAACAAGCATTCCAACCGTCTTAAGTAAAGATGAAACGGAAACAGAAATTAACGTATCTATCCCTTATGATGGTAATAAACTAAAAGTCGGCTCATTTAAAATGCCAGGAGGCATCGCAAAAGAGTTACCAGTCAATGCCATTCCAACCCCTTTTGTTCAAGTAGGTCTAGGTTTACCATTTAAAACAACGGTTAAATTAAGGTACGTGCCCAAAACGAATTTTGGATCAGATGTTGAAGCCAATTTAATTGGAGTGGGACTTCAGCATGATTTAACACAATACCTTGGACTCGTAGGAAAACTTCCTTTTTCTGTCTCTCTTTTAGGAGCCTACACAACTTCAACTGTTGATTATAACATTCAAAATGGAGATTTATCAAATCAAATTTCTGTAACCAACGGAGGTGCTCAATTCAAATTAAATACTTGGACTGTTCAAGCATTAGGCTCTTTAGATTTTCAAATTGTGACCCTCTATGGAGGTTTAGGTTTCAATAGAGGAACATCAACATTTGATATCAAGGGAGACTATAACCTTACATATCAGATTGAATCTCCTGATGGGACAAGTCAAGGTTCAATTGTTGAATCCATCTCAGATCCAATTAGTTTAAAATTCAAATCTGGAGGTACTCGTGCTACCTTGGGTGCGCGTTTAAATCTTCCTTTTATCAAGATTTTCGCAGATTACACGTTACAAGAATACAATACTGCAACCTTTGGTATTGCATTTAGTTTTAGATAATTATAGTAATAATAAAAAACAAATTAAAATGAAAATAACAGTAGTAGGCGCTGGAGCAGTTGGAGCAAGTTGCGCAGAATACATCGCCATTAAAAACTTTGCTTCCGAAGTTGTTTTATTAGATATCAAAGAAGGCTATGCTGAAGGAAAGGCAATGGACTTGATGCAATGTGCATCCCTAAATGGTTTTGATACAAAAATCACAGGCTCTACCAATGATTATAGTAAAACAGCGAACAGTGATATTTGTGTAATCACCTCAGGAATTCCTAGAAAACCAGGAATGACTCGTGAAGAACTGATAGGAATCAATGCAGGAATTGTCAAAACAGTCTCCACAAGTTTGGTAGAACACTCTCCAAACACAGTACTGATCGTTGTGAGTAACCCAATGGATACCATGACCTATCTCGCTCATAAAGTTACAGGACTTCCCAAACATAAAATTATTGGAATGGGTGGGGCTTTAGATTCCGCACGTTTTAAATACAGACTAGCAGAAGCCTTGGAAGCTCCAATAAGTGACGTGGACGGTATGGTGATCGGAGGGCATAGTGATGTAGGAATGGTTCCGCTAACATCCCATGCAACCCGAAACAGTATCAAAGTCTCAGAATTTATTTCAACCGAACGTTTAGAGCAAGTTAAAGAAGACACCAAAGTTGGTGGAGCAACCTTAACTAAACTTTTAGGAACGTCTGCTTGGTATGCACCTGGAGCAGCCGTGAGTGGACTGGTACAAGCAATTGCTTGCGATCAGAAAAAAATATTCCCCTGTTCTGTATT
>Ga0209771_1000133_pt1 | contig 45140 bp, 41 predicted proteins | sample SaaInl59LU_5_DNA_FD_184639 | JGI IMG/M metagenome (GOLD analysis project Ga0209771, IMG submission 184639) | Marine microbial communities from expanding oxygen minimum zones in the Saanich Inlet - ESP_59LU_5_DNA (SPAdes) (version 2) | ecosystem: Environmental > Aquatic > Marine > Intertidal zone... | reverse complement strand
GTAGAAAAACACTTTAAATGTCCAGTAATTTTATTTGATTACCCAGCAAATATCAAAGCATTTTACATGCGTTTAAATGATGATGGTAAAACAGTTAGAGCTATGGATGTTTTGTTTCCTGGCATTGGAGAAATGGTTGGTGGTGCACAACGTGAAGAACGTTATGATGTATTATTAGAAAAAATGAAAACCATGAATATTGACGAAAAAGAACTTTGGTGGTATTTAGACTTACGTAAGTTTGGTACAGCGGTTCATTCTGGCTTTGGTTTAGGTTTTGAAAGGTTAGTGCAGTTTACTACAGGAATGGGCAACATTAGAGATGTGATTCCTTTCCCAAGAACACCTCAAAATGCAGAATTTTAAAAAATAGTTGAATTTTTATTCAATCGTCATTCCCCTAAAAGAATGACGATTTTATTTTAACCTATTTGTTATATTTGTATATATGCTAAAACAAAGCTTACAATACAAGTTACTTCAAAAATTATCTCCACAACAAATACAGTTGATGAAGCTAATTCAATTGCCTACACAAGCTTTCGAAGAGCGTTTAAAACAAGAGATAGAAGAAAACCCGGCTTTAGATATTGGTAAAGATCAAAGCGATTCTTTTGACGAAGATTTATCAAATGAATTTGATGAAACTGGAACAGAAAAAATTGAGGCTGAAGACATTAATATAGATGAGTATTTAAGTGATGATGAAATACCTAACTACAAAACACAAGCCAATAATTATTCTGCTGATGATGAAGAAAAAAACCTACCCTATGCAGCTGGTACTAGTTTTCATCAATCTTTAAAAAACCAATTAAATACCTTTCGTTTAGATGAAGAGGAATTTGCTATTGCAGAGTTTTTAGTAGGCAGTATAGATGATAGTGGCTACATTAGAAGAGAAATTATAGACCTTGTAGACGATTTGGCTTTTACTGCAAATGTGTTTACAACGGAAGAAAAAGTAATCTCGGTATTAAAAAAAGCTGTACACAATTTAGACCCTTTAGGGGTTGGTGCTAGAGATTTAAAAGAGTGTTTAACTATACAATTAAAAGCAAAAGATAAAACTAAAATTAGAAGTTTAGCGATAGATATTTTAGAAACTGCTTTTGATCATTTTGTAAAAAAACATTACAATAAATTACAAGAAAAATTTCATATATCTGAAGAGGAATTAAAAGAGGTAAATTTAGAAATCTCTAAATTAAATCCAAAACCTGGTAGTTCTTACGCTGGAAATAATAAAATAGCAGAACAAATTGTACCCGATTTTTCTGTTAAAATTATAGATGGCGAATTAGATTTAACCTTGAACTCTAGAAACGCACCAGAATTGCGTGTTTCTAGTGAATATAACAACATGTTAAAGGGGTATAAAGAATCTAATATAAAAACCAAATCTCAAAAAGATGCAGTATTTTTCATCAAACAAAAATTAGATGCAGCAAAGTGGTTTATAGATGCTATAAAACAACGTCAGCAAACCCTTTTAGTAACTATGAACACAATTATGCACTACCAGTATGATTATTTTTTAACAGGTGATGAGCGCAAGTTAAAACCAATGATTTTAAAAGATATTGCAGATAAGATTAATATGGATATTTCTACGGTTTCTAGAGTAGCCAATAGTAAATATGTAGCTACACCATATGGAACAAAGTTAATTAAAGAGTTCTTTTCTGAATCTATGAAAAATGATCAAGGTGAAGATGTATCTACTAGAGAAATTAAAAAAATATTAGAAACTGTAATCGCAGAAGAAAATAAAAAAAAACCTTTAACAGACGAAAAACTAGCAGGAATTTTAAAAGAAAAAGGATACCCAATTGCTAGAAGAACTGTTGCTAAATATAGAGAACAATTAGACTTGCCTGTTGCTAGGCTAAGAAAAGAAATCTAGTGGAAAAATTTTACAAAACAATATCTGTAGTTTTACACCCAATAGTCATACCAACTATTGGTGTATTTCTATACTTTTTTTTAACGCCCAATAATTTAGAAAGCCAACAAAAACTAGCTATTTTAAGTTTGGTTTTTATAACTACTTATTTAATACCCTTGCTAATTCTAGTTATTTTTAAAAAAATAAAACTAGTAAAAAGTTTTAAAACAAAAAGCATAAGAGAAAGAAAATTACCCATAGCAATAATGATTATATTATTCTATCTCTTAGGAAACACCATTGTTAATATTTCTCAAATAAGAGATTTAGGGATACTTTTTTATGCTTCTAGTTTTGGTTTAATTCTAATCTATTTTCTTTTTGGATTTAATTTAAAAACAAGTATACATTTAATGTCTATTGGCATAGCTACCAGTTTCTTCTTAATTTTAGGAGAGGTTTATCCTATTAATTACGTACCAATAATTGTAATAGGTTTTTTATTTGCAGGATTATTGGGTAATGCAAGATTATATTTAAACGCTCACACAACAACAGAAGTTTATTTAGGTTTCTTTACTGGTTTTATAGCACCAATTAGTGTTTACTTATTTCTATAACAAATAATAAATAAGACCAAATTTTAAAATCTTGGTATTTATAGCTTCTGTGTTGATAGCTGCATCTTTAAAAATTGGTGATAAACCATAAAAAAGGTGCACATTAAATTCATCATAACCTGCAGAAAACGTTAAGCCATATTGCAAATTATTATAGGCATTTAAATTCTTATACTTAAAATTTTGTTGATTGGCATCCGTATACGAAAAAGTATTCTGTAGGTTATATATAAACTTTACTCCTGTGAAAACTCTCCAAAAATTATATTTTTTTGCATTAGAAGTTCTCCATCTAAACTCTAAAGGAAATTCTAAATTGTAAGTTTTAAATATGTTATTATTAATCGTATTATCGCTACTAAAGGTTGTAGATGTATTTACTTCATCAACTTTTAGTTTGTGATTAAAATAATCGTAACCAAAACCAACACCAGCAGCAAAAGAAACGCTACCTTGTTTGTTTAGAATGATATCTTTAAGGAACCCAGCAGATAATGCATAAGAGAAATTACTTTTGCTTATAAGTGAAGGTTGCTCATTTAGTTGACTATATGATATAGAAATATATAATTGATCTTCTGCGTACCTATCTCCCAATTGCAAAGTGTCTTTTTGAGCAAAAGAATTGACTACTGTGAATAGTAAATATAAAAAAGCAGCTTTGATTTTCATAATAAGTATAACGTAGTATAAAGATACAATATTTCAAAAATATGTTATAATTAAAATAAAAAGCAAAAAAAAGGGATAATTCTAAGAATTATCCCTTTTCTAAATACTATATATAAAATTAATTACCACCTACTTTAGAAGCAGAATAACTAATTTTAAGTGCATTCACATCTCTTAACTTTAATCTAATATCTGTAATTGTACCTACATTAGATTCTTTATCAGCCTTAATAGAAGTTGTCATAAAAGGTATTTCAGCTTCAGAAACTTTTTCTCTAGAGTTCATAATAAAAGCAGGTACATCATCTGCAGATGCTATTTTATCATTTAATTGAATTTTATTATACCCTACACCATATTTAGAGTCTTTAGCTTTACTTACATAAATAGTAGTAACTAAGCTTTTGTGCTCTAATTTTTTAACTTCTGTTGCAGAAGGTAATCTAGGAGCTTCTAATTTTAAATCTGTTTCTCTCATGGTAGTAGTTACCATAAAGAAAAATAATAACATAAATACAATGTCTGGTAATGCCGCTGTATTTACTGCTGGCATTCCTTTTTTCTTCTTTCTAAACTTAGACATATTATTATATTTTTAAATTAATTAGCAGACGTTGGTTCAGCATCAGAAATAATTTGAGGATATGCTAATTTTATATCTTCAACTTTTTTCTTTAAAGACTCATCAGTTCTTGCTTTCTTATATGCTTCTTCTAGCTCATCAAAAGATGTGCCATAACGCTCCGTTGCCAACCTATTACGTAATTCTGTATAAGCTTTTAAAAGTTCATTTTGTACTTTTAAGTAGGTACCATAATCAGTACCTCTATCACTCTGTACAGAAATAATTGCTTTGTTGGGATGATCGGAAGATGATTCACTCTTTTCTCCTTTACAATAAGTACAAGGACCAGTTGCTACACCATTTTCTACTTTTCCTTCACCTCCACCATTGTCAATAAAAGCTTTTGCAGCTTCTTTTAATTCTTTAATTTCCATACGAGCGTCTTCTACAAGAAGTTCGTTATTTCTATTAATATTTACTTCGAAGATGTTTTTCTCCTTAATAATTGGAGGTACATAATCTGGTGGTGGTTTTTCTGATAACTTTTTAGAAATACCAGAATCTACATTCATAGTGGTAGTTACTAAAAAGAAAATTAATAGCAAGAAAGCAATATCTGCCATAGAACCTGCATTAATTTCTGGATTCTCTCTTCTTGCCATAATTTTATGATTTTATTAATCCTTTAACTAAATCGTATACAAAAAAGAAAGATGCTATTCCACCAAGTATAATACTATATAAAATACCTGTACCAACCCATTTATTAGTTGTAGATCCTTCTTCTCCACCTTCTAATACAACACCTTGAGTATCTAAAACAGCTTGTGTATCAGACATCACGTAAGCTATTATTAAAACAACAGCTAAAACACCAATACCAAGTATGGTTTTTTTAAGGTTTTGCGGATTTCTTATCAAACTCCATAGAGATAGTAATACTGCTATTACTACTGCTGCATAGAACAAGAAAGTAGAGAAATAAATTATTGGACTAATTACTTTATTTTGCAAGTCACCATCTTCTTTTAAAAGATCAGCATCCTCCATAAATATTCTTATGAAAAGAAATGCTCCTATAATGGCGATGACTGCAATTAAAATATTTAAAATTTTATTGCTTTTCATCTTGTCTTATTATTTTTTATATTTTACTAATAAATCTATTAATTGAATTGAAGCATCCTCCATATTGTTTACAATACTATCGATTTTAGAAACGATATAGTTGTAAAAAATCTGTAAAATAATTGCAACAATTAAACCAAATACTGTAGTTAATAATGCGATTTTAATACCACCTGCTACTACTGCTGGAGAAATATCATTTGCAACTGCAATTCTATCAAAGGCATCAATCATACCAATTACAGTTCCCATGAAACCTAACATTGGTGCTAATGCAATAAATAATGATAACCAAGATACGTTTTTCTCTAAAAGACCCATTTGAACTCCTCCATAAGAAACTACTGCTTTTTCAGCTGCATCTACACCTTCATCTACTCTATCTAAACCTTGGTAAAAAATAGATGCTACAGGTCCTTTAGAATTTCTACAGATTTCTTTTGCAGCTTCTACACCACCAGAACTTAAAGCATCATCTACGTTTGCTACTAATTTCTTAGTATTTGTAGTTGCCATGTTTAAATAAATAATTCTTTCTATTGCAATGGCTAAACCTAATATTAAGGCTACCAATACAATTCCCATAAATTGTGGGTCACCCTCAATAAAACGAAGTTTTAACTCTTGGTGGAAAGTTCTTGATTCTTCAGTTGCTTCTTGTGCGAAAGTTGATTGAATAGCTCCAAAAAACATTAATCCTGTTACAGATAGGACATTTACTACTTTTTTCATCTTTGTTATAATTAATTTTTAATAGTTAACGGGTTAAATATATAAATTTTCATTTCAAATTAAATAAAAATATATCAATTTAATTTTAATTTTTTTTCTTTGAAATGGAGTGGCAAGTAACAAAAAAAATGTTGTCCCTCAAAAAAATTTAATCTATTTTATGTAAAAATAATGTTTTTTTTTCTAGATGTATAATTTTAACAAAAACTATTTTTTAGTAATTTCTCCTCTTAATGATTTTTGAAAGTGGTATTTAAACATTTCTAAAGATAAATCTTCATTTAACAAGTACATTAATTTTGCAACCGCAGATTCTGTTGTTATATCTAAACCACTAATTACACCTATTTTTTTTAATTTTACACTAGTATCATAATGACCTAAAATTACACTACCTCCAGAGCATTGGGTTACGTTTACAACTTTAATTTCTTTTGCTATGGCTTTTTTAAGTAAGTTGATAAACCAGGTTTCATTAGGTGCATTACCAGAACCATAACTCTCTAAAATAACCCCTTTTAAATTTTGTATGCTTAAAATTGCCTCTACAGTTGCTTTTGTAATTCCAGGAAATAATTTTAAAATTACCACATCTGATATCAAATTTTTTCTAACAACTATAGGTTTTTCTTTTTCTGTTGGTTTGAATAATAACGCTTCATTAAACTTTAAATGCACCCCGCTTTCTGCTAGTGCAGGGTAATTCATCGATGCAAAAGCTTCAAATTGTTCTGCACTAATTTTTGTTGTTCTGTTAGCTCTATATAGTTTATACTCAAAATATAAACATACCTCTTTAATTAAAGGTTGATGTTGTTTTCTAACAGAGGCAATTTCTATAGAGGTAATTAAATTCTCTTTTGCGTCTGTTCTTAAATCTCCAATGGGTAATTGAGAACCGGTAAAAATGATAGGTTTTTGTAAGTTTTCTAACATAAAACTTACCGCAGAAGATATATAAGACATGGTATCTGAACCTGTAAGGATAACAAAACCATCAAACTTTGTGTAATTAGACTCTATTATCTCTACAATATCAATATAATATTGTGTATTCATATTAGAAGAATCTATAGGTTCTTTAAAAGAAATACTCTTTATATTACAGTTTAATTGCTGTAATTCTGGTATATTTTGTACAATCTCACTAAAATCAAAAGCTTTTAAAGCATTTGTTTTATAGTCTTTAACCATACCAATGGTACCTCCTGTATATATGATGAGTATGTTGGGCTTGTTTGTCATTTTGTCATTAAATTCTAAATATTCTATTAAATTTTAATATTTCAGCAGAAAAATCATCAAAAAAAAGCATTTATAAATAAAATGGAATACTTTATGTTGTAAATTTATCAAACAAAAAATGAAATACAATTTAAAAATTTATAAATTATGATAGGTTTCTATATTTTAATTGGTGTTATCTCTTTAATGAGCATGCTGGTTAGCAATCAACTTAAAAGTAAATTTAAAAAATACTCTCAAACTCAGTTAAGAAACGGAATGTCTGGTGCAGAAATTGCTCAAAAAATGTTGGCAGACAATGGTATTTTTGATGTAAAAGTAATTTCTACTCCTGGTAAATTAACAGACCACTACAACCCAAAAGACAAAACTGTAAATTTAAGTGAAGCTGTGTACAACCAAAGAAATGCAGCAGCAGCTGCTGTGGCTGCGCACGAAGTTGGGCATGCTGTTCAACATGCAAAAGCCTATAGTTATTTAAGTATGCGTTCTCAATTAGTACCTATTGTAAGTGTTACTTCTAAATTTTCTCAATGGTTAGTAATTGGTGGATTAATTTTAGGTGCTGCTTCTGGCGCTACTAGCATTGGTTTTTATATAGCTATTGCTGGTTTGGTTTGTATGGGTTTTGCAACATTATTTAGTTTTATAACCTTGCCTGTAGAATATGACGCAAGTAACAGGGCTTTGGCTTGGTTAAAAAACAAAAACATGGTATCTCAAGAAGAATATGCTGGTTCTAAAGATGCTCTTAAATGGGCCGCAAGAACCTACTTGGTAGCTGCTTTAGGTTCTTTAGCAATGCTTTTATATTGGGGATTGCAAATTTTAGGTGGTAGAGATTAATATTTTTTACATTAGTAAATAATAAATTTTTAGTGTACAAAATACTGCAATTTTAATTGGAGTATTTTCTCTTTTTAAAAAGGTGATACATTTTGTACCTTTACTGATATAATGATTACTAAGTGGATTTAAACGTACTAAATACATCATTACAAAGTTGCTGTTACCAACCATTAACTGGTTATTTTAGAGATGGATTTTGTAAAACAACCGCAGATGATTATGGCACACACACTGTTTGTGCTATAGTTACTAAAGAGTTTTTAGAGTATTCTGCCTTCAGAGGAAATAACCTAATGACCCCAATGCCGCATTGGAATTTTCCAGGACTACAACCTGGAGACAAATGGTGTTTGTGTATTTCTAGATGGTTAGAAGCAGAAAAAGCAGGGAAAGCTCCTTTTATAATTTTAGAAGCAACACACAAAAAATCTTTACAATATACTTCTTTAGAAATGCTAAAAAAATATGCTTTTAAAGAATAATTAAATGGAAAACTATTGGGATAAAATAGAATTAACAGCTCTTTTAATAGATGCTGGTTTGGTTATTTTAATTTGGATGGTGCAATTAATAGTGTATCCTAGTTTTTTATTTTTTAACAAAAACCACTTATTTTTATGTCATAAAAAATACACCCATAGCATTGCAACTATTGTTATTCCTTTAATGACAAGTCAGTTCGCATTTGCTTTTTTAGCTTTGTTTTACAAATCAGTATTTTTTAGTATACCGTATTTTAGTATCGTTTTATTTTTGTGGGTTTTTACTTTTTGGAGCTTTGCTCCGCTACATTTTAAAATTTCAAAAGAAAAAATAACACACAATACTTTACAATTACTTGTAAATAGAAATTGGCTACGTACCTTTTTATGGTCTCTTTTATTCATTTTTCACCTTTTCTTTTTTCAATAAAAATTTCAGTTTTAATTCGTTTCAGGAAACCTTTTAATATTTTTAAGCGTCTGTAATTTGTAAGAAGAAAGCCAAACACTTAATGAGGTAGTAATTAAAAGTAAAAGACTGGTAAATAAACAAAATGTAGAAAAACTAATTGTAGATTTAGAAAAATCGGAAATGATTAACACCAACCTGCAAGATGTAATGCGAAAAATATCAGGTGTTTTAGTAACTAATAATGGTATTTCTATTACTGGTAATAATGGTGTTAGAATCCTTATAAAGGATAAAACCACAGCGTATATAAATATGGAAAAAGAATAAATATATTCGCCAAATATTATTTTTTTTAGAAATTTTATTCACTAAAATTATATTTATTTTAATAGTGAATTGAGCTGACAAACAAGTTTAGCCCTGATTGGAATGGCATCCTTTTTATGCTGAACTCGTTTCTGTATAAAAAGATATAATGGAAAGCAGGAAATAGCTTCAAAAAAAACCTTCTTGATTGCTCAAAAAGGTTTTAAATTATATATTTTATCTTAATTCTAAAATCTTGATTATTTTTCTAATCATTCAATTTTAAAACCGCCATAAATGCTTCTTGTGGTATTTCTACATTACCTACTTGACGCATTCTTTTCTTACCTTTTTTCTGTTTTTCTAACAGTTTACGTTTTCTAGAAATATCTCCACCATAACATTTTGCAGTTACGTCTTTACGTAAGGCTTTGGTTGTTTCTCTAGCAATAATTTTTGCACCAATTGCTGCCTGAATTGGAATATCAAACTGCTGTCTTGGAATTAAAGTCTTTAATTTTTCTACAATTTTTTTACCAATGGTATAGGCATTATCTGTATGTAATAATGCAGAAAGTGCATCTACAGTATCTCCATTTAATAAAATATCTACACGTACTAATTTAGATTCTTTCATACCAATTGGATGATAATCGAAAGAAGCATAACCCTTAGAAACGGTTTTTAATCGGTCGTAAAAATCGAATACAATTTCTGCCAAAGGCATTTCAAAAATTAACTCTACACGTTCTGTAGTTAAGTAGGTTTGGTTTATAATTTGCCCACGTTTTTCGATACACAAACTCATAACCTGCCCAACAAAATCAGATTTTGTTACAATAGAAGCTTTTATAAAAGGCTCTTCTACTCTATTTAATTTACTTGGTTCTGGTAAATCTGATGGATTGTTTACAATTATTGCTTCGTCTGGATTTTTATTGGTATACGCATAATAAGACACGTTAGGTACTGTAGTAATTACAGTCATGTTAAACTCTCGCTCTAAACGTTCTTGTATAATTTCCATGTGCAACATGCCTAAGAAACCACATCTAAAACCAAAACCTAGCGCTGCAGAACTTTCTGGTTGAAACACCAAAGAAGCATCATTTAATTGTAGTTTTTCCATAGAACTACGCAATTCTTCGTAATCCTCTGTATCTACAGGATAAATACCTGCAAAAACCATTGGTTTTACATCTTCAAAACCATCTATTAAATCTGAAGTTGGCTTTTCAAAATCGGTAATAGTATCTCCTACTTTTACTTCTTTTGCTGTTTTAATACCTGTAATTAAGTAACCAACATCTCCAGTTTTTATTTCTTTTTTAACAACTTGCGTTAATTTTAAAGTACCTACTTCATCTGCATTGTACTCTTTGTTTGTAGCCATAAATTTTATTTGCTGATTCTTTTTGATAGAACCATCAATAACTCTAAAATAGGTTTCTATACCTCTGTAAGAATTGTAAACAGAATCAAAAATTAAGGCTTTTAAAGGTGCATCAGGGTTTCCCTTAGGTGCAGGAACTCTTTCTATAATTGCTTTTAAAATATTATCTACACCAAAACCTGTTTTACCACTTGCGTGAATAACTTCTTCTGGATCGCAACCTAATAAATCTACAATATCATCTGTTACTTCTTCTGGATTTGCACTTGGTAAATCTACCTTGTTTAAAACAGGAATAATTTCTAAATCATTCTCTAAAGCCAAGTATAAGTTAGAAATGGTTTGTGCTTGTATACTTTGAGCCGCATCTACAATTAGCAAAGCGCCTTCACAAGCTGCAATAGAACGTGAAACTTCGTAAGAAAAATCTACGTGACCTGGAGTGTCTATTAAATTAAGAATATATTTTTCTCCATCCAACTCATAATCCATTTGAATGGCGTGCGATTTTATGGTAATGCCACGTTCGCGCTCCAAATCCATATTATCTAATAACTGATTTTGCTTTTCTCGTTCAGTTACAGAACCTGTATAATCTAACAATCTGTCTGCCAAAGTACTTTTACCATGGTCTATGTGTGCGATTATACAAAAGTTTCTAATGTTTTTCATACTTCGTTTTCTAACTACTTTCAATTCGCAAAGATATGGTATTTACCACCCTTTACAAACAAAAAAAGTACAATGGATTTCATTGTACTTTTTGCTATTTATTTTTAGTAAATATTTACAAATCTGTTTCTAATTCTGCAATAGCCACTTTAAATTCTTCCCAGTTTATGGTGTCATCACTATTTGTATCATGGCCTTTTAATAATTCATTTGCTACAAAACCAGAGATAAAACCATTTATTTCTGCTGCTCTTAGCACTTTTTTAATTTCAAATTTATTTAATCTGGCATCTTCATCAGAATCAAAAAAACGAAAAGCTTCTTCTGGTGAATCAAATTGATTGGTAATTAAAATTCTAATTTTTCTTAAAATATCTACTTTTACGCTCATATTTACTTTTTTTTTGGTTGATGGCTTAAGTTAAGTAATTAAAATTAATCTTGCCATTCTGCAATAAATAAATTTGTATCACGCCCTCCACCATTGTTTCTGTTTGACGAAAAAGCCAACTTTTTGCCATCATTAGAAAATACAGGGAAAGCATCAAACGTTTCTCCATGTGTTACTCTTTCTAAATTTTTCCCATCAATATCTATCAAATATAAATTAAAAGGAAAGCCTCTTTCTGCTTCAAAATTAGAAGAAAATAATATTTTTTTTCCTGAAGGATGAAAAAACGGACTCCAATTGGCATTGCCTAAATCTGTTAATTGACGTAATTCTGAACCATCTGCATTACAGATATACAATTCCATTTCTGTAGGTTCTACCAAACCTTCTGCTAACAAATCTTTGTAAGCTTTAATTTCTTCTTTGGTTTTTGGTCTAGAAGAACGAAAGATAATTTTTGTACCATCTGGAGAGAAAAATGCACCACCATCATAACCCAACTCATCTGTAATTTGTTTTACATCTGTACCATCAATATTCATGGTATACAATTCTAAATCTCCACTTCTGGTTGATGTAAATACAATTTTATCGCCTTTTGGAGACACTGTCGGTTCTGCATCATAGCCTTTTTCATTAGTTAATTGTTTTACAATATTCCCTTCTAAATCTGCTACAAAAATGTCGAAACTATCATACACAGGCCAAATGTATTTTCCGTTTTTACGCAAAGGTACTTCTGGGCAATTCTCATCTACCAAATGTGTAGATGCATAAATAATATGTTTGTTGTCTGGTAAAAAATACGCACAAGTTGTACGTCCTTTTCCTGTAGAAATAATAGGTGGCATTTTGTCTTTAAAGTTCTCATCTGCATTCATTAAAAACATTTGATCGCAACTAACATTCCAGTTTTTATAATTCGATTGAAATACCAATTGTTTATCATCAAAACTCCAATATGCCTCTGCATTATCGCCCCCAAAAGTTACCTGACGTAAGCTTTTAAAGTGTGTTTCTTCTGGATAAATTAAAGAGTTTTTGTTTACAACCTTTTCTGTAATATTGGTTTCAGTTGATTTTTTATTGTTTTTACAAGAAAGTAATAAAAAGGCGATTAGTAGTGTAGAAAGAATTCTCATTTTCTGTTTTTATTAATTAACTTTGTAAAATTAATATTTATCGTTATGAGAAACATTCTATTTCTAGTTTTTTTATCAATTTTATTTTCTTGTAAATCAACTATTAACCAAGAAGAACGCATTAAAGAAGATGTTTCTTTTTTAGCTTCTGATGCTTTAGAAGGAAGACAGACAGGAACTGAAGGAGAAAAAAAAGCAGCCCACTATATTTCTAATCGTTTTATAGAACTAGAATTACAACCTAAGGGAACAAAAAAATACTTACAACCCTTTACATTTAAGCCAAAAACAAATCCACATGATGCAGTTAAATTTGATGTAAATGGAAACGGAACCATTACAGGAAATAATGTAATTGGTTTTTTAAATAACAATGCAGAAAATACGGTAATTATTGGCGCACATTATGATCATTTAGGTTTTGGTGGCGAAGGTTCTTTATACAAAGATTCTATTAAAGCAGTACACAATGGTGCAGATGATAATGCATCTGGTGTTGCTATTCTGCTAAATTTAGCTGCCAAATTAAGAAAGAAAAATACTAGTAACAATTACTTATTTATGGCTTTTTCTGGAGAAGAAATGGGACTTTTAGGTTCTAATTACTTTGTGAAAAACCCAACAATAGATACCAAAAAAGTATCCTATATGATTAATATGGATATGGTTGGTAGGTTAAAAAAAGATAGTACCCTGGCTGTATACGGTACAGGAACTTCGCCCATTTTTAAACAGGTTTTAAAATCGCACAACAATAATTTTAAATTAATTCAGCAAGAATCTGGTGTGGGCCCAAGTGATCATACTAGTTTTTATTTAGCAGACATCCCTGTGTTGCACTTTTTTACGGGTCAGCATGAAGATTACCACAAGCCTAGTGACGATTCTGAAAAACTAAATTATAAAGGAATGGAAACCATTAGCAAATACATTTTTAACGTAATTACAGATTTGGATGATAATGGAAAACTTACTTTTAGAAAAACAAAAAACGAAAGTGAAGAAACTCCGCGTTTTAAAGTTGGTTTGGGGGTAATACCAGATTATTTATTTGATGGTCAGGGTATGAGAATTGATGGCATTTCTGAAGACAAACCTGCACAAAAAGCGGGTTTACAAAAAGGTGATATTGTAATACAGTTAGGAGATAGTATAGTAACCAATATGATGAGTTACATGCGTGCTCTATCTGTTTTTGAAAAAGGAGACAAAACAAAAGCGGTAGTTAAAAGAGGTTCTGAAACTTTAGAAAAAGAAATTAACTTTTAAAAAAATTATTTTGGCAAAAATAGGCAATATCCAACTTCCAGAATTTCCATTATTATTAGCACCTATGGAAGACGTTTCTGACCCACCTTTTAGAGCCTTGTGCAAAGAAAATGGTGCAGATGTTGTGTATACAGAATTTATTTCTTCTGAAGGATTGATTAGAGATGCTGCCAAAAGTGTGATCAAATTAGATATCTACGAAAAAGAGCGTCCTGTTGGCATTCAGATTTTTGGGGCTAATTTAGATTCGATGCTAAAAACAATTGAGATTGTTGAGAAATCGAATCCAGATATAATTGACATTAATTTTGGTTGTCCTGTAAAAAAAGTAGTTTCTAAAGGTGCTGGTGCAGGTATTTTAAAAGATATCGATTTAATGGTTTCTCTTACAGAAGCTATGGTAAAACATACCAATTTGCCAATTACCGTAAAAACACGTTTGGGCTGGGATCACGATTCTATAAGAATTGTAGAAGTTGCAGAACGTTTGCAAGATGTGGGTTGTAAAGCCATTTCAATTCATGGTAGAACACGTGCACAAATGTACAAAGGCGATGCAGATTGGAAACCTATTGCTGCTGTAAAAAACAATCCAAGAATGCACATTCCTGTTTTTGGAAATGGAGACGTTACCACACCAGAAAGAGCCATGGAAATGCGCGATAAATATGGTTTAGATGGTGCTATGATAGGTAGAGCTGCTATTGGATATCCTTGGTTTTTTAACGAAGTAAAACACTTTTTTAAAACAGGAGAACATTTAGCAAAACCAACCATTGCAGAAAGAACAGCTGTTGCCAGAAGACATTTACAAATGGCTATTGATTGGAAGGGAGAACATTTAGGTGTAGTAGAAACTAGAAGACATTATACCAATTACTTTAAAGGAATTCCTCATTTTAAAGAATATAGATTAAAAATGGTAACTTCTGATGATCCAAAGGATGTTTTTAGCGCTTTTGATGAAGTAGAAGCTAAATTTGGGAATGCTACCCTACCTGAAATTGGGTAATTTATTTTTCTAAAATATTCAGTTTTCTCTAAAAGGCTGATATTTATCATTTCTTTAGACTCGAATATTAACTACTTTTAAGTGTATAATTTAAAAATCGAGAATTATGGAAGTAGCTATTCAATTTGTAAACATACCAACTAGTGAAGCTTTAGAAACTTACACCAAAGGAAAATTGGAAAATTTAGAAAAAAAATACGAAGACATTATTAATGTTACTGTATTTTTTAAAAGAGAAAATTCACCTAAAAAATTAGGTAGAATTTGCGAAATGGAATTAAGTCTTGCTGGTTCTAGAATTTTTGCATCATCTAACAAAAAAAATTACGAATTAGCTGTAAAACAAACCATTAGCGATTTAGAAAAACAATTGAAAAAAAGAAAAGGCGTTCTAAAGCCTTATATGTAATTATGTATAGTTGTATCAATTCTGTATTGAAATTTCAATACAGAATTGGTATTACTTTTCTACAAAACTTTTAGAAATTCTACTACTGGCAATTTTAGCTGCCATATATCCTAATAAAGTAATTGTAAAAAACACGATTAAAAAATTGGTAAATCTTAACTCTACTGGATAGGCTAAATCTGGTACAATCATAAACAAACTAAATTTTTGTTGTAATAGTACTAAAACTATCCCTAGAAATAAACCTATACACATACCAATAAAAGTTAGTAGAAAACCTTGTAAGACAAATATTTTTTTAACCTCTTTTATGGTAGCTCCTAAGTTATAGAGTGTTTTTAGGTTGTGTTTTTTATCGATTATCATCATAATAATGGCACCAATTACATTGAATAATGCTATAATAACAATAAGTGTAAATATTAAATAAGAAACAAAATTTTCGGTATTAATTACCTTGTAAAAAACTTCGTTTAACTGTGCTTTGGTTTGTACTTTATAACTATCACCTAACTCTTTTGATAGTTGTTCTACTACTTGGTTTGCTTTGGAAATATCTTTTAATTTTACCTCTATAGCAGTAACTTGATTATTTTTAAAACGGAGTAATTTTTTAGCTTCCACTAGAGATGTAAACACAAATTTACCCTCAAAATCTTCTGTACCAGAATAAATACCTACAATTTGTACGTTTATTTTATAAAACGGATTTCGAAGGTTTATAAAACCTTTACCAGGTTTTGGAACCATTATTTTTAAAGGCTCTCCATAATTAAGGGTTCCTAAAGAAAGTTTATTAGAAATGCCTCTACCAATGACAGCTGTATTGCTAAAATCTTGATACAACCACGAACCTACATACAGTGCAGAATCTAATTTAGAGATTTGTGTATAATTATCTTCAACACCTTTTATGTAAGCAATTTCTGTTTTTTCTTTGTATTCTAAAAAAACACGTTCTTCAATAACTTTTGTGGTTTCTTGTATAGAAGTATTGCTTAAAAGTATCTCAGAAAGTGCTTGAGTAATAAAAAAAGATTTTCCTTTTTGTGATGTAATTTTAATATCTGGGTCAGAAACATCTAATAAATTGTAACTAAAAGTTCTTAAACCAGAAAAACCAGATAGAATAATAAACAAGGCTAAAGAGCCTACAATGACACCAAAAGAAGCAATAATTGTTATAATATTGATGGCATTATTGCTAGTTTTAGAAAACAAGTATCTTTTAGCAATGTAAAAGGGAAAACTCTTCATATTGTTTTCTTTAGATACTTATAAAACTATCTTTTTTGACGTTTTGGTAATACCTCTGGGTTTTTAATTGGGTCTGCGTCTTTACCTTTTAAAGATTGATCTATTTCTTCGATATAATCTAACGTATCATCGCCAAAAAATAATAACTCTGGCATTCTACGTAATTGGTTTTTGGTTCTTTTTGCCATTTCGTGACGAATTAAAGGGGTATTTGATTGTACTCCTGTAATAATTTCGTCTCTTTTTTCTGATGGAAAAATGCTTAAATATACTTTTGCAACTCCTAAATCTGAGGTTACATGTACTTTAGAAACAGAGATAATTACTCCTTTCATTCCATCTTGTGCTGCTTTTTGCAACACATCTACCAAGTCTTTTTGTAAAACTCCTGCAATTTTACGCTGTCTGTTTGTTTCTTCCATGGCACAAATTTACAATATTTTTACGGAGTATATATCTTATTTTTAATAGGCATACATCACCAAAGTTACGCAGTTTTTTTTATTTAGTTTGGTAAATAAAACATCACAACAACCAACTATTTTTTTTGGGGTATGAATTATTTAGTTTAGTATTCAATAGGGAAAGTCAAATAATACTTTCTAAAAGTAAAATATTTTTCTTGAAACTAAAAAACCTCAAAACAAATTGTTTTGAGGTTTTTAGTAATTGAATACTTTGTTAGCTAGGTATTAGTCAGCTAGTATCATTGCTTTATTATCATTTAATTCTAAAGTACCAGAGTTAATTTTTATAACTAATTTATCACTCATAGTTTCAAACTTTTCTTTAAACTTATCATCTAAAACAACGTTAGCTGCTTTTATAGCAATACGACCTTCAGTTAAATTAGCAACAATAGGTGCGTGATTATTTAATATTTGAAACTCACCATTAGTACCAGGAGCAGTAAAAGAATCTACCTCTGATGAAAATAATATAGCTTCTGGTGTAACTATTTCTAAAAACATATTTATTTAGTTTTTAGTTTTTAGCTTTTAGTCTTTCGTTATTATTTATAACTTGAAACTTAAAACTTAAAACTTGTTTATGCTTCTGCTAACATTTTTTCTCCAGCATCAATTGCATCTTGAATTGATCCTCTTAGGTTAAATGCTGCTTCAGGATATTTATCTAATTCACCATCCATAATCATATTAAAGCCTTTAATAGTATCTTTAATATCTACTAGAACACCAGGTATACCTGTAAATTGTTCTGCTACGTGGAATGGTTGAGATAAGAAACGTTGTACACGTCTTGCTCTATGTACTACTAATTTATCTTCTTCAGATAATTCTTCCATACCTAAAATAGCAATAATATCTTGTAATTCTTTATAACGTTGTAAAATTTCTTTTACTCTTTGTGCACAGTTGTAGTGCTCATCACCTAAAATATCTGCAGTTAAAATTCTAGAAGTAGAATCTAGTGGATCTACTGCTGGGTAAATACCTAATTCTGCAATTTTACGAGACAATACTGTTGTTGCATCTAAGTGAGCAAATGTTGTTGCTGGTGCAGGGTCAGTTAAATCGTCTGCAGGAACGTATACTGCTTGTACAGAAGTAATAGAACCTTTTTTAGTTGATGTAATACGCTCTTGCATTGCACCCATTTCTGTTGCTAAAGTTGGTTGATAACCTACTGCAGAAGGCATACGCCCTAATAAGGCAGACACCTCAGAACCAGCTTGAGTAAATCTAAAGATATTATCTACGAAAAATAATACATCTTTACCTTGAGTATCTCCAGCTCCATCTCTAAAATATTCTGCAATTGTTAAACCAGATAATGCAACTCTTGCACGTGCTCCAGGAGGTTCGTTCATTTGACCAAAAACAAATGTTGCTTTAGAGTCTTTCATACCAGGTTTGTCTACTTTAGACAAGTCCCATCCACCTTCTTCCATAGAATGCATAAAATCATCTCCGTATTTTATAATACCAGATTCTAACATTTCACGAAGTAAGTCATTTCCTTCACGAGTTCTTTCTCCAACACCTGCAAAAACTGATAAACCACCATGTCCTTTTGCAATGTTGTTAATTAATTCTTGTATTAAAACTGTTTTACCTACTCCTGCTCCACCAAATAAACCAATTTTACCACCTTTTGCATATGGTTCAATTAAGTCAATTACTTTAATACCTGTAAATAAAACTTCTGTAGAAACAGATAAATCTTCAAATTTTGGTGCAGATCTATGAATTGGTAAACCATCTTTACCTTCTTTTTTTAAGTTTCCTAAACCATCAATTGCATCTCCAGTTACATTAAATAAACGACCATAAATATCGTTTCCTATTGGCATTTGAATAGGATTCCCTGTAGCAATTACTTCTACTCCTCTACTAAGACCGTCAGTAGCATCCATAGAAATGGTTCTTACTGTATCTTCTCCAATATGTTGTTGTACTTCTAATACTAATGTAGAACCGTCAGCTTTTTTAATTTCTAATGAATCATAGATTTTAGGAAGCTCATTTTCTGTATTGAATTCAACATCAATTACTGGGCCAATAATTTGAGAAACTTTTCCTGTTGTTGTAGACATCTGTATCTAATTATAATTATTATTTGTATTTTGAGATTTAGCATCTCATTTTCAGCTTGCAAAGTTAATTCTTTTGAATGAATTTAAAAAAGTTTTTTTATATAAACTCAAATATAAATTCATAAAAAAACCTCACCAATTCGGTGAGGTTTTGTTTAATATGTTATTAAAACTATTTCTTGTTAGATACTTTAATAACAGCTCTTCTATTTTGAGCTCTACCAGCTCTAAATTTATTATCTGCAATTGGTTGTCCTTCTCCATAACCAATAGCTTCTAATCTTGTAGCATCTACTCCTTTTTTAACTAAATAATCTCTTACAGCAATTGCTCTTTTTTCTGAGATTCTTAAGTTTAATGGTGCAGAACCTAAACTATCAGTATGGCCTTCTATTAGAAATGTAGCATTAGGGTTGTTGTTCATTACTTTACTTATTTCATCTAATTTTGAAGTAACCCCTGGTTTGAAAGAAGTTTTATCTAAGTTAAATAAAATTGCTTTAGAATAATTTTCTAAAGATGCTTCAGCTTCCTTTGTAATAACTGGTGCAGGACATCCGTTGTTAGATGCAACTCCTGCTTCGTTAACGCATTTATCATCTTTGTCTAATACTCCATCACCATCAGTATCTGGCCATGGGCACCCTCCATTTGCAACTGGGCCTGCTTCGTTAGCACATTTATCATTTTTATTAATTACTCCATCTCCGTCTGAATCTGGACAACCTTTGTTAGCTTTAGTTCCTTTTTCATTTGGACACATGTCATCTTTATCAGCAATACCGTCTCCATCAGCATCTGGACAACCGTTCATAGCGGCTAAACCTGCAACATTAGGACAAGCATCATCAGAATCTTTGATTCCATCGCCATCAGCATCTGGACAACCATTGAATTCTTCTAATCCTGCAACCTCTGGACAAGCATCAAATTTATCGTATATTCCATCTCCATCAGTATCTTTTCCACCAAATTTTATAACTAAACCTAATGAGTGTTGCCAATGATCCTGAACCATATCATCAAAACCATGTCTAGCTCCTGTATGAAAATTTAAACCTAAATTTTCGTTAAACCAAAAATTAGCACCTGCTCCAAAAGTTAGCATTCCTGCTCCTTCAGAGTCAACAGAAACATAAGCTCCTCCTAAATGAACATAAGGATCGAACCAAGCTGTCTCACCAATTAATCTGTTTACATCATATTTAACTGATGCATCCAAAGCCCAGTATAAAATATCTGAATCATTTACATTTCTAAATGTTTCAATTTTGTTTAAAGACCCTGCAAGTTGTAAAGAAAAACCTTTTTCTAAGTATTTCTCAGCAGAGATTCTAGAAATAGAAGGTAATACATTCCAGTCTTCATCAGATCCTAGTAAATCCTTAAAGTGGTCTCCATCTGTAACAGAAGCAAAAATAAAGTCTACAGCATTAACACCAAAGCCTACAGCGAATGGGTTGTTTTCATCTTGTGCATTTACGTTGCTAATTGTTACCAACGCAAACAAAGCTATCACAGCTAATTTTAATCGTTTCATTATCAAATTTTTAAATTAAAAGTTTGTTATTTTAAAGGCAAAAGTAAGTTGTTAAAACTTATCTGCAAAATCAAATCTACAAAAAAATAAAAAAAAACACAACTTTTACGGTTCTTATATTATTTTTAATTCTTTTCCTACTTTAATAAAAGCGTTTATAGCTTTATCTAAATGTGCTTTATTATGTGCTGCAGAGAGTTGTACTCGTATTCTTGCTTTTTCTTTAGGAACCACCGGAAAAAAGAAACCTATTACATAAATACCTTCATTTAAGAGTTTATTTGCCATAGTTTGAGAGAGTTTTGCATCATATAACATGACCGGCACAATAGCAGCATCTGCCCCAACTAAGTCGAAACCTGCTTTTTCCATTTCTGTTCTAAAGTAGTTTGTATTCCATTCTAATTTATCTCGTAAAGTTGTATCATTTGCTATTAAATCAAATACTTTTAGAGAAGCCCCAACAATTGCAGGTGCTAAAGAATTAGAAAATAAATAAGGTCTAGAACGTTGTCTTAGAATTTCTATAATTTCTTTCTTACCAGTAGTATAACCTCCCATAGCACCACCTAGAGCTTTTCCTAAGGTTCCTGTTACGATATCTACTCGATCCATTACATTTTTTAATTCTACAGTTCCACGACCTGTTTTACCAATAAAACCTGTTGCATGACATTCATCTACCATTACCAAAGCATCATATTTGTCTGCTAAATCACAAATTTCATCTAGTTTTGCTACAATTCCATCCATAGAAAAAACCCCATCTGTAACAATAATTTTAAATCGATGATTTTGTTTATTGGCTTCAATTAACTGTTCTTCTAAAGAAGTCATATCGTTATTATTATAACGATAACGTGCAGACTTACAAAGACGAACCCCATCTATTATTGAAGCATGATTTAAACTATCTGAAATTATAGCATCTTCTTTTGTTAAAAGTGGTTCAAAAACACCCCCATTGGCATCAAAACAAGCCGCATACAAAATGGTATCTTCTGTAGTATAAAAGTTGGTAATTTTTTGTTCTAATTGTTTATGAATATCTTGTGTACCACAAATAAAACGAACTGAGGACATACCAAAACCATGTGAATCTAAAGTGTCTTTTGCAGCTTGAATAACTTCTAGATGATTAGATAACCCTAAATAATTATTGGCACAAAAATTAATTACTTCTTCTCCTGTAGAAATTTTAATAACTGCATCTTGTGAAGATGTAATAATTCTTTCAGATTTATACAAACCTGCTTCCTCGATTTCTTGAAGTTGTTTTTTTAAAGTATCTTTAATTTTTCCGTACATTTTTTATCATTTTAACAAATGCAAAGTTACAAAGTTTATTTTCTTTAGTTAAACCTCAACAATATCAATTTTATCATTTAGATAAATTAATATTTTTTTCTCCACTTCAAAATCCATAGATTTTAGTATTCTTTCGTATTTTAATAGTTGTTGATGATGTTCTTTAGAAGGATTTCCGGTTTTGTAATCTATAATTACAACATTATCACCAGTAAAAACCAACCTATCTGGAATGATAATTTGATTGTCTACATCTACAATTTCTCTTTCATTGAAAACAGTAACATCCTTAGAAAAATAATTTGCTAGTTTTGGATGACGTACAAGACTATTTATTAATTCTTTTAAAAAACTTAATTGATTCTCATTTATAAAACCTTGTTGATGGTATTGTTTCAAAACATTATCAACATCTGATTTTATATATATTTTTGATAAAATTTCATGAAATAAATTTCCAAAATCGATAGCTTTTCCTTGAGTTGTATTCCATAATTTAGAGGCACTTGCCAATAAAACTATATGGTGCTCTTGCCAAGGAGTAGAAATAAATTTTTGGTGAATTTCTGTACTAGATATTTCTTTTTCTTTCTTTTTTATTCTTTTAACATCTCCAAAAGTATATTCTAAACGATTTTCTTGCCAAAGATTTTGCTCTTTTAAGTAATTGATAAAAATACCTGAATAATGATTTAAATTTTCTACACCTTTTGATGAAATTTTGTTTTCTGTAATCACATACAATTGCTCTACAGCTCTAGTTAATGCAACATATAATAAGTTAAAATTATCTAGCTCTAACTCTTCTCTTTGCAGATTATAAAGCTCTAAACCCCTTTCATTTATTAATGAAATATCTTTTTTAAAATCTAATAATAGTTCTTTAAAATTATAATTGTCTGGCAAACTATTAAACCATACTTTGGGGTTAATTTGATTATATATATCTACATCACAAGGAAAAATAACAACAGGAAACTCTAATCCTTTAGATTTATGAATGGTCATAATTTGAACAGCATCTGAATTTTCTGAAGCCACAATGCTTAATTTGTCCTTTTTAAGATTCCAAAAATCTAAAAAATCTCCAATATCTGTAGCTTTTCTTTGCTGTTCTAAAACAACATCTAAAAAAAACTGAATATAAGCATTTGAGGAGTTTACCAAATGAAAGCCTCTAATAATTTCTTCAATTTTTTCGTAAAAAGGGATTGCCTGAAAAACCTTAAAATCGAAAGATATTCCAAATGTTTTTAATGCTGTAAAAATTTCAGTGTTTGAATATTTGATAAAATTATTAAAAAAATCACTTTTTGATTCTTTTACCTTTAAATGATCATATAAAAAATATAAAACTTCAAACCTTTTTTCTTGGTCGTTTGCATTTTGTATAATTTCTAGAATATTAATAATAAACTTAATAGTAGCATTGTTATTAAGTAACAAAGTTTCTGACGAAACAATAGAAACACCTTTCTCTGAAAGGTAATCTGCTACTGTAATTCCGTCTTTTTTTGTTCTTGTTAAAACACAAATTTCATTTAAATAAAAATCATCTTTTAAAGCGTCTATTTGTGCGAATACTTTTCTTGGATATTTTAGTTTCTCATCTTCTATATCATGTTCTTTATCTAAAAAAGACAACGATACAAAACCTCCTTTTTTAGTATTTTCTAATTGAGTGTTTCCTTCTAAAAACAGATTTCTATAAGAAGTATTTTGAAGAAAATTAGCAGTATGCTGAAAAAACGAATTATTAAAATTAATAATTTCTGAAAAACTCCTAAAATTGGTTTCTAAATTATGTTTGTTTTTAGCTACTTGAAACGGATTTTTTTCTCCAGAACCTAACTCGATAAATTGTTCTGCTTTTCCGCCTCGCCATCTATAAATGGCTTGTTTACCATCGCCAACCAACAGTAATTTGCTGTTTTCTTGCGCCAAGGCATTGTCTATTAACGGAATTAAATTTTGCCATTGCAACACAGACGTATCTTGCATTTCATCTATAAAATAATGCTGAAAACGTTGCCCAATTCTTTCGTAGATAAAAGGTGCTGGTTGGTCTTTAATATTATCTGAAATTAGTTGATTAAACTCTGCATTTAGCCGAATATTATTATCTTCTTTAATTGTATTTAGCTCAGAATTTATATTATTTAAAACTGCTAAAGGTATAATGCTTTTTAAGGTGATTTTATTTAATAAATAGTTAGAAAATGTTTTATTATATAAATCTTTAGATTGATAATAATAATCTTTAAGATTTTCTGAAACACCATCTATAATATCTTTAATTTGTGCATCAGTTTTTGCCGCATAGAGGTTTTTTGATTCCTCTATAGTTTTGTTTAAACGTCCATCAAACTTTAAATCGTTACTTTTTAAAAATTTTAAGTTACCTAGTTTTATAAAGTGTTTTGGATATTCGCCTGAATAACTAAAATCTGAATTATCGATACCATTATCTGCTATAAACTTTAAAACCTCATCAGATAAAATCTTATACTCTTGCTCAATTTTAGCATTTGCTTCTTGCAATTTATTTTTTAGGCTGAAAAAGTCTTCTAATTCTTTATCGGCTAATTCTCTAAAATGTTTTACATCATCTTCGTTTAATAAAATTCTAGCAAAATTGTTCAGATCTTTAGAAATATCCCAAGATTTGTCATCATCTATTTTATCTAAAGAATAATCTATTAACAAGTTGGTCAATTTTTTATCTGTTCCAATTTTAGAAAGCAAAACATCTACAGCTTCGTTTAAAAGAGAAACAGCATCCATTTCTACTTCAAAATTTAGTGGTAACCCTAAATCATATGCAAAATTTTTGATGACTTTATGCGTAAAACTATCTATAGTAGTTATCGAAAAAGCAGCATAATTTTGCAAGATAGCTTCTAATATTTTTTTACTACGTTCTTTTACAGTTGCTTTATCTAAAGTGGTTTCTTCTAAAATTTTGGCATATATATCTGTGGTGTTTCCATTAGAAATTTCTTCTAAATTATATAACACACGTTCTTTCATTTCGCCAGCCGCTTTGTTGGTAAAGGTAACTGCCAATACTTTTTGAAAAGCAAAAATATCTTCTGTAGTTAGTAATACTTTTAAATACTCTTTTACAAGTGTAAATGTTTTACCACTTCCTGCAGAAGCATTGTAAACCTGAAAAGTTGATTGTTTTTGCACAGAATTATTTTTACTGCAAAATACAAAAAGCCAAACAGTTTTTGTTTGGCTTTCTGATTATTTTTTTTCTAGATTCTATCCCAACCCAACATCCAAAGACATCATTACAATAAAACCACCTATAAAACCAAGTGTAGCAATATCTGTGTATTTGTCTCTCTGTGTTTCTGGTATTACTTCTTCTACAACCACAAAAATCATTGCACCAGCTGCAAAGGCCAAAGCATAAGGTAAAATTGGTGTAAAAAATGATACTGCTAAGGCACCTAAAACTGCAGCAATTGGTTCTACAATTGCAGATAGTTGACCATACCAAAAACTTTTAAACCTAGCCATACCTTGTCTTCTTAAAGGCATTGCTACTGCAAAACCTTCTGGAAAATTCTGAATTCCAATACCAATTGCTAAAGAAATGGCCGCAATAACCATTTCTGTCTGTTCTACACCCACCAAAGTAGAAGCAGCTCCAAACAATACACCTACAGCTAAACCTTCTGGAATATTGTGTAAAGTAATTGCTAAGACTAATAATGTAGTTCTATGTAAATCTGTTTTTACGCCTTCTTTTTCATTTTCTTTAAAATTGATATGTAAATGAGGTAAAATTTTATCCATTCCAAAAAGTGTAATGGCACCTAAAGCAAAACCAAAGGCAGATGGCAATACTTTTACAAAACCTTCACCAGGGCTGTTTTCTATAGCTGGCGCTAATAAACTCCAAAAACTTGCAGCAACCATTACACCTCCAGTAAAACCTAGCATACCATCTAAAACAGCCCTGTTCATTTTCTTAAAGAAAAATACTAAAGCAGCTCCTGCTGCTGTTAAACCCCAGGTAAAAAGCGATGCATATAAGGCTGCTAAAATTGGGTGCTCTTTGCCAAAATCGACTAATTGACTAAATAAACTCATGATTTTTGAATGTATAAATTGTTTGCTATTTTATTAGAAATAGATAACTTCTTATTTTCTATTAAAATTGATAAAGAATTATCAAACTCTTCTTTGTCTAAAATTGTTATTTTTTTACCAAGTTTGATGTCTTTTTTGTCTAAAAATTGTAAAAATTCTGATGAGGAATCATTTACACCTACACAAATTCCGCATTCATTTTTTAATAAAGTAGATAGCAAACTTTTTTCTATGGTTTTTAAATTTCCATCTGCATCTGGTATTGGATCTCCATGAGGATCATGTGTTGGAAAACCTAAAAAACTATCTAACTGATGGATTAATTTAGGAGATTTAATATGTTCTAATTGTTCTGCAACGTCATGCACTTCATCCCAAGAAAAATTTAATTTTTCTACTAAAAAAACTTCCCACAACCTGTGTTTTCTGACAATATTTGCGGCTGTTTTTTTACCAAAATCTGTTAATGTAACCCCTTTATATTTTTTATAAACTAATACTTTTTTATCAGATAATTTTTTAATCATATCTGTTACAGAAGAGGCTTTGGTTTGTAATTGATTAGAAATTGCGTTGGTACTTATACCATTGCTAGTTTCTAATGATAAATGATAGATTGTTTTTAAATAATTCTCTTCAGAAAGTGTAAACATTGTATAAAATTGTGCTACAAATATATACTTTTTATTTAAATGAAAACATATTTTTAGATAAGACTAAAAATATAATTACATTTGTAAAAATATTATTTTACGATTCGCTAATGAAAATTCAATTTATTTTTTGCTTTTTATTAATACATACAGGTAGTTTAGCACAATCTTTATCTGGTAAAATAACTTCTGCAGATGGCAACCCAATTCCTTTTGCATCCGTTTACGTAAAAAATAGTACTCTTGGCACTACCTCTAACCTTAAAGGTGTATATCAACTAAAAAATCTACCTAAAAAAGCAATCCTAATGATAAGTTATCAAGGTTACAGAAGAATTACTAAAACTGTAAATTTTTTATCCACCGAAAATAAAATTTTAAATTTTACTTTGATAGAAGACCAATTGGGTTTAGAAGAAGTTGTGGTTACTGCAACAAGAAATAGAGTAGAAAGAAGAAAAGCTCCAGTAGTAGTTTCTACAATAAAACCAAGGCTTTTACAAGCTACACAATCTCTTTCTATGGCAGATGGTTTAAGTTATTCTCCTGGTATTCGAGTAGAAACCAACTGCCAAAATTGTAGTTTTACACAAGTTCGTTTAAATGGTTTGGGTGGTGGTTATACGCAAGTTTTATTAAATAGCAGACCCGTGTTTACCTCTTTAATTGGTGTTTATGGTTTGGAGCAAATTCCTACTAATATTATTGAACGCATTGAAGTTGTGAGAAGTGGTGGTTCTGCTTTGTATGGTTCTAGCGCTATTGCAGGTACAGTAAATGTAATTACCAAAGACCCCGTTTTAAATACTTGGGAAATTGGCACAAACTTAGCTTTAATTGATGGCACTGTTGCTGATAAAACCCTAACTTTTAACAACTCTTTAGTTGCTGATAATTTAAATAGCGGAATATCATTTTTTGGAAATTACAGAAAAAGAGATGCTTTTGATGCCAATGGTGATGGTTTTACAGAATTAGTAGCCTTAAAAAATACCACTGTAGGTGCAAATGCTTATATAAATCCCTCAAAAAAAAGTAAAATTTCATTAAACTTAGCTTCTATTCAAGAATACAGAAGAGGAGGTAATAAACTAGATTTAGCACCTCAATTTACAGATATTACAGAAGAGTTAGATCATGATACTTTTATAGGTGGTTTAGCCTATGAAATTTACAGTAAAGATGATTCAGAAAAATACCAAGTTTATACCTCTGTTTCTCATACAGATAGAAGTAGTTATTATGGTGGTTTAGGTGGTGGTAATACCAAACAAGATAGTATTTCTGCAAATAATGCTTTTGGAACTACAAAAGACGTAGCTTGGGTAAATGGATTGCAATTTACCAAAGCATTTAAAGATAACGACGTATTAACTGTAGGTTCAGAATATAATCACACAAATACAAGAGATGAAATTTTAGGCTATAAAAGATCAATTGATCAAACTGTAAATTCTTTTGGTTTGTATTTACAATACGAATGGAAACCCACAGAAAAGTTTACAGCATTAATAGGTACAAGGTTTGATAATGTTGCTGTAAATGGTCATTATACTGTTGGTGGCATTTATAGAAATGTAAACGTAAATCAAAATGCTTTGTCACCGCGTTTAACACTCTCTTATCAATTTACAGACGCTTTAAAATTTAGAGGTGGTTATGCTAGAGGCTTTAGAGCTTCACAAGCTTTTAATGAAGATTTACATATTTCTAGTGTTGGTGGCGAACCTCAATTTGTAATTCTTTCTGATAATTTAAAAACCGAATATTCAAATGCTTTTACAGGCTCTTTTAACTACTCTAAAAACATCAATTTATGGCAACTCGATTTTTTAGCAGAAGGCTTTTACACAACTTTAGAAAATCCGTTTACCATAGTTAGTACTGGTGCAACATTAACTAATGGTGCAATTTTAGAAGAAGTAAGAAATGGTGCTGGAGCTAGCGTTTACGGAACAAATTTTGAGTTTGGAGTTTCGCCAAACCCAAAATTACAATTTCAATTGGGTGGTACAGTACAAAAAAGCACGTACAAGGAACCTCAAGTAATTTTTGAAACTGATGGTACTGTGTTAGGTGAAACCGATATCGTTGTAAACGAATTTGTTAGAACGCCCAATTTCTATGGTTATTTTAACACATCTTGGTTGCCCAATAAAAAGTTTAATATTGATGTAACAGGAACGTATACAGGAAATATGATAGTCCCTTTGGTAATAAGTGATACTGGATTTTTGCGATTAAATGAGGTAAATTCCTTTTTTGATGTGAATTTAAAATTAGAATCTCATATAGATTTTAGTGATCATTTTATGACTACGTTTTCTTTGGGTGTAAAAAACATTTTTAACAGCTATCAAAGTGATTTTGACACAGGCCCAACAAGAGATTCAGACTACGTCTATGGTCCAGGAACACCAAGAACTTTTTTTATAGGTATCAAATTTGGAAAATTACATTAAAATGAAAAAAAAAGGTTTTATTTTTTCGTTTCTTTTGATAATTTTATCCTCAAATATTTCAGCTCAAAAAAGCAAAGTTAACTGGATTACTTTTGCCCAATTAGAAGATTCTTTAGCTTTTAAACCAAAAAAAATATTCATTTATTTTTATGCTGAATGGTGTGTGTATTGTAAAAAAATGAATAGAGTTACTTTTAAAAACAACGAAGTTATCCATATTTTAAATGCAAATTATTACGCTGTAAAAATGGATGCAGCATCTAAAGATTCCATTATTTTTGATGGTATAACATATAGTAACAAACAGCTTGGTAAAAATAGAAGACCTACACATGAAATTCCACTTTTATTAGCAAAAAGAATTGGAAAACCGTTTAGTTTACCTGTAAATATGATTTTAGATGAAAAATTTAGAATTACAAAAAGATACTTTAATTACATTTCTGCTGATGAAATGATTAAACTATTAAACAAATAGTAGTTGCTATTTATTCTAAATCCTTAGGTTTAAAAACCTGTTTCCAAAACTATATAACAAAACAATAAAAAGGTAAATATAAGATCTTTAATTTTCATAATTTATTGAAGAAAGTTTATTTAGAAACTGGATATTTAAAGACTGTTTTAAGGAAGTTAGTTAACTAAAATCAAAAAAAAATATTGTAATCTTTAAGAAATTAAAACACTTAATGGGTTTTTATTAATATACATGTTACATTTGCACAAAACTTAGTACGTTGAGTAAGCAGAATATTGTAAATCAATACCAAAAATCTGCGTTAGTAGCGCAGGTAAATTCACAACTTCAACAAGAACAAAACCATTTTCAAATTAAGAATTTGGCAGGATCTTCGTTGTCTTTTGTTATCTCAGAAACTTTTAAAAAAGCAGACAAACCTTACCTTTTAATTTTTAATGACAAAGAAGAAGCTGCCTATTATTTAAACGATTTAGAACAACTTTTAGGCGATAAAAACGTACTATTTTATCCCGGTTCTTATAGAAGACCTTATCAAATAGAAGAAACAGACAATGCCAATGTTTTATTACGTTCTGAGGTTTTAAATAGAATAAACTCTAGAAAAAAACCGGCTGTAATTGTTACCTATCCAACTGCTTTGTTTGAAAAAGTAGTTACCAAAAAAGAGCTAGAAAAAAGTACTTTAAAAGTGACTGTTGGCGAAAATTTATCGTTAGATTTTGTAAACGAAATTTTATTTGAATATAAATTTAAACGAGTAGATTTTGTTACAGAACCAGGAGATTTTTCTGTAAGAGGTGGTATTGTAGATGTGTTTTCTTTTTCTAACGATGAGCCCTACAGAATAGAGTTTTTTGGTGATGAAATTGACAGTATTAGAACTTTTGATGTAGAAACACAACTGTCTAAAGAGAAACTGAAAAAAGTTTCTATAATGCCCAATGTAGAAAATAAAACTTTAGAAGAAAACAGAGAAAGTTTTCTTAAATATATTTCTTCTAAAACTGCCGTATTTGTAAAAAATCAAGCTTTACTTTCGGGTAATTTAGATAAGTTTTACAAAAAAGCAGAAGATGCTTTTTTAACTTTATCTAAAGAAATAAAACATGCAAAACCCAACGAATTGTTTTGCGATGGTAATTTTATTTTAAAACAGTTACAAGATTTTACAATCGTTAATTTTGATGCTAATCCACATTCAGAACTTGTTACAGCATCCAATAAAATTGTAGATTTTAATACAAATCTACAACCCTCATTCAATAAAAATTTTAATTTATTAATAAATAATTTAGAAGAATACCATAAAGCTGGTTTTACCAATTATATTTTTTGTGCAAACGAACAACAAGCAAAACGTTTTCATGATATTTTTGATGATTCTGAAAAAGAGGTTCATTATGAAACTGTTGTTTTTCCTTTATACCAAGGCTTTGTTGATGTAGATAATAAAATGGTTTGTTATACAGATCATCAAATTTTTGAACGTTACCATAAATTCCGATTAAAAAATGGCTATGCAAAAAAACAAGCCATTACACTCCAGGAATTAAACAAACTAGAAATTGGCGATTACGTAACGCACATGGATCATGGAATTGGAAAATTTGGTGGTTTGCAAAAAATTGATGTGCAAGGTAAAAAGCAAGAAGCCATAAAATTGGTGTATGGAGAACGTGATATTTTATATGTAAGCATTCACTCTTTACACAAGATTTCTAAATTTAATGGAAAGGACGGAAAAGCACCTAAAATTTATAAATTAGGTTCTGGTGCTTGGAAAAAAATAAAACAAAAAACCAAAGCTAGAGTTAAACATGTTGCGTTTAATTTAATTCAATTATATGCGAAAAGAAAACTCCAAAAAGGTTTTGCTTTTGGGCCAGATACGCATATACAACATGAGTTAGAAGGTAGTTTTATGTATGAAGATACGCCAGATCAATTTACAGCTACACAAGATGTAAAAACAGATATGGAAAAAGAACAACCTATGGACAGATTGGTTTGTGGTGATGTGGGTTTTGGTAAAACAGAAGTTGCTGTAAGAGCTGCATTTAAAGCGGTTGACAATGGAAAACAAGTAGCCATTTTAGTACCAACAACTATTTTAGCTTTTCAACATTACAAAACGTTTTCTGAACGTTTAAAAGATTTCCCTATTAAGATAGATTATCTAAATAGATTTAGAACTGCCAAACAAAAAACAGCCGCAATTGATGGTGTAAATAGTGGTGCTGTAGATATTATTATTGGTACACATCAGTTGACAAATCAACGTATAAAATTTAAAGATTTAGGGCTTTTAATTATTGATGAAGAGCAAAAATTTGGAGTTGCTGTAAAAGATAAATTGAAAACTTTAAAAGAAAATGTAGACACCTTAACCTTAACGGCAACACCCATACCAAGAACTTTGCAATTTAGTTTAATGGCTGCTAGAGATTTATCTGTTATAAAAACCCCACCACCAAACAGACACCCAATAGAAAGTCATGTAATTCGTTTTGGCGAAGAAACGATAAGAGATGCCATATCTTACGAAATTTCTAGAGGAGGACAAGTTTTCTTTATTCATAACCGAATAGAAAACATAAAAGAAGTAGCTGGTTTGTTGCAAAGATTAGTGCCTTCTGCAAAAATTGGTATTGGTCATGGGCAAATGGAAGGCAAAAAACTAGAGGAATTAATGCTTGGTTTTATGAATGGAGATTTTGATGTTTTGGTATCTACCACCATTATAGAAAGTGGTTTAGACGTACCTAATGCCAACACCATTTTTATTAATAATGCCAATAATTTTGGCTTGTCTGATTTACATCAAATGCGAGGAAGAGTTGGGCGCTCTAACAAAAAAGCGTTCTGTTATTTTATTACGCCTCCCTATCATATGATGACAGATGATGCCAGAAAACGTCTTGAAGCACTCGTTTTATTTTCTGATTTAGGTAGCGGAATTAACATTGCCATGAAAGATTTAGAAATACGTGGTGCTGGAGATTTATTGGGTGGAGAACAAAGTGGTTTTATTAATGATATTGGTTTTGATACCTATCAAAAAATATTGCAAGAAGCTATAGAAGAATTAAAAGAAAATGAGTTTAAAGAACTTTATCCAACAGATACTTCTAAACCCAAAGAGTTTGTAAAAGAGGTGCAAATTGATACCGATTTTGAAATTTTATTTCCAGATGATTATGTAAATTCGGTTACAGAAAGGTTGAGTTTATATGAAAAATTATCTGACTTAAAAACCAATGAAGAATTAAAAACTTTTGAAAACGAAATTGTAGACAGATTTGGAGAAATACCAACACAGGTAGAAGATTTATTAGATTCTGTAAGAATAAAATGGTTAGCAAAAGAACTAGGTTTAGAAAAAATTATACTAAAACAAAAAAGAATGATTGGCTATTTTGTGTCTAACCAACAAAGCGATTTTTATCAAACAGAAGCCTTTTCTAGTATGCTAAAATATGTGCAACAAAATAGTAAGAGTTGCGTAATGAAAGAGAAGCAAACCAAAAACGGATTGCGTTTACTAATTACATTTATAAAAATAGATGCTGTAAAAACAGCTTTACAAGTTTTACAAAAAATTTAATGTAATCATCAGTTCAATCGAAAACTAGAACTATTTTCACCTAAACCTTTAACCTTGGGACTACGCTAAAGTAGACATAGAAAAAAAATGCAAAAAAACTATACCAAAAATTTATCAGTTTTACTTTTAGGAACCCTTTTTATAAGCACCTCAGGTGTTTTAGGAAGGTATATTGCAATGCCCGCAGAAGCTATTATTTTATGTAGAGCATTTTTAGCCGCTATTTTTATTTACATTTTTTGTAGAGTTCAAAAAATTAGTTTTAAAATAAATTCGGCAAAAGATAAACGCTCTTTTTTAATGGGTGGATTTTTAATGGGTGCACATTGGGTTACTTATTTTTACGCTTTAAAATTAAGTAATGTAGCATTGGCTATGTTATCCATTTATACCTATCCAATAATTACAGTTTTTATAGAACCTTTTTTTAGCAAGAAAAAAGTAGATAGGATACATATTTTGATGGCTATTTTAGTACTTGTAGGTGTGTATAATTTGATTCCAGAATTTTCTATAGAAAACACTTATTTACAAGGAATCTTATTGGGTATTTTATCTGCTTTCTTTTATGCACTAAGAAATTTAATAGTAAAAGAAGATGTAAAAAAATACAATGGCAGCATGCTTATGTTTTATCAAATGGTAATTATTAGTGTTTTGTTGCTACCTACCTTATTTTTTAGCGATTATTCTAATATAGAAAGTCAGTTACCTTGGTTGCTTTTGGTCGCCTTATTAACTACAGCTATTGGCCATACTTTAATGGTAAATTCTTTACAACATTTTTCTGCAACAAAAGCAAGTATTATAAGTAGTATACAGCCTATTTTTGGAATTATTATTGCCTTTATTTTTGTAAATGAAATACCAAGTAGCTCTACTTTTGTTGGTGGAAGTTTGATATTACTAACCGTTATTATTGAGAGTGTTAGAAGTAAAAAATAAACTTTTTAGACCTCATAATTTTTTTAAACCTGTGTGGTCTAGTCTGATAATAACAACCTAAAAAAACTACTAAAAAAGTTACAGCCAAAAGCTAACAAACAAGTTTAGCCCAGATTGAGCTATTTGTTTGAAATCCTTTTTGCTTTTTCTGCAAAAAGATTGAGTAGCGAAAGCTGGAAATAGCTTCTAAATAAAATGCATAGTAATAACGTTTAAAACAATTCTTTATTACTAATATCTAAATAATTACGCTTTACAAAGGCTAGGATAGTTTCTAAAAGTTCGCCCATGTTTTTACAGTCTTTAAATTTCACATCGCCCACATATTGTATTAAATGTTTTTTTAACAAGGCGATGTTTTCTGAGTAAGAAATGGTGTCTGATTTCATACATCTAATTAACCTTCTTGTTCTTCTTGGTGAGGTAATCATCCTTTTTGCCATGTAAGAGCGTTCTTCTATTTTATATTGGTTGATAGAATTGTTGTGTAGTTTTTTACTTACCATTTCTACCATCTTAAAATTTTCTTTCATAAACTGTAGGTTGTATACTTTTAGGTTGCCTTCAAAAGATTGTTGATCAAAATCTATGGCTCTAATTTTGTATACAATTTGGTCAAAATCGTGTGTGGGTATAACTACATAGTTGTATGAGCGCATGTCTCCTAACAAACGTACCATACAACGTTCTTTAAATTTTACAAATTCTTTAGCTATTTGAGATTTTTCTGAAGAAGTACATTTAGGTAGAAAATCTCTAATAAAATCGTCTCCTGGAACACCTGCTATATGTTCTTCTATTAAGGTGTCTTTATAGATTAGAAAGTTCATGTTATGAGGAGACAAAAGATGCTCTAACTCTAAACCATAAACACGAGAAGCATCTGCTTTTTTTACATAGAAATAGGTAAAGTTATCATTTAAAATGTTTCTAATTTTTATTCTAAAAGGTTTCGAATTACCAAAGGTACAATAGTCTATGGCATCTACATTTAAAAAAGGAATGGCATCATCATTACCATCTGAATGGAGCCTTGTGTATATTTTTTTTAAACTTACATCTATTTCTGCTCGGTCAAATTCAGAATAATAAGTTCTTACCCAAAGTGTGTCTTCATCGTTTTTATCAAATACAGCTACAGAGCCTTGAAAACGCAATAAATCGTCGTAAACTATAGAGATTTTTGTATTTCTCTTGTATTTTTTTAGATAGTCATCTAACATTTCGTTGATAGGAAATGTTGGTTTTTTTTTAGACATCAACTTCTTTTCTACTGCCATCTTTTCTATTGATTTGCCTCAAAAATAAGAATATTTTAAGGATTTTATGTTGAAATAAGTTTACGAAAGTTAACTCTGTAAATATTGATAATTAAAGTGCCATTTTTATAATTCAAACTTCATGCTTTTAACTTTTGACTTTTAATTATATCAATTCAAACATTTTTCCTGGCAAAGGTTTTAACAAACCTTTCATTTCCATTTGCAATAAAATTGAAGATAATTGAAACACAGGAATACTGCATTCTAGAGAAATAGCATCTAAAAGTTGTGCCCCTTTTTCGTGTAATAAATCGTGTATTTTTTGTTCGTTTTCAGATAGATGTAAAAAAAGCTGTTTCTGAATGGGTTTGGGTTTTTCTGCAATATCCCAGTTTAACATTTTTACAATATCATTTGCATTGGTTAATAAATGCGCTTTGTTATTTTTAATTAAATTATTACACCCTTTACTGTAAATATCTGAAGTTCTACCAGGAACTGCAAAAACATCTCTATTGTAAGAATTGGCAATATCTGCAGTAACTAAAGAACCTCCTTTTTCTGCAGACTCTATAATAATGCTGGCTTTAGAAATGCCTGCAACAATTCTGTTTCTTTTTAAAAAATTTTCTCTTAAAGGTTGTTCTTCACTCCAAAACTCTGTTAAAAAACCACCATTTTCATGTACTTGATGGATGTATTTTTTATGCACTTTAGGATAAATTTGCTCGAAACCATGTGCCAAAACTGCAATAGTTTGTAAGTTGTTTTTTATGGCTGCTTTGTGTGCACAAATATCTGCACCATAAGCAAAACCACTTACAATTATTGGGTTGTAAGTTGCCAATTCTTCTATTAAATTGTTACAAAAATCGCGTCCATAAGAACTTAAATTTCTTGTACCCACAATAGAAATTATGTTTTTATTTTTTAAGTTGATGTTGCCCTCTTTAAAAAGTAAAATTGGACTATCTATACAATTTTGTAGATGTATTGGATAATCATCTTCTAAAAAATAAGAAAAAGCAATATTATTTTTTTGAATATACGCAAGCTCTTGTGTTGCTAACTTAATATTTTTGTCATCAAAAAGATGTTTTATTACATAGTTTCCTATACCATTAATTTTTGCCAGAGTTGCAGGTTTTTCTTTAAATATTTGCAATGCATCTCCTACATTTACAATTAGTTTCTTTGCTAAAATATCTCCAATAGCTTTGCTTTTTTGCAATCTTAATAAAGCCAATAATTTTTCTTCGTTCAAAAGCTAACAATTTGAATACCAATATATAAAATTTTTGTTAATAATTATTTAGAGAACATTCTTTAATGAGTAGACAAAAATTATATATTTGTTTATATGAATTTAGCCAACTACATCAACGATTTACTTTACAGATACGATTGCGTAATTATACCTGATTTTGGTGGTTTTGTAACCAACAGAATTGGTGCAACTTTTAATACAAGTAACCAAACATTTAATGCACCTGCAAAACAACTTACATTTAACAACCATTTAAAACACAATGATGGTTTGTTAGCTAATTATATTGCTTCTGCAGAACAAATTTCTTTTGAAAAAGCAGCAGCAGCAATATCTTTAAGCGTTATTAATTGGCAAAATAAACTACAAAGAGGTAGCATAGAGCTAAATAATTTAGGTACTTTTTCTTTAAACGAAGAACAAAAAATTGTTTTTACACCAACTACAGAAGTTAATTATTTAACCTCTTCTTTTGGTTTATCTTCTGTAGCAACATCTGCAGTAAAAAGACACAATACCACTGTAAAACCTTTACATGAAAATAACCAAAAAGCGCTGCCTTCTTTTATAAAATACGCAGCTACAGCTGCAATTTTATTAACATTAGGTATTGCTGGCTATAATGGTTATCAACAAAATAAGCAAAAAGAAACCTTTGCAAAACAAGAGAAAATATTAGAAAAAAAACTACAATCTGCTACTTTTGTGATTCAAAATCCTTTGCCAACTTTACAATTAAATGTTAGCAAAAAAATTACCAAACCATTTCATGTTGTTGCTGGCGCTTTTCAATACCCAGAAAATGCTGCAAAAAAAATACAACAACTAAAAAAACAAGGCTTTAATGCTAAAATTATTGGTGTAAACAAATGGGGCTTAACTCAAGTTTGTTTCGATAGTTTTGCAGAAAAAAACGATGCTATAAACAGTTTAAATAAAATTAAAAGAACGGTTTCTGAAGATGCTTGGTTGCTTGTAAAAAACATCAAATAATATAACTTTTCTTTATTAGGTTTTAGGTACGGTTTTGTTAAGGTGATTGTTATCTTTGCACAAAAATTACTTTTTTGATGGAAACAAAAACACCTAAAGACTCTTTAACCGTACTTACAGATTTAGTTTTACCTGGCGAGACAAACTATTTAGACAACCTTTTTGGTGGAGAATTACTAGCAAGAATGGATAGAGCTTGTAGTATTGCTGCAAGAAGACACTCTAGAAGAATTGTGGTTACAGCTTCTGTAAACCACGTTGCTTTTAACAAATCTGTACCCGTTGGTAGTGTCGTAAATATAGAGGCTAAAGTTTCTAGAGCCTTTAAATCTTCTATGGAAATTTATGTTGATGTTTGGATAGAAGACAGACAATCTGGACAAAGAACAAAAGTAAATGAAGGTATTTACACCTTTGTTGCTGTAGATGAGACAGGAAAACCTGTGCAAATAGCTAAAATAATACCAGAAACCGAATTAGAAAAAGAGCGTTATGAAGGTGCCTTAAGACGTAAACAATTAAGTTTGGTGTTGGCTGGAAAATTAGACCCAAATAAAGCTACAGAATTGAAAGCTTTATTTAATTAGAACATTATTATGTTAGAATTTTTAAATAATCATAAAATTATAGAATCTGCCGTTGTTTTATTTTTAGCAATACTTGTTAGGTTAGTAATTACAAACTCGCTTCGTAAAATTCAGGTAAAATTTGGTTTTCAAAAGTCTAGAATTTTAGTAACCAACAAAATAATAACTGTTTTAACGTATGCTACTGTAATTGTTGTTATTGCTTTTATTTGGGGTGTAGATGAAAAACAATTATTAGTATATGTTTCTTCTTTTTTAACCATTTTAGGAATTGCATTTTTTGCACAATGGTCTATTTTATCTAATATTACTGCTGGTATTATTCTTTTTGTAAACTACCCGGTTAAAATTGGAGACACCATTACTATTTTAGAAAAAGACAATGATACAACAGGAGAAATTAGAGATATTGGCGCATTTTTTATCACTTTAAAAACTCCTGAAAACGAGTTTATTACCATACCTAACGCTATTATCTTACAAAAAAATATAAAGTTTAAATAATTTACTACCTTCTAAGAATCCAACTAGACGGATTTAGTTTGGTCGTGTTTTTATACAACACAAAAATTAGTTTTGTTTTACCAGAAACTTTATCGGTAAAGATTCTTCCAATGCTTTGTCCTGTAGAAACAACATCACCTTTTTTAACGTATAGTTTTTCTAAGTTGTTATAAGAGGTTATGTAATTACCATGTTGTATTAAAACATTTTTTCTACCTTCTGAAGTAACTAAAATATTTAAAACCTTACCATTAAAAATAGTTTTTGCATCACTATCTTTTTTGGTAGTAAAATGCAAGCCTGTACTGTTTAAAGTAATACCAGGAAAAGTTGGGTGTGCCTGCGTACCAAACCTTCTCGTAATCAATCCTTCTTCTAAAGGCCAAGGTAGTTTACCTTTATTAGACTCGAATTTTGTTGCTAATGCTTTTGCTTCTGGACTTAAAATAAATTCATTCTTTTTAGACGTTTTTGGTTTGTTTTTTACTTTTTTATTGGCCCTTGCAATAGCTTCTTTAATAATTTTATCAATTTTTTCTGAAACTCTTTTTTCTTCTTTTATTTTCTTTTTTAAGTCTCTTTTGTACTTTATTTCATTCTTTTTTATAATAGAAATTAGTTTTTCTTTGCTTTTTTTATCGAGTTCAATTTTTTGTTGTTGCTCTTTTTCAGATAAAATTAAAGTATCTTTTGCTTGTTTTTGAAGGGTTAGAGAATCTATTATAGCAGCTACCGTATTTGTTTGTGTTACAATTTCTTCGCCCTGTTTTTTTCTAAAAGACGTATATTGTTTCATGTACTCTAAACGCTTGTAAGCTTGATAAAAATTATCCGAAGATAACAAAAACATTATCTTACTTTGCTGAGATTTACTTTTGTAAGATTTAAAAATCATACTGGCATAATCTGCTTTTAAAACTGCTAACTCTTTTTTTAATTTTATTACTTTTTGTTCGTTTATAGCAATTTGTTTAGATAAAATCTTTGCTTCTGCATTAATAATATTTATTAAATTTTGTCTAATAGATATTTTTTGATTGATGTCTTTAAGATCTTCTAAAACATTTTTTTCTTTTTTAATTTCTTTAAACAGTAAATTATTTACAAGGGCTATTTCTTTTTTTAGTTTTTTCTGACGCTTTTCTAATTCTTTTTTTGTTTGGCCTTGCATAGAAAAACAAGAAAAAAATATGCTAAAAAAAACGATATGTAAGCTAGCTTTGATCACTATAAATTGATGTGTTTATAATTTTCAGGAATAGAAAATGAAGTATTTATTGGTTTGTTAAACTCTACAGATTTTAAGGTAAAATTTATTTTGGTTATTTTTTTGCCTTGCTTGGCTCTTATGTTTATTTTTTTTGGAAAAATCTCTTTATCTACAATGCTGTAAGATGGATATTCTACCTCTAAAGCTTGATTTTTAAATGAATTTATTACTTTCTGAAAATCTAATTTAAAATGACCTGGATTGACACCAAAAAACATCTTTAAAACGCCATTTGTAGTTTGAGGTTTTAAAACATACGTATTGTTTACAATATTAACTTCTTGTTTATTTTCTTTTAAATCTATAACGGCTTGGCCTAAAAATAGGTTTTCTAACTGCGTATAATTTAATGATGTGCCTAAAACATTTTCCAACATTTTAAAATCTCCTTTGAAATAATTTTTTGCATATGGCGAATAATACTCAACAGCTTTTGGTGTAATTCTTGCTTTAAAAATCGTAATAAATTTTGAGCCTTTTAACCAAATTTCTTTGCCTTTGGTAATTCGTAAATAAACAGATAAACTTTGTTTTATTTTACCATTGTTAAAATTTGCAGAAAGTTTAGCGTCTACAGTTTCTTTACCAAAACCTACATTTAAGTGTTTTTTTACCACTCTTTTGGCAGGCATTTCTTTGGCAATACTATTAGAATCTATCACATATTTTTTTGTTTTACAAGATGTAAAAACAAGTATAATTAAAACTAAATATTTAAATATTTTCATGCTATTTATTTAGTCTTTTAAATTTATCTAAATAGTTTTTTTCTTCAACTGTATTGCCTAATCCTTTATAAGCTTTTGCTATTTCTTTATAAAAATTGGCTTCCATTTTATCTTCAATTACAAAATCAATACCATTTTTCAACATACGAATAGCTTTGGTAAATTCTTTTTTAGAATTTAGCGCTTTTCCATTTATTAAATATACATAGGGTTGTGCAGGAAAAAGAGAAATACCTTCTGTGCTGTATTTTAATAAAGCTTCAGGGTTTTTATGTTCATTCTCTAAAATTTGTTTTAAAAGAGTAAACGATTTATTATTTTCAAATTGCTTATAAATAGTTTCGTTATTAGTCGTAACTTTTCTCTCTTTTAAAACCTTTCTTTTTCTGTTTTCTAAATTTTCTTTAACTCTTTTGAAATTAGAAGACAATCTGTTTTGCTTGTCTAAAACCTTCATTAAATTGAGTGCTTCTTTATAGTTATTGTCTCTTAAATAAAGTCGCACTAAATAATTGCTGTCTTTAGGATTTAAAACTACTATTTCTTTCTGAGTTTCTATAGCATTTTTAAAATCGTTTTCTTTTAAATATACCTTAACCAAATGTTTTAGCAACCATATGTTAGAAGCTTCTATTTTAATAGCTCTTTGTATGTATTCTTTGGCTAAAAGCGTATTACGTAACAGTAAATAATTCTTAGAAAATTCAAAAAAAACAGTTGCATTATAAGGTAATATTTGATTGCAACTTTCTAAGTTTTCTATAGATTTTTGATAATTACCAATAGATTTTTGCGTAAGTGCTTTAAAAAAAAACTGCTGAAAGTTCAACTCTTTTTCTTCAGTTAAATCTACTGCTGCTGGTATGCTATCTTGGGAGTTTATTTGATTGGTATAAAGCATAAAGAATAAAGAAAAGAGAACTAACTCTAGATAAGAGGTTCTCTTTTTTCTATTTTCTATGTTGTTACACCTTATAAACATCTAAGTTAATTCTGTATAATCTCCTATACTTACAGAGGTAAATTTACCGTTAAATTTTGCATGATTACCAATCATAGCATTATTTAAATTAGCATTAGAAATTGTAACATTGCTTTGAATTAAAGAATTGGTTATGGCTGCGTTTTCTATAACACTATTGCTTCCTAAAGAAACGTATGGTCCAATTTTTGTATTCTTTAAAACTACGTTTTCACCAATATAACAAGGTTGTATAATTTCTGAATTCTCTAATACAACGTCTTTAGAAACTAAATTATTACCAGCTTTGTACTCAAATTCTAGTACTTGCTTATTGGTATCTACTGTTGGGTCTTTTTTTCCACAATCCATCCAAGTATTTACGGTTCCTGGTATAAATTTAGCCCCTTCGCTTTTAAGAGTTTCTAAAACGTTTGTAAGTTGATATTCGTTATTTTCTTTTAAATCATTATCTATTAAATACTGAATTTCGTTTCTAACTCTATCTCCATCTTTAAAATAATAAATACCAATAATTGCTAAATCAGATACAAACTCTTGTGGTTTTTCTACAAAATCTGTAATAAAACCATTGTCTAATTTTACCACACCAAAAGCACTTGGATCTGCTACTTGCTTTACCCAAATTGCGCCATCTGCATTGGCATCTAGTTTAAAATCTGCTTTAAATAAGGTATCTGCATAAGCAACCACACAAGGGCCAAATAAAGAATTTTTAGCACAAAAAAGGGCATGTGCTGTACCTAATGCCTCTTCTTGCACATAAACATTCCCTTTTGCTCCTAATTCATTAGCTATTTGCAATAAAGTTGCTGATGTATTTTCTGGAAAGCCTTTTTTTGCAGGCCCAATTATAAATGCTATTTCGTCAATTTCTTCATCAATAACAGAAGAAATATCTTCTACTAATCTTTGTACTATAGGTTTTCCTGCAATAACAGTTAAAGGTTTTGGTACTGTTAATGTATGTGGTCTTAAACGAGAACCAATACCTGCCATAGGAACAATTATCTTCATCTTAAGGTATATTTTTATATCTCGCAATATACCATTTATTGAAGTACTAGTAAAATAGTTTTTATTGAAAAACCTTTGAATACTGGGATCGATACAAGCATTATTTGGTAGTATTTTTACTTTAACAAAAATAGGGGTCATTTAGCTAATAACTCCTTACAAAACACTCCTAAAAATTAAATGATTTAAAAACCTAATCGTTTACTTGGGTTTTTTGTTTCTTTGCAAAAAAATAAATCTTAATGAATTATTTATCAGTAGAAAATATATCTAAAGCATACGGAGAACGAATTTTATTTGAAGACATTTCTTTTGGTATCAACAAAGACCAAAAAGTAGCTTTTATAGCAAAAAATGGAAGTGGTAAAACATCGATCTTAAATATTATTGCTGGCTTAGACGTACCAGATTCTGGACAAGTAGTTAGCAGAAAAGACATTTCTATTGCATACTTATCTCAAAAAGACGACTTAAATCAAGATTTAACTATAGAGGAAACCATTTTTGCAACAGATAATAAAATTCTTTCTATTGTAAATAAATATGAAAAAGCCTTAAAAAACCCTGAAGATACAGATGCCTATCAAGCCGCTTTTGATTTGATGGACCAATACAATGCTTGGGATTTTGAAACACAATACAGACAAATTTTATCTAAACTAAAACTAGACAATTTAACCTTAAAAATAAGTGCTCTTTCTGGAGGACAAAGAAAAAGACTCTCTTTAGCCATTGTACTAATTAATAAACCAGATTTACTTATTTTAGACGAGCCTACAAACCATTTAGATTTAGAAATGATAGAATGGTTAGAAGCTTTTTTTGCCAAAGAAAAAATAACCCTTTTTATGGTAACACACGATCGTTACTTTTTAGAACGTGTTTGTAACGAAATTTTAGAGTTAGATGAAGGTAAAATTTATAAATACAAAGGAAATTATTCTTTTTATTTACAAAATAAAGAAGAACGTTTAGCATTAGAAGCTACCAATTTAAGCAAGGCAAAAAGTTTGTTTAAAAAAGAGTTAGATTGGATGCGTAAGCAACCCAAAGCAAGAACTACAAAATCGAAATCTAGAACAGACGATTTTTATAAAATAAAAGCACAAGCGCATCAACGTAGAAAAGACCACCAAATACAATTAGAAATAAATATGGAGCGTTTAGGAAGTAAAATTCTTGAGCTACATAAAATTTCTAAATCTTTTGATGATAAAGTAATTTTAGATGGTTTTGATTACGTATTTAAAAGAGGAGAACGAATTGGTATCATTGGGAAAAACGGCACAGGAAAATCTTCTTTTTTAAATATTATAACAGAAAAAACACCTTTAGATAGAGGGAAAGTTATTTTAGGTGAAACTGTTAAGTTTGGATACTATACACAAGCAGGAATCCAAATAAAGGAAGGACAAAAAGTAATAGAGGTTGTAAAAGAGTTTGGAGAATTTATCCCTTTAACAAAAGGAAGAAAAATCTCTGCATCGCAATTATTAGAGCGTTTTTTGTTTGACAAGAAAAAACAATATGATTTTGTAGAAAAACTTTCTGGTGGTGAACAAAAAAGACTGTATTTATGTGCTGTATTAATACAGAATCCTAACTTTTTAATTTTAGATGAACCCACAAACGATTTGGATGTGGTAACTTTAAATGTACTTGAAAGCTTTTTATTAGATTATCCAGGTAATTTATTGGTGGTTTCTCACGATCGTTATTTTATGGATAAAATTGTAGATGCCCTATTTGTTTTTAGAGGTGATGGTGTTGTAGAAAATTTTCCAGGAAATTACTCAGATTTTAGAGCTTATGATAATTCTGCAGATACTAAAGAAACATCTAAAATTGAGAAACCTGTTGAGAAAAAAGTAGCGAAAGAGAGCTCTAAAACATCTTTAAGTTTTAACGAAAAAAGAGAGTTTGGTGCTTTAGAAGTAGAAATTGAACGTTTACAAAAGAGAAAAACTACCATAGAAAAACAATTTTTAAATGTAGAAATTGCTACAGAAGATATTCCTAAAAAATCTAAAGAATTACAAGAGATTATTGCAGAAATAGAGCAAAAGGAAGAACGTTGGTTAGAACTTTCTATGAAAATGGAAGGGTAATTTTAAACCCTAACAATAGCATCCTCTTTTAACAATTCTTGATTGTTAAATTTTAATAAGATTTGAGCTACAGCAATGGTATCTTTTTCGCAATAATTTACAATTCTTTGTATGTTTTTTTCTTCGTAATAAACAGCTGCAACTTCACTGCCATCAATATCATCTTTAGGTGATGGTATCCCTAAAATAGACGTTAATAATTTAAGAGAAGTATAATGTTTATAATCGCCAAATTTCCACAATTCTAAGGTATCTAAATGAGGTACTTCCCAAGGTTTTTTACCAAATAAATTTAATTTTTTAGGGAGTTCTATTTGATTAACA
>Ga0209771_1000132_pt1 | contig 45243 bp, 47 predicted proteins | sample SaaInl59LU_5_DNA_FD_184639 | JGI IMG/M metagenome (GOLD analysis project Ga0209771, IMG submission 184639) | Marine microbial communities from expanding oxygen minimum zones in the Saanich Inlet - ESP_59LU_5_DNA (SPAdes) (version 2) | ecosystem: Environmental > Aquatic > Marine > Intertidal zone... | reverse complement strand
TAGGTCGTTATATATAATAGTAGGAGGCTAATGTCACACTTTGAACGCAAAATAGAGTATCTTAATAAGCATCGAATAATATATAGAAGAGATCCTATTAATGATAAACCTACAGCTGAATATGAATGGGGATATTATTATGAAAACGGAACACACGAATGCTATACACTATTTAATTCAAAAGCTAAAATAACTACATATAAAAGTTTAAAATGGCATTTATATGTAATATGGTATTTAAATCCACAATTAGATCAAGAAAAATTTAATTATTTTTGTGAATTTATATGCGAAAAGTCAAATGGATTTGTTACATTTACAATCTCAGAGCAATTGTTTGAGAGTATGGTATACGATGTATCCCTTATGGACCTAGAAAAACCTCCGCCTAATAAAGCTCGTAAAATAATTTTTAAAGATTATTCAGGGCTAAGCATGAAAGAAAAGCTGTCTATTGTAGGTAAGATGGTTGGTAGGTTAAAAATATCTGAATCTGAGATTTATGACGCTATGCTTTTAATTAATAATAACGATATAAAAATAACCGTTAAAAAGCTAGCAGAATCATTACAATGTTCTACAAGAACGATATATAGAAATATGAGTAATGAATTAAAAAAAGAGAAGGAATTACTTAACAGCCAATTATGAAAAAATATAACATACAAAATTACATTAGATATAAAGAAGATCTAAAAGTGTCTATGCCTGACGGAAAAATGTGGGATGAATATAGTAGAGATGAACTAATAATAAAGTTTATGCCTTTAGCTGAAAACTTAGCTAGAAAATTTTCCACATCACAACAAGCATCAGGTGTATTATCTATAAATGATTTAATTCAAGAGGGTAATTACGGATTAGTTAGAGCAATAGATAAATTAAACTGGGCTACATTAAACGAGTCTGAGGACATAGAAAGAACAATCAAGTCATTTCTAAGTAAAAGAATAAAAGGATCCATTAGAAGAGCTATAGATATTAATAGAGGAGACGTGAAGATACCTGAACATAAGTTAAATCAAATAAGAAAAAACCCTGATGATGATAAAATGGTTTCTTTGTTTTTTAATTCAATATTTAGTAGTTATGATGATCATACGGAAGAAGACGAATCTTCTATATTTAATATAGCTGATGACTCTAAAAAATATAATATTGATTTACTAAATACTTATTTATTAGGATTAATGAAAGAGTATTTAAATTTCCAACAATATGAAGTATTAAGATTATTTTATGGTTTAGATTGTGAAAAAAATACAGCAAAAGAAATAGCTTTTAAGTTAAGGATAGAAGTTCCAACAGCTAATGTTAGAATATCACAAATAAAAAAAGAAGCAATAGACAAATTGATTGCTAATGTAAATCCTAATCAAGTAATTGATTATTTATAAATAGAAACAAATTAAATTAAATATAAATATGAACATTCATGAAAAATTAAGTAAAATTCAATTTGAATTTAAGTCAAAAAAATCTAGATTTAATTCTTTTGGTAGATATAATTTTAGATCTGCAGAAGATATTTTGGAAGCTTTAAAACCATTTAATGAAAAATACAATGTATATTTTACAGTTGATGAAAAATGGTTAGGTGATGGCGTTATAGAAAGTACAGCGTCTATTTTTGATAGTGAAAAAGCCTCGTGTATAGCAACTAAAGCTATTGTAGGAGTGGACTTTAACCAAAAAGGTATGCAAGTACCCCAGCAATTTGGTAGTGCTTCCAGTTATGGAAAAAAATATGCTTTAGGCAATTTACTTTTAATAGACGACACTGCTGATAGCGACGCAACAAATACTCACGGTAAAGCAAAACCTGATTTAACAGGTACAGCTTTAGATAAAGCTAAAGAGTTTGTTAAAAATGGTGGTGATATAAATACTATTAAAAAGAAGTACAATGTTACTAAAGAGTTAGAAAAAAGTTTAATTAAATTAAAATAATGAATAAAGATGAGATATTAAAAAACCTAGAAGACGACGAAAAGTACTATGGAGACTACGGCAAACAATTTCTTTCTAATTCCGATATTAGAGCGTTATTGAATGATCCGTTAAATTTTAAGGAACCAATAGTTGGTAATCCTAATTTAATTAAAGGCGGATATTTCCATACATTAGTTCTAGAACCTGACAAATTAGAAAGATATAAAATTATAGATGCTAGTAGTAGAAATACTAAAGTATACAAAGATTTATCAGGAGGAGAATTATGTTTGTTGCAAAAAGAAGCCGATGAATTACAGCTGTTAAGAGATAAACTAATGGCTAACAATGTTTGTAAAAGTTTAATACAAGACATTGATGTAGAATATGAAATACCTGGTATAATAAACCTAGAAGATGAATGGTGGAAACTAAAAGCAGATATTGTGAATAACACAGAGCAATATGTTATTGATCTTAAAACAACATCTAATTTAGATAAGTTTCAGTATTCAGCTAGAGAATATAATTATGACAGTCAAGCATACATATATTCATCATATTTTAAAAAAGATATGATATTTATAGTTGTAGACAAACAAACTCATAAAATAGGTATATTCGATTGCTCTCCTGAATTTTTAGAGAGAGGTAAACAAAAAGTAGAAAAAGCTGTTGAACAATACAGATTATTCTATAAAAATAAGGATTTCGATCCAGCACAATATTTAATAACTAAAACTTTATAAAATTATGGCAAGTATTATTAACGCTAGTATCAATTTAAATAATATTGATAAAACAAAAATCATTAATGGTGCAAAAGGTAAATATCTACCTATCTCAATTGTTTTAAACGACGAACCAGATCAGTTTGGTAATCAAGGTCCAATCACAATTGCGCAATCTAAAGAAGAACGCGAAGCTAAAGCTAAAAAAACTTATTTAGGTAACGTCAAAATTGTTTGGACTAATGGTAATAACGTTGCAGCTATGCCGAGAGACAATCAACAAGCTCCACAAGCTCAACAAGCTCCAGCTCAATCATTATCTCCTCAAGACGATGATTTACCATTTTAATCAATATAAAATATAAAATAAAAATTAAATTAAATTAAATACGCAATTAAATGCAGACAGCAGAGATCAACGGATTCGAGATTGATATATTCAATCAACATAGGCTTGAAGAGGGAAAAAAACAAGGTATATGTCCTTTATGTTCTCACGATAGAAAACCTAAAAATCAAAAAGCAAAATGTGCTTCTTATGATTGGGAACGTGGTCTTGGTACCTGTCATAATTGTAATAACAGTTTTCAGCTACATACTTATAAGCGCAAGGGTAATGCGGATAAAGTATATGTTAAACCAGAACCTGTGCAAATTGTGCAGCCTGGAACAAGAGTTGAAGAGTGGTTTAAAACAAGAGGTATTTCCAAACAGACTCTTAGTGATTTAAAGATCACTGAGGGTCCTGAATGGATGCCACAGACACAGAAAACTGAGAACGTAATAAAATTTAATTATTTTGTAGGTGGAGAATTAACTAATGTAAAGTATAGAGACGGTAGAAAAAACTTTAAACTTTATAAAGGTGCTGAAAAAGTATTTTATAATATTGATAGCATTGTAGGTTATGAATATTGTATTATAGTTGAAGGCGAAATGGACGTGTTAGCGTTGCATGAAGCAGGTATAACTAATTCAATATCAGTACCTAACGGAGCTACATTAAACTCTAATAACTTAGACTATTTAGACAACTGTATTGATTATTTCGAAGACAAAGAAAAAATAATATTAGCTGTTGACTCTGACGAAGCTGGTCAAGCTTTACAGACTGAGTTAATTAGAAGATTAGGATCTGAAGTTTGTTACATTGCAACATTTGATGACTGTAAAGATGCTAATGAATATTTATTAAAACACGGTAAAGAAAAATTAATAAATAGAATAACTAGTGCAAAACCTGTTCCTTTAGAGAATGTAACAACATTTAGAGATATTGAAGATGAAATTACTGACTTTGTAAGAAATGGTTTTAAACCTGGTTTTCAAGTCGGTTTACCAAACTTTGATGAGATATTTTCAACATACACTGGTCAATTCATTACTGTCACTGGTATTCCGTCTTCCGGTAAATCGGATTTTGTCGATCAAATGGTTGTTGGGTATAACGCTAACTATGGATGGAAAACGGCTTTTGCTTCGCCAGAGAATCAACCAACTTACTTACATGCTCATAAGTTAATGCGTAAGACTTGGCAAGGTATGCCTACTAGAGATGATATCGGCGGAGATCGTTGGAATCAAGTGGCTGATCATTGCAACACTAATTACTTTCACATTGATATGGAAAGATATACTTTAGAATCCGTATTACGTAAAGGAGCAGAGCTTGTTAAGCGTAAAGGTATTAAGTGTTTAGTTATTGATCCATTCAATAAGGTTAGAGACTATGACGGTAATTCTGGAGACGTTAATGTTTATACACTTGAGTACCTAACTAAGATTGAAATATTTGCAAAAAAATATGATGTTTTAGTTATTGTAGTAGCACACCCAACTAAAATGTATAAAGACAAAGACGGTAAAATTGAAGAGCCAACTATGTACAACATTAAGGGTGGTGGTGAATGGTACGATGCATCTTATCACGGTTTATTAGTTCACAGAGATTATGAAGCTAAAACAGTTAAAGCTAAGGTTTTAAAAGTTAAGTTTCAAAACTTAGGAGAGAATGGCGCTGAAGCTCATTTTAAATGGGAGCCTAAATCAGGTTGTTTTATTCCGCACGAACCTATAGATATAGGTAATGAAAAAATGCCTTGGGAATAATGGGTAGTGGAATTAAAAAAACTAAGTTTGATATGGGTAAAAGCCCTAGTGATGGTAAAAGCAGCGAAGCTTATTTATGGTGTATACGTAACAATATATATATATCACCTATAGCTATATCTGAATCAAAATGGAAAATAGATATAGTTAGCAACGGAAAAACTAATACAAGTCCAGATTCATATGGTAAAACAGAAATATGGACTAAAATATTTGAATTTTATAAATACTATTATGATAAATATAGAAAATGAATACAAAGGATTATTATCAGAAATACTCTATGGAGGAATGGAAAAAGAAGACAGAACAGGTACTGGGACGAGATCTGTATTTGGAAGAATTATCAAGCATGATATGCAGGGAGGTTTTCCATTATTAACATCAAAAAAAATATCTTTTAATGCAGCAAGAACTGAATTACTTTGGATATTACAAGGTAGAACAGATCTTAAGTACTTAGAAGACAACGGTGTAAAATATTGGAGACCAGATTATGAACGCTCTGGAAGAACTGACGAAACATTAGGACCAGTATACGGAAAACAATGGCGCGATTTTAATGGCGTAGATCAGTTTAAAGAACTTGTGTATAGCATTAATACTAATCCAAGCTCAAGACGTCTTATAGTTAGCGCATGGGCTCCACACGAGATGTATGATATGGCTTTACCTCCGTGTCATTATGCTTTTCAAGTTTACATTAATAATGGAGTAATGGATTTAATGTGGATGCAGAGATCTGCTGATGTATTTTTAGGATTACCATACGATATTGCAATGTACGGATTATTATTAGAAATGTTAGCTAAAGGAGCTGGCTTAAAAGCTGGTAAATTAATAGGGCAACTTGGAGATTGTCATTTATATAACAATCATTTAAAGCAAGCAAAAATATATTTAGATAGACCTAAAAGACTTTTACCAGAATTAAAATTAGATGAAGGTATTAGAATATCTAAAAAAATGGATGCTCACGGAGCGCTAATAATACCAGAAAAAAATGAAATTAAATTAATTAACTACAATCCTTATGAAGCTATAAAAGCTCCATTAAGTGTAGGCTAAATCAAAAAAATGTATTATCTTTATCACATACCAGGAAAAAAAATAGGTTTAACAAAAAACCTAAACGAAAGAGTAACTAAACAACAAGGTTACAAATTTGGAGAATATGAAGTTTTAGAAGCTTCAAGTGATCTATCTTATATATCAAACAAAGAAATAGAATTACAAAAACGCTATAAATATAAAGTAGATAATCAATCATATGAAAATTTAATTAATAAAAACAAGAAAATGAAAATTAACGTAACAGAACAAACAACAACTTTTCCATGCCCAATAAATAAATTAAAAGGTAATTTATTAGATAACACAGGTCTTAAATGGACAACAGAACACGGAGTATTCGGTTTAGATGATCAAACAATAGACTGGATAATTGACAACGCTAGAGTATCAATGTTTAATATAAACAGATGTTATATTTATAATAAAGCTTATGCTGCTAAGTTTTTAGAATACCCAAAAACAATTAAAACTGGAGAAAAAGAAACACCTAGTGTATTTGATAATATCAGGTCTTGGGCTGAAGAAAGAGGTATATACGAAAGAGGTGATTCTAAAACACAATACATTAAGTTGATGGAAGAAGCTGGTGAGTTAGCACAGGCTTTATTAAAACGTGATGAACCTGAAATATATGATGCTATTGGAGATATGGTTGTTGTATTAACAAATTTAGCTGAACTTGAGGGTGTTAAAATAGAAGATTGTATTAATGATGCCTATGATGAAATATCTAATAGAAAAGGCAAAATGATTAATGGAACATTTGTAAAGCAAACTTTATAATGAATACAAAAAAAGTTAAATTTAGAGACCCTGTAGTTGAACGTGTTGTAGATAAATTTATATCAAGATCTGATGTAGGTTATGAAAAGTACGGTGTTACTCTTGAAAAAGATAACTCTAATTTATTTGAATGGCTTAATCATATACAGGAAGAGCTAATGGATGCTACTTTGTATATACAAAAGCTAAAAGAAAAAACAACAGAAGAAATGCAGGAGATACTATTGCAAAATATTAATAAAAATGAATAAAGGTTATAAAAAAATACCTAGAAGAAAAAAGCGTGGTCCCGTCGTATCTAAAAAAGTATCCTACGACGGAATCAACTTTGCATCAGGATTAGAACGTTATATGTATATGGCTTTAAAAAAAAATAAAATTAAAGCTAAATATGAAGGAGAAACTTTTACATTAGTCTCTGGATTTCATTTTGATAATGAAGTCTATGAAAGACAATCAAACGGTAAAGGTGAATATAAAAATAGGGGTTGTAAAAGAATATTACCCATTAAATATACTCCAGATTTTATTGGTGATAATTTTATAATTGAAACTAAAGGTAGGGCAAACGAATCTTTCCCTATGAGGTGGAAATTATTTAAGCAACTAGTTGTTAATCAATTCCCTAACGTAACACTATATAAACCTCAAAACCAAAAAGAATGCGACGAAACAATAAGATTGATTCTAGAAAAGCAAAAAATATTGCAAAAATAAAATATGCAGAACGTCAAATAGATAAATGGATCAAATGGTGCGTGAATATAAAAGGAGGTATTAAATATAAACAATTAAAACAAAAACAAGATGAGTTTAAAATCGAATGCTCCGCGTGGAGAAGAGAATGAAAAAAGTTGGTCTATTGAAATAGGTTTTTATCCAGGTGTACTATTTGGAATTAGATCTTATGAAATGGGAAATGAGAAAGTACACGTTTTTTATTTACCTTTTGTAGATATAGCTTATTACCATGAGCAATAACGATGAATTACAAGACAAACTTGAAACTGTAAACTTTTTTATAGAAGAAGTTATATATGAGATGAAGCAAGTGAAAGTTTCAGTAAATAAAAAAGATATGATAGCTTATATAGCTGCATGGCAAAATACATTACAAACTATAAAATTTATGATAAACTAATGGGATTATTTGACGAAAGAATAGCTTACAAACCATTTGAATACCCTGAGTATTACACTGAGGGTTGGTTAAAACAAGCTCAAGCGTTTTGGTTACACACAGAAATATCAATGCAAAGTGATATTAAAGACTGGAACGAAAGATTAAACGAAAAAGAAAAAAACTTAGTAGGTAATATCCTACTAGGTTTTGCGCAGACGGAATGTGCTGTTTCAGACTACTGGACACAAAAAGTAGTTAGTTGGTTTCCTAAACACGAAATACAACAAATGGCCATGATGTTTGGATCGCAAGAAACAGTTCACGCTGTAGCGTATAGTTATTTAAACGAAACATTAGGACTAGAAGATTATGAAGCATTTTTACACGAACCTGCGACAGCTAAGAGATTTGATAACCTCGTGGCCTACGAAGGAGATAATCAAGTTGGTATTGCTAAGTCTCTTGCTGTATTCTCTGCTTTCGCTGAAGGGGTTAGTCTTTATTCTGCTTTTGCTGTACTATATTCTTTTCAATTAAGAAACTTATTGAAGGGTATTGGCCAACAAATGAAATGGTCAGTAAGAGATGAATCATTACATAGTAAAATGGGTTGTAAGTTATTCCGTGATATGTGTAGTGAGAATGATCAATTGCTGCATTTATGTAGAGAAGAGATTATAAGCGCTGCGGAAACAATGGTTAAACTTGAAACAGAATATATTAACAAGATGTTTGAGATGGGTGACATAGAGGGTATATCAGCTAATGATCTTAAACACTTTATAAAGAAAAGAGCGAATGAGAAACTTGTAGAACTTGGTTACGTTGACTTGGGATCTTATTTTGCGTATAACGAGAAAGCAGCAGCTAATCTTGATTGGTTCTATCATTTGACAGGAGGTGTGACACATACAGACTTTTTCGCAATAAGACCCACGGATTATTCAAAGGCTAACGAAGGTGAAGATTTTGAGGACATATGGTAGGGTTAAGGACGAAATTAATAAAAATGAAATATAAAGTAAAATATTTTACTGAATTTGGAAGTAAAGAAACAATACTAAAGGAATCTGAATTGATTAGATTCATATACAAATTTAAAGTAAGCAGTATTAAAGCATTAACTTAAATTAGTAAAAATGATATTACACCTTATAAAATTTATATTTAGCAAACAATACAGAAAACAATGTGTTATATCTGATGTTACGTGTAGTTGTGGTAAATATGAAAAATGTATTAGAAAAATAAGAGTAAAAGATGTTGGTTTTTTTGGTAACACTAAGTTATATGTAGATAAGAAAGACCACTTTAGATGTGGGAAGGTGCAAAAACAAATTAAGCAAATGAAAGAATCATTTAACAATTACACATAAACAACGTTAAAGTATATGGAAAGTAGAGGGAATTGGCTAACAACTTTTGTTAGAGGTGTACAACTCGAAGCATTAACCGAATTTTCTAGGAGAACAACAACCTCTATTTTTTATATGCATTATTATATACTTTTAAAATTATGGTATTCCAAAAACAAATTAAATAAAAATTAAATGACAAAACAAAAACAAAGTAGAGTAGATCTCTTAGAGAAAAAAATTGAAGCATTAATAAGAGTAGTGCAACAAATATTGAATGAAAACGCTTATCTTAAAGACTTGTCAATAGGTACGCTAGAGACAATTAAACAATTTAAAGAATATGATACAGCAATTGAAAAGCTTAAAGAAGAGGTAATTAAAAACAGTAACGAAAAAACAAATAAATAAAATATGTGGAATGAAAACTGGAAAAAAGGAGAAGATTACCCTACTTGGGGTGATAACGACGTATACAAAAAGACAATATCCGGGGGATATTTATATCACGACGAAAGTCCGAAAGAAGCATACAAAAGAGTCGCTAAAACAGTTGCTCAAAGATTATATAAGCCAGAGATGGCTGAAAACTTTTTTAATTATATCTGGAATGGTTGGCTTTGCCTTGCTTCTCCGGTACTTTCCAACACTGGTACAGATCGTGGCTTACCTATTAGTTGCTTTGGTATCGACGTTGCTGACTCAATCCAAGATATAGGTGGTAAAAATTTAGAGATGATGCTACTCGCTAAGCACGGCGGTGGAGTTGGTATCGGTATAAATCAAATCAGACCCGCTGGCGCTAAAATAACAGGTAATGGAACATCAGACGGAGTCGTACCTTTCTGCAAAATATACGACTCAACAATTCTTGCAACTAATCAAGGGAGTGTCCGTCGTGGAGCTGCCTCGGTTAATATCAATATTGAACATGGCGACTTCGAGGAGTGGCTTGAAATCAGAGAACCTAAAGGAGATGTCAACAGACAATCGCTTAATCTACATCAGTGCGCAGTTGTTGGTGATAAGTTTATGCGAAAACTTGAACAGGGAGATGCAGAAGCAAGAACTAAGTGGAGTAAATTACTTAGAAAGCGAAAAGCAACTGGAGAACCGTATATATTGTTTAAAGGAAACACTAATAAATCAAATCCAGAAGCATATAAAGACAATGGATTAAAAGTTCATATGACCAACATATGTTCTGAGATCACGTTACACACTGATGAATCACATAGTTTTGTATGTTGTTTATCATCATTAAATTTAGCAAAATATGACGAATGGAAAGATACTAACCTTATATATGACGCCATTTACTTTCTTGATGGTGTTATGGAGGAATTTATACAAAGAGCAAAAGGGCTTAGAGGTTTCGAGAATAGTGTTAGATCAGCAACGAAAGGGCGTGCTTTGGGCTTGGGAGTCCTTGGATGGCATACGTATCTCCAAGAAAGAGGTATACCTTTTGAGGGTTTACTCGCACAGTTTGAAACTAGGAAGATTTTTTCGCAAATCAAAATTGAAAGCGAAAGAGCTTCTAGGGATCTTGCTGAAATTTATGGAGAACCTTTATGGTGTGTTGGTACTGGCATGCGTAATACTCATCTTCGTGCGATTGCTCCTACTGTATCTAACTCTAAATTATCTGGTAACGTTTCTCCTGGGATTGAGCCTTGGGCTGCTAATGTCTTCACCGAGCAATCAGCTAAAGGGACGTTCATAAGAAAAAACCCCACTTTAGTTAAATTATTAAGAAAACACAATTTAGATAACAATGAAATATGGAACAAAATTCTGGCTGATGGAGGTAGCGTCCAGGATATTCATGCTTTGGATAATATTACTGTGGGGCATGACATACCTGTTAAGGAAGTTTTTAAAACGTTTAAAGAAATTAATCAATTAGAATTAGTCAATCAAGCAGGTATTCGTCAACAATACGTTGATCAATCTGTTAGTTTAAATCTAGCATTCCCTTCCGAAGCTACACCTAAGTGGATTAATAAAGTTCATTTTGAGGCTTGGAAAAAAGGTATTAAGACTTTATACTATGTTAGAACAGAAAGTGTTTTACGTGGAGATATAGCTCAACAAGCTATGGATGAAAGCTGTTTAAGCTGTGACGGCTAAAGGCTAAAAGTTATGACTTTTTTATACATATAACAACTAATCTGTATAAAAAATTGAATAATTCATACATATAAGTGTTGTGCTATACATATTTATACTAAAAAAGGGTTCTCAGTGAGAGCCCTTTTTTATTATGATACGACAGAATTTACTTTTGTCTATTATTTCTAATGTGAGTTACTTTCTCAACTGCTCTTGCACCATAGTAACCTCCATAGACTAATAATAATAAAGAAGACAATAAATCTATCCACGCCTCATTTATTTTAAAGCCTTTTATTGCGCTATCTAATATAATGTATAGGAATAACGCTAAAGTTAAAAAAGCAAGACTTAAAGGTCTTATATTCTTACTCCACCAACTATCAGATAACATATCAGATTGCCATCTTTTTGTTACTTCTTCCATTTCAGTAACGTCTTGTTTTAAGTTAGCCAAAAGTATTTCTTTTTGTTCTTCTGTTAATTGACCATCATTAGTAATAGATTCAAATATTTTACCAACATCTTTCTTATCAATAGCATCAATAATAGTACTACCTAAAGGAATATTATTTTTTACAACACTTCTCCATAGGTTACCGAAGAAAGTGCCTTTACCTCCGTTCTTTCTTAATTTAAGATTATCACTCATATTACCAATTTTTTCTATTTTTTATTATTTCATACACATTATAAATAGCGATTGCCATAAGATATATTATAAATAAAATTAACCCTTCCATCTTAATACGTCCAAATAACTTCCTTACTCTTTTCACTATCCAAATCTACGTGGATAAATGTATCTGCAATACCTATCCTTGTAAATCCAACGTCTAATAAAGCATTTAAGATGATAAAACGTTGTCTACTATTAGTAACATTAATATCTACCGCAAGACCTCTTAAATGGCTTGAATTAGGCTTCCCACCTATTTTAGCATTATATTCAGGGCTTCTATATGCTGAATTAATTATAAATGGTATTCCTGCCCTTTCTCTTGCTTCGTCTAACCTTAGCAAGAATGTTTTATCCATTTTATCTAAATTATCTAATTCTTTAAAATACTTTGTCATAGCTTTTAGTTTAATAAATCTCCTATATTATTTACTGTTGACTTAAACTTCTCTAAACTACCCTTAGGGTCTTTTAAATAACAAGCCAATCTAGCACTGTCTAGTGGTCTTACATAATCAATACCTACCAAAGCAAGTATCTTCCCATTTCTGTAATAAGGTACTACTGCAATAGCTTCTACTCCTTGTCTTTTTAATTCTAAACGAGTTCTAACATCATCTATATCATCTATGTTAGGGTGTATCATTCTATAATTAATTACATCTTTAAGCCATTTAGCATATAAACCAACAGGTATATCTTGTAATCTTTGTGCTTCGCTACTTATACCTTCTCTAGTTACTTCAAAATCATTGGACATCTTAGATTTATGTTTTCCATTGTAATAGTTTACACCATTATGAAACCTAAAAATATATGCTCTATCTGAACCTGTTCTGCCCATTAAATCATACAACGCGTCTTCAATTAACACATCTCCATCTAACCTTTCAATTATAACATCTCTGTCTAATAACTTGTATTTCACAAGATATTGTACTTCTGTCTTAAAACTATCAATTAGAAAACCTAAAAACAATAATAAGATTATCCACCATTTTGTCTTATTAATTGCTTCTAATAACAACTTGTATTTCTCCATAACTCAATGGTATATGTTATAATTATTTATTTTTCCATTTATTTGTTTTCCAAACCGTGTTTTTCCACTTTGTGGGTTTGCCAAAACCTTTTTTACCTTTGTTTTTATCTTTATCGACTATACCCACATCCCAAGAGCTATAACCTAAAGCTAATGCAATTTTTTGCCAAAGCTTAGTATCATTATCCATAGCTAATCTAATATTGTCAGCTTTTTTAATAGCTCTATCTAAAGGTATATTAGTTGTAGCAGAAATAATTTGACCACCTGCGTAAAATGCCGGATTTTCTAAAGAGTAACCTTTCATTTTGGATCTAACATTTTTATAACTAAAAGCTCTACCTGCACTCATTAATTTTCTTAATTTTGAAGAAATTGGAGGCGATAGATCAATACTTCGTATAGCTGCTTGAGTATAATCAGGTCTTGGTTTTTTAGATTGTTTGTCAATTTCTAAGCCAATATTTTTAATTGTCGACACAACAGCTCCCCCTACACCCATACCTCTTAATAAAGTATCGAGCATTGAATTAGCTATTCTAGATTGTTTATCATTGATTAACTCCTCGTCGTCATCGTCAAATAAAGCCGCAAATAAAGCTGATTGTAAACTAGAGAATATTATGTTTTGTACCGCTGTATAATATATTATTTTAGAAACATTAGTTTTAACGTCTCCACGTCTGTTTTTAAGATCCAGGATAGCTTTTTTAGTTAATCTCATGTATTGCATAGGGGTGTTTGCGAAAGCTAATATAATACGTCCTAATGGGCTTGCTTGTTGTTGAGATATTCTATCTGGTCTTGACGACTGCTGTGTTTCTTCTGCAACTTCTTGAAAATCTAAAAATGCTTTACTTTCCGCTTCTTTTTGAGATAATCCTTCTTTAATATAACTATCTATTCTGTTTCTATAAAAAGATGCTCCCCCTATTGCGATAGCAAAACTATCCGCTATTTGTGTAGGTAAGAATCCCATTTTTAATATAGAAGATAATGCTGCTTTAGCTTTATTTGTCGATGTTTCTGCTGCGCTAGCAATGTCATCCGCATTTACATCTGTTTTTAACCCAGATCTTCTTTGTTTTAAGAAATCTGAATTAAATATCATTGCAAAATCACCCCAAAATTGTTTTTGGTTACTAAAAGCTTTAGCTGCTTTTATAGGATTATTATCTCCCCAGTTTATAAAGTTTGCAATAGATAATGTTTGTAATAAAGCTGATCTTGTATTGAAGAACATAATAGTACCTACAGAATCGTTAACCCAATTCATAAATTGATTAGTTAACTTATTAGATCCGTTAGGTCTATTTCTACCGCTTTTCATTCTGTAAAGCATATCTTTCAACGCTTCTACATAATCTTCTCCAAAAGCTGCTCTAAGTTTATTAATATTATCTTTAGTAAAAACAGCATCTGCATTTTCTTGCCATTGCTGTAAAAATTCTTCTCTTTTTGAAGAGTTAATCATACCAATAACATCTGTCGTAATAGTTCCAGCTAACCAATTTTTATCAGGCTCAGCATATCCTACCATTAATGCGTTAATCTGCTCTGCAAAGTTTTTAAGGTCTTCATTATTATTTACTAAATCAACCAACTCCTTAGTGTCATTTTTATCTAACCCTGGTATTTCATAACCTTTTTTATTCCAAAGATAAACTCTTACAGCTACATCATTTGTAAATCCAGTTTTATTTGTTTTACCAAGACCTTTAGGTACGTTTTTTATGCTCTTTTTTAGTTTTCTAAAAGATTGAATTGTTTGTTGCTTATAGCTTTCAAAATCCCTAATTCCTTGCGCATAGGGATCAAATAAATTTTCTTTAAACCATTTAGAGTTTTTATTCCCAACTTCGCCTTTACCTAATAGCTTATACATTAACCCGCTAAAATCTTCAGCAGACGGAGGTACAAAAAATTTCCATCTACCTTTCTTTTTAGCAAGCATTTTACTTTTAGCTTCAGATATAGTTTTTTTACTGCTTATCTTAGTTGAGTTTTCTATAATTTTATTAAAATTTTTATCTAGTTTTGTGTCAGTTGTTTCTTTAGAGGTTTTAGAAGCTTGCAATACAGCTTCTCCTATTTTTTCTATACCTTTTTTTGTACCTAAAGAATTTTCTTTTACATTTTTTATTTGATTAAGGTTAGGAAATAATCTAAAGTACAAAGTGGCTCCAGATTTTGCTGGACGTATTACGTTTTTTGTTTCAGCATTTAGTGCACTATAAGTATTTGACATTTTACTTTCTTTACCTACAGCATACATTCCATATCCACCTATTTCTATTAAATCAATACCACTATAAAAATCTTCAATTATACTTTGATCAGACATATAAGAAAAATAACCAGCTTTACCTTCGTTTTTTTCTTTTATTAAGGCCCATATATCACCGCTTTTATTAAAAGCTTTACCTTCTATTGTAGTACTTTGCGGTAATTTTAAATGCCCTGTTTTTGACACTGTTATTTTATTGCTGCTATTTTTATTTATTTCATTTATTATATCAAGCAGATTATTTATATATTTTTCATTAGCTTTTATACTACTTATTAAACTTTCTTTATTTTTTTCGTTAATTTTTTTAGAAATTTTAATATCTTCAAAATTATTTAAAACTATTTTGCCTTTGTCTATTTTAAACAAACTTATAGTAGCACTGCCTATTTGCGATATTTCATTTAATTTTACTTCTATTTTTATATCTGAGCCATCGGGTCTTGTTATTATTAAATCCCCTTTTTTGCCCGTTATATATTTTACTTTGAATTCTTTGCTAATTTTATTTAAAACTTCTTTTAAAGCTATTTCATATTTAAAACCCTTATTAGAAGCCTCAAGGTCCTGCATATACTCTAATATGCCTTCATGAGTTAATTCTTCTTTTATAGTGTCAATATCATCATTACTAACTTTTTTATTTTTTAAAAATTCTTCAATTTTATTATTATCGAATCCACCTTCTATCATAAACTTAAACAATTTTTTACGATCGTTTTCGTTTATATTATAATTATCGCTAACAGGAGTAGCTTCTTTGCTAAATTGTAGCTCATAATTATTAGTAGCTTTATTTATGCTTTTACCATAATCTGTTAAATATTTAGTTATTCTAGGGTCTGTTACTATAATATTATTATCTTTAGTTAAAGGTATTACAGCATTAGTCACGTCCTCATATTCAGGATTAAACGCTTCGTCTTTAAAATTTTCTTTTAATATACGTTTTCCGGGTTGCCAATAAATACTTCCAGCAAAAGTATATTTCTTACCATTATAATTATAAACAGTAAAATCTTCTGCTCTTTTATTTATTGTAAGTGTATTATTGCCAAAATTCAAAACATCAACATAAGAGTAAACATCTTTTTTTGGATCATACTTTTGTTTCGAAATTAAAGAATCAACAAGTACAACTTCACCTTCTTCATAAGAGTCGTATATATTTTCAAACACAAACGTACCTTCTATTTCAGCAAAACCTCCATTTATTTCTTCTACAAAACTTAAATCTACAGCACTTTCATCAGTATCTATATTGTTGATAAAATTTTGATAATCTTCTCTTAATTTATAATTGTTATAGAATTTAGCGTTTTTACCATCTCTTACTGTTTTAGATATAAGTTCTTTATTAGTATTGTACTCCTCGTAGAGTTTACCCTCAATGTCTCCTCTTTTGTATCCAACAACTTCAGAAGTATTATTTTTTACATCAACACTTACTATTTTCTTTAAACCGCTGCTGTCATTAGTAGACTCAAGATACGTTAGCTTTTTAGTAGACTTGTCCATTCGGTCCCACCATTGGCCATCAGCCCAAAAAGACAATAATTTATTGTTTTTAAAAGCAATTCTTTTGTTTTCACCATAGTGTTTCCATAATTTCCAGGTGTTCTCGTTTAAATTACCAGTATTACTATCTCGAGCTGCTAAACACCACGGATTTGCATTTTCACCCCAGTTAGAATCTATTAGTTTCCTAACATCGGCTTGTGCTTCTTTTGATTCTTCAACACTGTATATAGTTATACCGTCGTTTAACTCTTTTTTATTACTTAATGTTTCAACAGTGTCTGGATTTATTGCTTTTATCTTGGGTTTTACGTCATACTTAGCTAATAATTCGTTAGGGTTTTTAAAACTGTACGGGTCTACTTTTTTTGTTTCACCAGTCTTAATAGCATCAACAACTTTATAACCATCTTCTGGTAATATTAAATAACCATTAGCCATGTAATATAAAGCAAGGTTTTTGTATTTTGCTTTTTTATTTTCTTTCACATCTAGCTTATCTGCCCATTCAAATAACTGATCTACAGCTTTAGACGGGTTTTCAAGATCAGGTCTTTTCTTTTTTAAATGCTTTTCATACCTATCTCTAGACGCTTTAGAAAATTGAATTATAAATAAAGAATCCGCGTAACCTGGAGTATTTAAAGCTTTGTCTACATGCTTTGCTCGGCTAAATTGTATCTGAGCCGCTCCTGCTCTAATATCTGCTTTTTGCTCACCTGTTAATTCAGCTAGTTCTCTTACTGCAGTATTAGTGGTAATTTGACCATACAATCTAATAAGGGCTAATATAGTCTGGGCTCTAGGGTCTTTCCCTGTAATCTTAACTAATGTTTCGTCTTTATTAATACCAAAAGCGGTATAGAAATCTTCTTTAGTAATATTTCTTTTGAGATTAAATGGTATTAAACCAGCTCCTTTAGAAGTTCTTTCGCCTTTATCGTAGAACGCTTGCTGTAGTTTTCTTGGAACACCTACTCCTGTGCCTATCAATTCTTCTCTAGCTGTTTCACCTTCAAGTATTGCGCCTTCAGGTAGCATAGAGATGAACATATCTGCATGCTTTATAATCAAGCGTTGCATATGAGGTATTTCTGCTGAAGCTAAATTAGCTGCAGGGGTTGTAACCTTTTTAACAGTAGTTCTCCACCAATCAGCAGTAATCGCAGGGGCTAAATCTTTCAATTTAGAAAAAGATAACGCACTAAAGTCTTCAGAAACCATATCAGCTATAGCTTCTCCCACAGCTTCCGTATAAGCTTTAGATCTTTCAGGCCCTAATATTATTCTAGGGTCTACTAACTTTTTCTTTCTATTCTCTTCAGAGCGGATTTCGGTCATTGTTGTTTCCGGGCTGTAATCTGAAGCAATTTGTATTGTTTCTTTACCTTCAGGACTTAATGCATCTAAGCTTACATTTATTTTTTCTTCAATTCCTAATCTTTTAGCTAAGTCGTTTGCTCTTAAATAAGCTCTGTTAACTAAAAATTTTTCAATATCTTGAGCACCATTGTATTCGTTAAGAACCATTGTCTCTATATCTGATCTCATAGAATCTTGAAAATCTTGTCTAGAAACAGATTTTTTAGCATCCATTGGTATTGGATCGTATAAAGCTTTAGTTCTATTAGTTATTACTTTATCAATAACTGGCTTTAAACTTGTTAAAACTTTTTGTTCTAACCTTGTTTGTTTACCCCCCTTGATAGGTTCTTTACCAAATTTAGCTGCAATAGCTGCATTCTCTTCAGCTAATTGTTTTATTGTAGTTATATCATTAGTAATCTCGGTTGTCTGTTCAGGTGATAATGATTTTGAAAACGCTACATCCTCTGTTAATCCAGCATCTGAAAGATCTACATTTTCTAAAGCAGCTGCAGCCTTTTCGGTTAATTTACCTTGATCCGCGCTTTCGTCAAACTCTTTAATAAAATTATATACATCTTTACCAGATTCAAATCCTATATTAGTATATCCTATTGGTTTAAAAACACCTACAATAGCATCGCCTATTTTTTCAAAAAGTGTTTTATCATAGTTAATTTGCTTTTTACGTAAAGCATCAGAAAACACATTTACATATTCTGTATTATACTTTTTACCAGTATAACCTCTTGATTTCATTTCAGCATCAACAAATCTTCTTTGAGAAGACGTCATTGCTTTTCTAAATTGATTAACAATTTTACCTTGCTTTTTAGCGTCACCAACAAGTTTATTAAGTATTGGATGCAAAACTTCGTGCATACCCGCATTAATAGAACCCGTTTTTCTAGCTATATCTCTGTCTATAACTATATCATTGCCAATAACAAAAGCGGACACTTCAAATCCTTTGTTTTTATTATCAAAATAAGATTTTCTATTCTTTTCGCTTACTTTATCGCTATTCATTAAGTCTTCTACTTCTTTAGAACTCTTAACGTCTATATTTAACCCTTTTTCAGAAGCAATAGTTTCAGCAGATGCAATATTTTTTTCAAGCTCCATGTCAATTAAGCTTTGCCTAACTGTATCGTATTCAGCTTTAAATCCTGAAGAAGCAGCTTCATATTCAGCGTTAGATATATCGCCTCTTCTTAATTTTTTATTTAATTCTGTTATTTTATAAGCTGCAGCGTCGGCTAAATCAGTAAGGCTCTCTATTTCGCTTATTTGCTTGTTATTTAAGCTATTATATATTTCGTTCCCTTTTACTACAGAGTCAGCAATATTAGATTCTTTTTTATTTATTTCAATTTGTATTCCTTCTTTAACACTTTTATCTTTAGATAAATTATATTGTTTTCTTAAATCCGATAATTCATTTATATTATTATAAATTTTATCTCCATCTACAACATTTCTGATTGTATTCATGCTTTTTGCAGAATAAGAACCAGCTACCATGCCTCCGCCACCAATAAATCCTTGAAGACCTGCTTCTAACCCCTCCTGACTAGTGACAGCGTCTACAACTGTTTTAAATATTTTTGATTCTTTATCTGTACCGGCCACGCTACCTAACTCAGTATTAACTTGGTCAGTAGCATGTTGTAATATCTCTGTAGTAAATTCTGTAGTTCCCACTGAAAACATTCGCATAGCAGATCTAGCCCCTTTATTATATATTAGTTTTTCAGCAAGGTATTTACTACCCATACCTATTAAACCTGTAGATCCTGTTCCTTTTATAGCTCCTTTAGTTCCTTTAGCAACAGTTCCTAGTCCAATAAATTCTAATGCTGTAGAAATAACTCCCATACCTACAGGTATTGCATTGTCCGCTTCTCCGGATTTTAATAATTCATCAAAGCTAACTCCTAAGTTTTCAGCTTTTAATTTATTATACTCTACAAAGTTTTCAGCTGCGTAGTCCATGAAAAACCCCGTACCCAACGTACCTGCTCCGTAAATAATACTACCAAGCATAGAAGTTATAGCATTTACACCACCCGCAAAAGCACCTCCAATATCTCCGTTTTTCGCACTTTCTATTATACCAAGTGTTTCTTTAGTTTCAAGTTGTTCTTTCTTAAATTTATCAATAGATTCTAAAGTGCTTTTAGTTCCCATACCTCCAGACATCCAAGAATCTTCACCTTGTTCTTTAACAAATTGATCTACCTTGTCTTGCCCAAATATTCCAGCGTATACAGAATTAGTAGCTATATCTAAAGCAGATCTTGCTCCACCTCCTTCTTCTTCGTTTGTATCAAACCAAAATTCAAATACATCTCCAACTTGTTCACCTAAATTAGAGAAAGAATTTTTAATTGACTGCCAAGCCGATAAAGATTCTCCCGATTGTGATCCCATATCTTTTACTGACTCCGCAGTTGGATCCGCACTTGCAGAGTCTTGTGTCTTTACTGGTATACTAAACTGAGTTTTAAATTCATCAAAAGACTTAGTGTAGTCTCCCACTTCATTTAAGGCTGTATATAATTTTTTAGCTTTTTCAGGATTGCCAAATTGAATCTTAAAATCTTCAAATGTTTTAGTGTATTTACCGTCGTTATATAGTTGATTATATAATTCTTCCATTTAATTATAAATTATCGTAAGCACCGCTTCCGGTATTATTAGTTTTTGTTTTTTTGGTTTTATTAGTGCTACCGCTATATTTATTCCAATTACCTATAAAATAGTTAGTAGCTTTTGAACTTAAATTTGAATTTTTTAAGTAAAAATCATATAAAGCTTTTGGGTCGTTTATGTTTAATGAAATTGGTCTTGAATTCCCAGGCGAGCTAGGATTGTATTTATACAAATTAGCCTGTTCTACTTGGCTTGTAAAATCTTTAGCAGCTTTTTCTATTTCATCATCATCATATCCATTTGCTTCAAAAAACATTTCAAATAACTGTCCTTTTGTAATATAAGGCCTTGCTCTTGCTGTAGGATCAATGCTATTTATTTGAGCAGTAATTTCTTCCGGCGAAGGGTTTGATGTTGCTAAATTCGCAAAATTTAAAGCATTCGGTAGTATAGCTCCTGCTGCTAAATTAACTTCGTCTTTTAAAGCACCACTAAGTCCACCTGAATTTGGTCTAGAGGGAGGTTTTTTATCAATAGCTCCTTGCGCAGCAGTTTCAGATAAAAAGTCCATATACTTTGCTAAAACTTCTTGTTCTAGCATGTCCTCATTCCCCGGTTCAAACAGCTCTTTATTCTGTATGTTTAATCCGCCATCTACTAAAAAATCATCTGTAGCTAAAGAAAGTAATGTATCTCTACCTCCTGAGTTTATTAAATTTTTCAGCTTGTTTTGAACCATTGTTTTTCTTGCTCCTACTAAAGATTGACCGCTGCTATAAATACCTTCGTTTAATTTTAATATAGAATCTGCTGTTTTAAAATCCTTTAAAAAAGGCTTATTAATTTCCATATAACTTTTATAGTCGCCAGCATTATCATCAAAAAATACTAACTGACCTCCGGGACCTACACTCATAGAACCTTCATTAGTATATATTTTAGCAGCCTCATTTAATGACCCTATAGAATTACCATTTGAAATTCTTTTGTCGTCAAAATCTTTTAAATAAGATAATTTGTCTTCCTTGTATGTGTTTAACTGTGTTGCTAGGTTTGAAAATGAATTTTTAATACCATTCATTTTATCTCTAACAGCAGCATACTCTGATGGATTTTCTGAAGCATCAATTTTTGTAATTTCTTTTGCTAAACTTGCATAAGAATTTCTTTGTTCTACTAAAAAATTAGTGACTGCACTATTTTGCTCTGGAGTTAGATTAGTTAAATCAGGTTCGCTTAGCGAATTTATATATGAAGCAACTTTAGTGCTAATAGCCTTTTTTTCTGCTTTTTCTTGAGCTTCTGCAATAGCGTTGACCCTAAGCCCTTCATTAAAACTTTTTTGAAAAGAGTCCACCCAATTGTTAACCTTGCTTTGATTTACAAGTGCTTGTCCTTTTACTAAATTTACATTCATATTATATTGTTATTTAAAAAGTTTGCCAATTGCAGGAGCCGCGGCACTTGCTAAACTTCCAACTCCTCCCAATATGCTGTTTGTGGCTTGTTGCCTAGCTTGATTAGCTGCAGCTAAATCATCCTGCGCCATTCCCATTAATGTTTCTACTTTGTCTTGTTCAGCGTCTCTTGAAATTAATTCACCTTTTGCCTCGTATAACTGTAACTTACCAGCTTCTTGAGCAGCTGCCATTTGATTTCTTGATTCTTGCCTACCTATGTCGGCTGAAGCAGTTTGCAAGTTTTGGGCTTGTTGATTAGCTAAAGATTGAGCTAATGCCGCAATGCCAGATCCTCCTGCCGCAGCACCCATAGAATTCATAGTGTTAGATAAGCCTTGTTGCTGTTGTTGAGCCTGAAAATTAGCTGCTTGTTGATTAACAGTAAGATCTTCCATAGTGTTCTGCATATTTTGATATACATTAGAAGTATCAAGGTTTTCATATTGATCTTTCCTTTTATTGAACTCCGCTTGAGCTCTTCTTTGCTCTCTTTTTCTTGCTCCGCCTCCTATAATACCGCCAGCAACTCCGGCTAGCCCACCAACTATTTGTCCAAACATTTTATTAAGTTTTTATAATTTATTATTACGTATTATTTGCTACTATCAAACACCTCAGAACCAATTGAAAAAATTTCAGCATACTCTGTTGAGTCATTTCTAAATTGTAATCTAGCAAAATAGCCTAATAGAGATCCTGTGTTTTGAGTATTGTCTTTTGAAAACAATATAAAACTAGAATCAGTAGGTCTTTCTTGTGAAGGTGCAATTTCACATATCATAGTATTAGTATTTTGATCAATGCTAAGTACTTTACCTATCTTTTGTATTTCGTCTGATTTGTAAGAATTATTAGAATTTGTAAAGTAAGTTATATCTCCAACCTGAACAGATGTATTAATAGGCTGTAAAAATTTTAATGTTATTTGATCCATAATTTTTTTATAAGCATTGGTTAATACTAGATATTGTTCCGCCTGACCCGACTGTAACTATAAAGCTTGAGTTAGCTATACTAGATAAACTATATGTTTGACCGTCTGTTAATCCAGCTGCCATTCTATAAGTACCCGCCGCTAAATCACCTCCACTAGTAGTGTCAAGTGTAGCGCCTACTATGACTTGAGAATTATCTATAAAAAGAATTGTTGTAGCTATACCTTCTAAATCATTACAATCGTCCACTGCTAATACGCTATCATACATAATTTCAGAAGGAGTGCTTATAAAGGAGTCTAAGTCTAATGTATGTGTTATATAATTATCACCTGATGAATTAACAATTATAGAGCCGGTTACAGTAAACTCCTTATTATCAGGACTGTTTAAACTTTGTGAAATACTTTGTAAAGAATAAGTCCAATCCTCGTCACCTATAACTGGAGATGGGATAGCAGGCGTAAAAGACGAAGCTCCTATTGTTGCGTACTCAAATATATTCGTGCCAGAGCTTGTTGCTGTAAAAGAAAAATTAATTACAGGTTCTTGTCCTGGTGCATATTCTGTATTAGCAGTAAAAAGGCGTCTTTCAGGAGATCCAGTTACTGTAAGAGAAGGGTTATTTGTTTCAGCTGTAATTTTTAATCCCACTTCTACTTGTTGTTCTATATCTATTGTAATAGAAGCTCCGTCATTAGCAATATTAACGTTTATATCTCCGGTTATTTTTAATTTATAAGGGCTTTTTCCGTCTTCAATAAAAGGTATAATAATATTTGTTATTTCTGCAATTCCAGTTGAATTCATGGCTACATTAGAAGCGTATATAGCTGAATTTAAATCGGCATCTAATAATTCAACAGAATATAAAGCTCCAGGGTCTCCAATTAAGTTTAACGTTAAAGCCTCTCCTATTTGATTAGCTACAAAAGTATACCCGCTATTTCCATTTAAAGTAAATCCATTTATTAACTGAGTCTCAACAACAATAGGTATTGCGTCTGCTTGTATAACAATTGAATTAGCAGTTATGGTTGCATTAGGGAATGTATATGAAACTACAAACTCAACAGCTACTAAGTTTTGATCTACGTCATAAGTTTTATTCACGACCACATTGTAGCTATTTTGATTACCTCTTGCTATTGATAATCGGGGTTCTTCAAAGAAATAATATCCATTGTCCGCGGTTACAGTTTTTGTTAATATAACAGAAGTACTATTAAATGCTCCCGCTCCAGCATATACACTTATCTCTTGATTAGGTGTACTATTTGTTCCATTAATTTCATATCCGCCTTGAATAAAATATAATTGATCCTGAGCAGTACCTTGTATTTCTAAAGCAAAATCTGCATTAGCGCTAGGCATTAATGTATTATCTGCAAACTCAAAGCTAAAGATAACATTATCACCTGATTGAGTGAATGAAGTATTTACTATTTCAATAGGCGTATTTATTATACTAAAGTCAGAAGCTGATATAGTATACCCTTTACTAGGTGTTATTAATAAAGTTTGTGCGCCAACGTCATTTAAATCTTCTCCAACATTAGCACTGAAGTTTATTTCAGAAATAGTATAACTCACAGAAGGATTATTATTAAATACATGAACATTATAAGCACTCACAGGTGGCGCTGTTACAACAGAAGCTCTTCCAATACCTTGAACTGAAAACTCTTTTGAATCAATGTTGTTATCGGTATTACTATTAAAATAAGTAGCATCACCTTTTATGTAATTAAACCACTTACTTTCTTTATCTAAAAACTGCTTTACATAACCTTCTTGTAAATCTGTTTTTATGTAATTAGTATACCATCCGTTTTTATCTAAAGTTTCTGTTGTTAAGTCTTGTAGCTGCAATTCTGATACCTCCGCAATATTTAAGCCATCATAATTATTATTGCTATACACATATTTTCTTGATTGACTACCGGTATAATTTAAGGTTTTATATTTTTTTACAACAGCAGGCATCTCATTAATTAACAATGTAACCGCGCTATCATATTGTGTGCCATAAAGATTATTTTGAGCTACTCCCGGCACTCTGTGTTCCCAGGCTATACCGTTTTTAAAAGTATAATACCTATCATTTAAAGTTATACCTCCTTCTTCACTAAAATTCTTCCTGCTTTCCCATCCTTTAACGCTTTCTTTAAAGCTAATTGTAGTCGACGTTGGGTTTGTTATTGTAGTAACATTAGAGTTAATAACGCCGTCTTCAAGCTTACTACTCCACTCATTAGATAGTTTGCTTAATGAAACATTATAAGCTCCTTTATCGTCATCAAAACTACCCCAAACAGTGTCTGATTCTTTTAAATTATCAGCAAAAAAGTCACTCATGCCATATCTAGAGATTTCCTCAAGTCCATCGTTTGATAATCTAAGAACAACACCTCTGTTTTTGTCTGTGAAATAAACCCTATAACCATAAGAAGCAAAGCTTTCTGGGTTTTTACTAATTCCAAATTCACCAACATAAGGCACAGCTTGTCCTAGTACATTGTTATTAGAAGTAACATTAGCATTACCATCTGCATTAAATAGAGCATCTTTATTAGCTAGTATACGTAAACATTTATCTTCACAAAGAGTTACCAAATTTGTATCTCTAGAATGTAGCTTTTGTATAGAGCTATATATAGGATTTAAATCTTTAGTAATATTTTCTCCTTGAATAAATTGATTTAAATCATTAACACCTGATACTGAATTAAATATTTGTGAAAATATTAAACCAGTTAACCTACGCTCTTCGTTATAAGGTTCTTTTAAAACAGCAGAAACAATTGGTCCATTATCAATAGTAGTTGCATTAAAGTCATCTCTTATTCTATCGGATTCAACTCCATTACCAAATGAATAGCAATTAAACCAATCTAAGGTATGAGCCTTACCATATTCAGAAATTGGATATATTTTTGAAGCAGAATGATATATTTCTAATTCAGCAGATTCTTTTGGTTCTGTTTCAAATATAGCTGGATTTGTTGATGTAAATGTACCACTGTCTGGTATTGCTGATAAAAACTGTATTTGCGGAGATCCAGGCTGGTTCCACCCTCTAAACGTTCCTGCTGGCGCTGGGAATGACCAACCAGAAGGTCCTTGAAATAAACCAGTTCCATTTGCTGGGTCTACGGGCTCTACTTTTAAATACCATCTTTTTCTTTTGTTAGATCCATCATTAAACCTACCTGACCCAGTACTTCTTTCGTAATTTCTAAAACGCTCTACAGGTTCTACAGATTTTATTCTATATATTACTCCATCTGGGTCTTCTTTAAATCTAAATAAGCCGCCTACGCTTTCTAATATATTAACTGCTCTTCTGTATTCTGTATAGACTGTTTTACCAACCCCAAAATCAGCTCCTTCAGGCCATATACCCGCAAAACCTATTGTTAAATCTTGTCCGCCTATGGTAAATCCACCTCCTCTGTTTGGTTTACCATATGGAGCATAAGAAACAATCCCATTATCTATAAAGAACCCTTGTTCCCAATTAGATCCTAAAATAGCATCTCTTGATAATCCGACATCAGTCCAACCTAAGTTGAAAGCTTGGGCAACAGTATAATTAGTGGAACTATCGCTGTTTAATAAATATTCTTGTAAAGTAGCGTCTCTATATAGTTTTACAAAAAATCTACCTTCAAATTCTGGCTTATTTGCAAATTCTTTTAAAGAAAACTCAGTTAAAACACCGTCGATAAGATTATTAGAATCATCAAACATCCATTTTACATCATCTCCGAATCCATTTTCAATGCTAACTGCATACCAGGCTACTCCTTGTATAGTTACTTCCTCAGTAACTGTTATTTTATAATAATCTGATATATTTTGATCGTCAAAAAACCTAACTAATCTAGTCTTTGATATAGAAGATGGATCTACAATTGCTTTAGCGGAGTTGTTATCTACATCTTGTTTCTTAATTCTAAACAACTGGAAATCAGGCTCAGGCGCAGCAGTCGGGTCTATAGCACTAGCTACCTGCCCTAATACAGCAACTGCTTCTTTTAAGAATGTAGGAGCTTCATTAGATATAGCTATTATTTTGTATTTAGCAGACTCTAATACGGGTTCACTAGAGTCGTGTCGTTTTTTTAATTCTAAAAATGTTTCTTCATCTACTTTATTTCTATCGGATGAAGAAAAGCTAATCCAAATATTACCATCAGCTGCATCATACCAGCGGTCCATAGCTAAATTATAATATTCATTAGAAGTTTCTTTTATATAATATCTAAAACCAGTAAACTCTTTAGGTTTATTACCTTTAGCTTGAACGGTTATATTATTATAATTTAAAGATTCTTTTTTTAATAGTTTAATCGCAGCAGATTCAGAAGTAAACACAGGCGTTTGACGGCCGTAGTCATCTTGAAAAACAACACCTAATTGATATGTTCTTTGTGTTTTTATTGATTTATTAGGAACATTAGGAGAAACCTCTAAATCTGAATTAGGAGAAATTGAAACATTTAAAGAAGGTACTACCTGATTGTTTAATTCATCTATTAAATTAAAATTTTGTAAATAATTTCCGTAAACCAATCTGTTACCCGTTATTTCTTGAGCCTTAGCTTTTCGGGGTACATTGTCATATACTCTTAATATTTGATTTGATGGTAATACAGAAGAAATAATTTCAGATTTAATACTAAATTCATTTGCATTCCATATGCTGCTATTTCTTTTAAAAGTATCAACAACATAGACTGTTTGATTTCCTGCTTCTTTGTAAAGCAAGTCAACTTCTACAACATCAATAGGAGTATCTAAGTTAGCAAAATTTTTAATAACACATTGCTTCATTTGATTTACCATTCCTAAATTATAACCTTTTTTAGGTTCGTAATCAAAATCTCCGGGTAAAAACGCTACTTCAGAAAATGTTGAAAAGGAAGAGTAATAACCGTCTTTGTATTTATATCTGTAAGCAAATCTAGGAAATTTAAATTCAAAAAAGGGATCTTCCTCTAAAGTTACATTCCATGTTATCTCCTCATCTTGCACAGTTTCTGGTACAGATAATATAGAAACAAATACAGAAGTTTGCGTTTCACCTTGTGGCACACTTAATACTTCCGCTCTTACAATATATTTTTCAGGAATAGTAGAACCTGATAATTCCACGGACCCGTTAAAGGTTAAAACATCACCAACAGAATAAAATGGATAAGGACTTGATAACCAATTTATAGTAAATTTACTACCTATTGGCGCTGCTATTCTTTCGGGTGGATTATTTATATCATCTATAACAAAGTTTTGCTTTGTTGTACCGCTTATAACAGCAGGATTTCCATTAGCGTCTACAGCTCTAGTCTTTGATAATTCTAGAACTAATGGGTTTACAGGTGCTTTTTTAATTACAGTTATATCCGATTCTATAAAATCACGAGCTAAATTACTATCTGCTCCATAAAAAACACTATGAGTTCTAAAATCACTATTTTTATTAGCTTCTTTAAAGTTTTTTACATTAATTACTTTTGGTTCAGTTTGGTTGTCTGTCCAAAATAATAAATCTTCAATAATATTTATACCTGTTATTAAATAGTCTTTGCTAAACTTTAATATATTATTAGCGTCTACTAATATAGGTGATACCACTTCTGTTTTTTGATCATACTCCGCAATAGCACTTATATTATCGCTAGCTATAAACCAATATATTTTTTCATTAACATCATCTTTTATTTGCCCTATTTTTGATGGGTTTGTTAATGAATCAATATAGTTATCTGTCCAAGAAGTGTATACATTTGTGCTAGGGTTTAAACTTCTATAAAATTTAGAAGCATTCCCCGCTATATTTTGTAAAGCACCAACATTACTACCGTCAGAAGTAGAGAGTTCTAAATTTATAGCATCTCTATATTCGCCGTTTGGTACTAAACGCTCATCAAGGTCTTTATTCATTTTCCCTGATGTAAACGTATGGCTCAATTCTAGCATATTCTAGTGTTTTATAATTTTAGATTTATTACGCATTACCTGTGTAATTTCCTCTATTTTAATTTTAGATAAACGTATTTTAGCATTTCTTCTAGCCGCTGCAGCTTCTCTTTTGTATCTAGATACTATATATTCCTGGGTGTTAGCTCTTGTAGCTAAAATAGAATAAGCAATATATTTATATAAAGCCTCTTCTGCAAATTTATGTACTACCATTTCTTCATCGGTAGCTAATCCATCTGAAATGTATTTTAACGTCACGATGCGATTTACCATAGAAGAATCAAAGAATATAATCCCTTGCAATGGGTCAATATAAAACACGCCGTTAATTTGAGAATGTTCAGGGTTTAGTCCATATCTTCTTCCAAAAGAAGCTCCGTTTAATAAATCTTCATTGTTAATATTATCAGCATATTCTTTGTTAGGGCTACCAGATGACTGAAATTTTTTTCTAGTTTCAGATTCATTTGCAGTAATTACTTCTTCACTTTGCTGATCAAACAAATATTCCATATTGTTATCTTGTAGTATAGGTAATGGATTGCTTGTTTTGCTAGTAGGGTATATAATTCTTTCTATACCGCTTTGGTCTAACCAAGTCAGTTTCACATAGTTAACGTAGTCTTTAGGAAGTATAAAACTTAAATTTGGTCCAATTTCTATTTCTTGTGATTTAATAGAAGGTAGCAAGTCAAAGCTAAACTCTTGAATACCGCGTTTTGCGTGAAACATTACGTCTGTTCTTTTTGCTTTGCTTATAATTTTTTCTTCACCAACATAAGCTATCATAAAATTATTTATAATATCTTTTATGCTAGTAAACTGATAACTACCGTAGTTTTCATCAAAACTATTCCAAACACCATCAGGCCCTAAATAGTATTGCTCATCCGTTTGATTTATTAAACCCATATATTATGCTTTTTCTTGTTGAATAGTTTCTTGTTCTTCGCTATTAGCTACTTGGTAAACAGATAAGTCTTTTATCAATATCCCGGCTAATTCTAATATTTTAAAAACCAATTCAGTTTCTTCAGAAGAATGTAGTTCAAAGTCTACTGAATACGTAGCGTCATATAAAGCTTCTCCAAATACATTTTGGTATTTCCATTGCACTTTTGCAGGTTTCTTTATATACTGTATTTCTATATCAATGCTGTCAGTTATTTCTGAATTACCATATACTCTTATGCCATTTGAGTTAGCGACAAATATAGGGCGTATGTTTTGTGGTTTTGTTAAAGGAGAGGAATTTATATATAAAAACTCATTAGCGTTTATACGCTCTGCTTCAATAGCTTCTGTAGAACTAATGCCAAAAGAATTTATTGTTTCATTTTTATATATAACTGAGCCTAGTCTGTATAAATCAGCTGGTAAAATAAAATAATTTCCAATTCTATTAGGAGAAGAGGAAGTTTCAAATATATTTATTTTTTCATTAAGTATATTTAGCATATCAGAATATTCCGTATCGTTTCCAGGTATTCTGCCAAATTGGTTTATATCGTAAAAGTATTGCTCAAATAAATCCATTTGCGCTTGATTAGCAAATAAATTAAATTCTTGCGGTGTTATATAACCCCTTTGTTCTTTATTAAGTATACCTAATACTCTTTGGTAAACTGTATCTACACTTACGCTCATATGTTTATTTTTATTTATAGTAATTAGGCCACACTAATGCAGCCTAATCGCTATAAAAATGTGTAACCTAGTTAAGTTTCTTTAAAATTGCTTTGTAAACTTCCATTCCATCATCAGTCTTAAAATAAGAAGCTAATGCAGAATAAGGGTGTTCATCAAAAGGGACAGTCATTAATTTTCTATTTGACTCTCCGTATGTAAATGTGCGCTGATCTGCTGATAATCTTAAAATACCTGCTTCAACTGCTTTCGCTCCAGTGTTCCTTAATTGAATAGAATCATCATTAGCTAATTCAATAAATAACGACGGATTTCTTTTAGCAAATATCATCAAGTCTCTTTTTAATTCACTAGTAGATAAAGTTGCAACTTTTTCGCCATATTCAGATCTTAATATCGCTTCAGCGTGATCTATGTCTATGTTTTTAGCTATTGTAAGAGCTTCTAATTCAAATTCAATCCATTCAAGCTCGTTAACAGAATTAGCTTCTTTATCAAGCTCTTTGTATATTTTATTCCTTAATGGATGATATAATGATAATAATTTTTGCAGCGCAACGTCTTCTTTTTTTACGGTTAATACACCGTTTCTAAATACAATGCGTCCTAACGTAGCTTGCCCTTTTTGTTCGTCTACAAAAGGACTGGCTTGATTAGTAGCGTATCTTAATTCTCTTTGATAACCAGATTCTTCATCAAACCATAATAAAGGTTTTCTACCATTATGCTTCGCTGGCAGTGTAAATACTAAAGGAGACTTACCTGTACTTAAATAATAAGTTCTGTCTTTATATTCCCACCTTGGTTTAACTGATTGTTTTTGAACTGGTGCATTTTTTACAACAGTTGACTGAGGTGCAACCTCGCTTCTTGTAGCTGTAGCTTTTTTAGCCATAATATAATATAATTAAATAATTTAATAAAGGTAATACCTACCCTCGTATATACAACAAGGGTAAATATTACACTAGTTTTTGTTATACTGAAATCTTTTTCAACAATACAAAGTTATTAGCTCCTTGTACACATAAACATCTTTCTGATAAGAAGTGAACGTTCATTGCGTCTTCGTCACTTGTGTAGTTTCCACCAACAGATCCAGTAATCCAAGATTTCATTTTTCTGTCGTCAGCTTCTGAAGCTCTGTAACGTACATGTAAAAATGGTCTTGAAATGTTCTTACCTAATTGTTGATCATAAACTGTAGAAGTTCCTGCTGGCACAATAACACCTTCAATATCTCCTACTAATCCACGAGTAGTAGCGTCGTTTAAGTATTTCCAGTCAGTTTTATAGAAGTCGTAAGAACCTCTTCTGAATCCAGAGAAACCTAAATTTAAAGCCATATCCTCAGAGTTGTCAAATACTCCATAAGAAGTACCTCCAGCACCATAAGAATTTTGAGCTGCTAACATGTTATCAATACCTAAAGCAGAAGCTCTATCTAAGAACATCATGTTTTCTTCAATAGCTCCTTGCTTATCTAATTCTTGTAAGATTAAATCAAAGTCAGCTAAACCATTAGTTCCACCAAAATCAGCGTCAGAATATACTAAACCTCTGTTTTCTAAAGCTGAAAATAACCCATCAGATCCAGTAATTTCAGATCCGCCACCTAAACCAGCAGCTGGAGTAATTGGAGCAGATGCTTTTTCTGCTTCGATCATAGTCATTTCTAATTGATCTTCAAAACGAATTCTTGCTTCGTGCTCAGATTTTAAATACCATAAGTATCCAGAAGTTCCCGCTTCAGTAGCTACTTCTACCCAACCAATTTGAGCAGTATCAGAACCGTTTACATTGTATTTATCTCTTAAGATAATTGGTTTGTTACTAAATTGCTCAAAAGCAGCATCTATTGATGTACCTGCATTAGAAGTACCTTTAGCATATTCAGAACCATATACAAATACTTTAACATTACCAGTTCCTGTAACTGTAATAGCACCTGCGTAACCAGCGATTGTTAATGTTGCAACACCCGCAGCAACAGATACAGCGCTAACATATGCTTTTTCAACAGTTAAACCAGTAGAATCAGCAATAACAATTGTAGCTCCAGGGCCAATAAGGTTTTTAGAAGCTCCAGATGCAGCTGGAATAGTGATAGAAGTTGGAGATACAACAGTTACGTCGTCATAAGCAATGTGTAATCTTCCTTGTTCAGACCATACAACTTGATCAGAAGCCATTGGCATTTCTGCTCCTACCATACGTAAAAATCCAGAGATTGTTCTGTTTCCATAACGCTCTACTTCTTTTTCGTATACTTCTGGTAAGAATTGTTGTGTAAAATCTAATTGAGATAATGATAAATAGTTGTCATTAAATAATGTTTGTGTAGGACGTGGAGTTAAATGAGCTAACGCTCCTGCACTTCCTGTAAATGAACCTGCCATAATTTTTTAATTTTTAATTTTTTTTATTTTCTAGTTTTAATTCCAAACTTAGAAGGAGCTCCGGGATTTATTGCTCTAATTTTAAAACCGCCTATTCTTTCTACACTTTCGTGAGTTCCTCTAGGAGACATATCAATGTTTTTTGCTTTAGCTACACTTTGTTTAATAGCATCTGCTTTACCTTGCTCATAAAAATGTTGTGCAATCTTATCCGCGTTCATAGCTGTAAACAAAGACTTATGATAACCCGCTGCGTCACTAATTTCATTTTTTTCGTTCAAGAACTTCTTGACAAAATTATTAATATCGCTTTGAGTCTCTTTTACTTGATCTACATTATTTACTTTAAACCGAAATTGCTTTTCTCCAACGTTGAAATCAAAACCTTTGAAATCATTAGAAAAAAGTTTTTCTGTTTTGTTTTTAAATGTAGAAACTTGTTGTTCAGCTAATTTTGCTGCTTCCGCGTTTTCTTTTTTATAACGATTAAAAAATTCAATCGCTTTTTGTTGTTCTGGATTTAGTCTAGATCCAGCTTTTATTTCTTCGTAATATTTAGTTTTTAAACTATCAAGATGCTGCTTAGCTTTTGATAACTCTTCTTTTTTAGCTAATTTTTTTCTTCTAATATCTAATTCGTCATCCATGTCCCCATCATAAGAAAAATTGTCTTCCATCAAGAAATCAATTTCTTCTTTATCTAAATGAGGTTTAGTTGTTTCGTAATATTCTCTTAATAACTGATCATCATTTAAAGAAGAGTAATCAGTATTTAACTTAACATAATCTTCAAGGCTTCCGCCTGTTTCATTAATAAAATCTACAACTTTTTGAATATTTTCAGGAAGTTCTACTCCCGATTCTTTTTGTTCAGCTATAGCTTCTTGTATATCTTCTTGTAAATCAACTACTTGCTCTTGGACTTTTTCCTCTTGTATTTCTTCAATTACAGATTCTGGTTCTTCTTGGACAGAGCTTTGTACTTCTTCAACCAATTTTTCACCGTTACTACTGTCTTCAGATTGTTCGATGGTAGCATTGCTTACATCTGGTTTTTGCTCTGGAGCAGCATTTTCTGTTGGATTATTTAACTCGCTTAAATTTACCTTAATAATGCCGTCCTCATAAGACATAGCTTTATTTTCTTCTGTTTTTTGTTCTTGAGCAACTTCTTGTGTCGCTAAAGGTTCTTCATTGGTTCCTGCCATGATAAAATATTATATAATTATTACTATTATTATTACTTAGGCTCAAAGGAACCTAAGTTGAAATTACCGCTAAGTATATCATTACCTGATGATTCAAAATTTTTAGGCGGCAAATTGTTTTGTCTTTGTTCTATTAATTCGCTTTGTTGAGTTGCTTGCAATTCAGTTCTTTTATCTTTACGATCTTCTTTTTCTTTTGTCTCAGATTTTTTACTTTGAACTTCTATGCCTTTTAATTTCATATTCATTTCAAACTCCATTTGCATTAACTCTTTTTTCAGAGAAGCCTCCTGCATTAATTTTTGTTGATCTATTTGAGCTTTTGCTTGTTCGAACATAATCTTTTGTTGCGTGATAGCTTCTTGTTTTTGCATTTCAGCCTGAGCGGCTACTTGTTGAGCTTGAGCGTTCGCTTCTGCTTGAGCTTGTATATTCTGTTGTTGTATTTGCTGATCTCTTATTTGTTTTTCGTTTCTTCTAAGTTTTAGTAATTGATTAGCTAATTTTATATTTTTAATTTCTCTTAAATCTATAGCATCAGATAAATCTATTAAACCACTTTGTACAGCTGCTTGAATATTGTTTTCTAAAACCGCTCTTTGTTCTTCATCAGGCTGTAACTCAATAAATATACCAAAGTCATATAAGTACAAATCACTCATCTCCTCTAAGACGGCTACATTTTGATTCCCTATTTTATGTATAAAAGCTTCCCTTGTTGGTGAATATTCTAATATATCTGATATTCTAAGCGACAGACCTGCGCATAGGTCAGAAGTTAAAAATAAACTACCGTCTAATATGTGTCTAGTTGCTGTATTTGAATTTGCAGCAGCTAATTTTTGAACGCCAACTAAAGCTCTAGAATCAGGAGTACTACCGTCTCTTGCTTCGTTTAAACCTGTTACATCTCTTATCATTTGTAAATAATAGTTGTAGTTAGCAATTAAACTTTGTATTTTTCCACCTCCTGATCCTGTAGATATTTCTTGAATAGGAACTTTTCCTGGGTTCATATCTCCTTCTTGAGTAAAAGACCTACCTATAACAGAACCTGTTTGGAAAAACATATTTAAGGCTTCTTGCGGATTGTAATTTGTTCCATTACCTAAATCAACCTCAGCTAAACCATCAGCGTCTAAGTAAACTCCATCTGGAACCATCCTTGACATAACTTGTTGCAGTTTTAAATGGGTTAGTTGTATCATATCTGCAAAACCTGTTATTCTACTAACAAGAGATTCAATCCTTCCTTTGTACATTCTAGGGGCTACAATACTGTAGTTCATTTTTACTTTTGTATAATCGCTTTTAGGGCGTATCATATTTTTAGCAAGCTCCCATTTAAGCATTCTGCCTCCTAGTATCTTAACACCTTCATATAAAACTTCTAATGATTGGGACGCTTTTTCAATACCATACTCTTCATATAATTCTGGTGGTGGATTAAAATCATCATCTTTTGGTATTATCTTCGCTGCTCCTGTAGAAGTTTCTTTAACTTTATAAACTTCATTTGTAAAAGTTTTATAGTTAAAATATAAAACCTGTACAGTATTTGAGTCAGTTTCATCGTAATTAGTAATTGATCTATCGTAAAAACCGTTACTTTGATAGGATTGAGAAGATATTTCTTGTAATTCATCATTTGTTAGCCAAGGAAATTCTTTTTTAAGCTCGTTTAAATGAACTCTTTTTATTTCTCCTACATAGTAAATATCTTCAAAGTAAGGTGAGTCAGTGTAAGACCAAACTAAATCAACTGGGTCTACATATTCAATTTTAGCTCCTTCTGATTTATTAAAAGTATTTTTTACAGCAGCAATACCTATTGTAGTTAAATCGTAATTACACCTTCTTCTAATAAGATTATAATTATTACCTTCTAATAAAACATTTAAAGCTTGCTCTTCGGCTAACTCAACCTCTTGCTTATAGCTAAGTTGCATATGCAAATCTAACTCTTCTTTATTTTTAGGTAATGTCTCTGGGTCGTTTTCGAATAAGTTGATACCAAACTCTTGAGCAGCAAATTCATTTAGCTCTCTTGTTTGCATATCTCTTATTAATGATTCCATATACTTTGTTCTTTTTTCAACCCCATAAGGATCTTGAGAATAAGCTTTTATGTCAAAAAGTCTTTCAGATATACCGTTTACAACGATATCTACAAACTTAGGTATTATAGGTACAGGTTTCCAATCTAAATTAAGATATGACAAATCACCGTTTATAGATAATTCATCTTTATATTTTTGTATACCCTGTTCTCCTCTAGCATATAATCTTAAGTTGTGAAATGTGTTTTGGTTACTTTTAAATCTACCATAACCGTTATCACTACTAAACCACTCGTTTTCAATAGCTCTACCTACAGATGTTCCGTAGTCCATTGACATTTTTTCTTTGTCACTTGCTATTTGACTTGGAAAATAATTTGTTATAACAGATTTAGCCATACTTTTAATTTTCTATTATTTTCGAAAACACACCAGAATTAGTATATTTTGATATTTTTAAATTTATTTTATTTTTTTGCACGTTTGCTTTTGGATAATACTTGTGTCTATTGCAAGCCATTATAGCTAACCCAGAACTTATAGCAGCATCAAACTTGGTTCTGCTGTTAATATCAAAACCAGCCCAGTCATTTAAAGTTCTATTAAAATACATAGTACCATAAGTATTGTCTTCCAGTAACCCCACGTGTTTGTCTATGTAACTTTCAATAGCCGCAGCGTGAGCTTGTTTTATATCTTCACTTGAGTTAGGCATACCGCCTATTTCTTTTTCGGTAACCGATAATTTATTCCAAATACGATCAGGCCTATTCATTGAATACCCTCTATAACCTCTCCTTTTAAAATAATATAATAATCTAGGCTTATTATTTTCAGCTAATAAAGGCATTCCGTAGAAAACACAAGCCATTAAAACATCTTCAAAAAACATATCCGCTGTTTGAGGTCTAGCTATGTATTCTAAAAAAAATGTATTAGCAGGAGCATCTTCCATACTAAATTTAGTTAACCCGTGTAAAGCTCCTTTAGATCCTCCTCCACCTACTGTTCCTGATATATCGTAACTATCGCATCCAAAAGCACCCATATGTTCGTTGCCGGGGTATTTTATACCATTTTTTATTATTTGCCTATTTTGTAAAGCAGTATTAGGTACCCAAGATATTTTAAATCTACCATTAGGGTTTGGAGTAAAAACTACTTTAGAATCTTTAATACCATTAACCCATTGAAAGTTACCAGTTGTAATTACATTTGAATTACTAAGATCTTCATTGTAGTCTATTTGCTCATATATCTTAGCTAAATTAAATATACTATTTTTAGCTTCGTCTCTAAAAGCGTGCTCTTCTGTTCTTGGAAATTGTCTATAATATTCGTTTAAAGCGTCCTGGTCGCCTTTTAATCCGTCGGCTTCATTTTCCCAATGCTCTATAACTCCAACTTCTATAAGATCCCCTAATGGATCTAAAACCTCGCTTTTAGGTGTATTAAATACAGGATGTCCGTATTCATCTATAAATCCTTCATAATTCCATTCCATTGGAATAAACAAAGAATATAAACCAGAAGCTGTTTGACCATTCCTGTTTCTTTTTGTAACATCAGAGTTTACATATAATTTTTTAAAATTCCCCCCTCCTTTATCTAAAGCGTTTGACGTAGAACCCATCATACACTTTCCAATAATTCTAGAGCCTAATCTTAAACAAGTTTTTGTAACCCTCCAGTTGTTTAATATATTATCAGGTCTTTCCCATTTACCACTTTCATCATGAACCAATAATCTTAGTTTTTCACCATCATATGAGTTATCTCCTGTATTTTTCCAGTCAATAGTTGTATCTAAGCCTTCTAAAACTTCTAGTTTTTCTTTATTTTGTATAGATTTTCTAGTTAGTCTAGAAGCTGGTACTCTATAAGCCAATTCTGTTTTTGGTCTATCCATACCGTCTTGTATGGGTTTAAAGAAAAAAGGATAGTTAACTGATATTGGCACTACCTTGTCAGTGAACATCTTTTTAGCGTCACTACCAGACTTAGACAGTATACCAAATCTAGCGTCTGAACTAATAGTTGCTTGATTAACAGTTTCACCTGAAGCCATAAAACTAAACCCAGAACGTCTGTTTTTTAAATAACACATTCCATAACATCTGTTATCTGCTTTACAAGCTTCCCAAAATATAAAAAACAATCTATTTGCTTCACGAAAATCAGGTCTACCTACATCTATCTTAGACCATTGAAGATACATATAATGAGTACCTGTTAAATATGTCGGCTTATTTTTGTTATAAAACCAATGACCTTCTTCTCTTCTTTTAAATTCTTCATCAATATACGGCTCCCATTTTTGTTGAAATTTTTCAGGAAGTTCTCTCCAATCGAAAATACTAGAAATAGCTTTAAGTTCTTTTGGATACTCTACTGGTTTCCATTTATTTATACCTTTGCTAATTTTAGCAGGCTCTTTCGGTAAAGCTATTTTTAAATTTTGTATACTGTAAATTTCACCAATTTGACCTGTCTTGCTAATTACAACTACGTCGTGCTCCTTATTATACCCATACTTCCATTTTTTACCTCTATTTAACCTAGAGATTGTTGTATGTTTTATTGGTGTTATAATACTATATAATGATTGCTCGTACATTATCTAGATCTTTTTTCAGCAAAACCTTTAACTGTTTTTGTTACAACAGTATCTTTAGGTTTATCATCTAAAGCATTTTGCTCATCATTTATTCTATTTAATATTTCAAAAGCGTCAAATATTGCTAATTTTTTAGTTGCTGCTGCATTTTTTAATCTATCAGCAGATAAATCATCTTCAGAATCAACAATAGCTTCTTTAGCTACTTTTATTAATTCTTCTACAGCTTTATGTCCAGCTTGGATTATATTCTTTTTCGTTTCCTTGATATTCATATTTAATTGTAATTGATTTGGTAGGAACTCTGTACAACCTGTCTTTGTTTATAATAAATTCATATTCTGCTCCAGGTTTAAAGCCAACTAAAGATCCGGTTTCTAAGAAATCTAATTCAGGATCTTTATATACTAAAATACCGATGCCTTCTTTTTCAAAATTGCTAGAAAAAATATTATTTTCAGCTAATGGTTTTATAAAGTTAAAACCTTTACAAGCTTTAAATGTATCATTATTTTTTCGGTATCCAAATACTTGATCTAAGCTAACGAAATAAGTGTCTTCGTTGTAATAGCTTCTACTATTCTTTTCATTGCCTCTAATGTCTTTAAAACGTCTAAAAACATTATGATGAACTATGATTTCATCTCCAACTTTTATTTCTGTATCTATTTCTAAAGGTACAGCTAAAACTTTTGCAATTCTATTAGAATAATTATGATTATGAAGTTCTGTGTTTAATATTAATTCAGAACCATTTATGGTTTTTTTATTTGTATATCTATTACCTAATGGTTTTACTATAAAATTATATAAAGCTTTCATTAATATTGCAAATCATATTCGACCGCGATTGCCATGTTTTTATTAAAATCTTTCCAAGGCAATACTTCATTGTTTTTTTCAATATATATTGAGTACTTAGTTTCTTCTTCAATTATATTAATTATAGTGTGACCACCATACACTTCCTGACCAACAGAATAGTGCATAGCGTCACTCTTATAATCTTTACCGATACTAATCTTCCTTATTAGGCTCATCTTCGGTAATTTCTCCATCTTTAAGATTCACAGACACTTTCCCGTAAGCTTCCTCTAGATCTTTTTGTAATTTTTGCAATTCGTTATTTTCATTAGCGAGTGCATGTAACAAGTCGTGTTTTTGAGCTTCAATTCCTCCAATTTGCATTTGCAAATTATTGATATTACCTACTACTCTTTGTAACGCTTCTAACTCTACTGTTTTAATTTTACTCATTTGATTTAATTTAATTGTTAATTTGTTATTTATTCAATGTTTAATCGACTATCTATATGTTTAGTAATTACGTGTATATCTACAATTTTTAACTTTTAACTGTATTGTGGTATTTTATACCATTTTTTATTATTTTTCTGGATCTATAGCCTTTGATGCTTGTCCTCTTTTCCTAGCCGCTCTTTTATTTATTCTTTCTTCTCTTCTTTTTAGTCTTAAAGCTTTTTGCTTATCACCTGAGTTTAAAGCTTCAATACCTTTTTGTCTAACCCTTGCAGATCTACTTTCTTTTTTTTCAGCAGATTTAGTTTTTCTAGCTACTTTTCTTGCTGTTTTTTTATCCAATGCGTTATTATTTGGGGTAATAATTTTACTCTCTTTAACAACATCGGCTACTTTACCTGTTTTATTAGACAATTCTTTAGAAACAACTTTTTTAGCTTTTGGCTTTTTTGCAATAGTATCATCATGAGCCCAGCCTAACTTATCATATTGTTTTCTTCTAAGCTCTGAACCAATTTTACCTGTTACCTTGTTTTTCTTAGGCGCGGTTTGTTTAGGTGTATCTTTTTTAGGAGCATACTGTCCTGTTTTATTTTTACGTGCAAGATCATCCGCTGCTCGCCCAGCTTTCCCTGCTTTTCTAGCCGCTAAATCTATTTGTTTTTTATTTTTATTCTGCAAAGAATCTACACCCTTTGCTCCATTAATTGGTAAAGACTGCAAAGACGCTAATTTATCCTGCGTTTTTTTCAAATATCTTGCGTCGCTAGCATTTTTTTCACCCCCCTTTTTTTGATAACTCTCCATCGCGGAAGTCATGTGGCCAATTTCTTTTTTTAACCTCTCTATTTCAGATTTAGTGTTTTTAGTAGAAGGAGCAGAAGGAGAAGTAGAAACAGCCCCTCGATTACGTTTGTTATTTTCACCTCCTTGTTTAGCAGGTGAATGCATCTTCATTTTTACAGGTGCACCCATATTAAGTAATGGCTGTTGAGACATTCCTCCTTTAGTTGTTCTTTTAATCTTAGCTGTTACAGGTGTGCAGCCTTTTTGTTTGTATGCCATAATTGTTTTTATTTATTTATTATTTTTAACAGTTCCATCTTCTTCTAGCTGCTTTACCTCTTTCTGAAGTCCAACTTCTAGATCTTGCACAAAAAGCTTTTCTTCTTTTAGCTGCTTTACCATTTGGATCTAATTTAGAAGGGTCTTCTGTTACAGCCGTTTTTAATTTACTACCAGGATTATCAGCTCTATATTTTTTTACGCCTTTTTCAGACATACCCCCACCCGCGGCAGCACCTGTTCCAGTAGGTTTTGCTTCGTTATAATATCCTTTAGATTTCTTACGAGGAGGAGCGTCTCCTTTCTTTTTAAACGGTGAGCTATCCTGTATATAAGCCATAATTAATATTTTTTAAAGTAATTATTTTTTATTAAATTCTCTTCTTACAGCTTCTTTAGCGGTAATAGACGTATCTTTTACTTTTTTTCCAGGTTTGTAAGTTACACTGTGCCCGTTTTTGCTACGTAAGGTGTATTCGTTTACTTTGTTTTTTTTCTGTGTAACTGTATACCTACCTTTAAACCTATTTTTTACTTCTTCGAACCCTGGTGTTTCACCTACACCTGCTTTTTTAACTTTTTTGTTTTTACCTCCGGGGCCATCTGTCATACGCGCTGGAGACTGCGCATTATCGGTTGGGTCATTTACAAGGCTCATATTCATCTTACAAGCACTAGATACTCTGTTTGTTATTGGTCTATATTTCATATTTTTATTGTTTATTATAGGCTTCACGCTCCCATTCGAAGTCACCTCCTTCTTGAGCAGCTCTACCTGTTTGTTTATCTATTAATTGTCCGTTTACTCTTTGATATACTCTAGCTGGCGATTTTGTATCTTTTTTCCAAGTTACCGTATTGTCATCATAATGAAGTCTCCCTTGAGCCATTTGCTCCAAGTGTACTTTCTCATGGCTAACCGCTGTTTCTTTATCTTTGCCTTTTAAAGACTTATCTATAAATATAGTACCGTCATTATTCGCTTCACCTAATATACCCCCTTCTAAATTTTTCTTAAAAACAGGTGTATTATAAGTAGAAGTTTCTTTGTCGATACCTACTAGCTCTGTAAAGTCTTTTAATTTAAATCCCATTATCTTTCTTTGTCTTTAATCATATCGTCAATAGCTTTATTGTAAACTTTATCGGTATATGTTTTATTATTGTAAAATACACTTCTTTCTGAAGTGGGCAGATCCTCTTCTGCTAGCAGTATTCTATAAATTCTATTTATTAGTAACTTGCATTTTTGAGAAACCTTATAAACCGCATACTTAGATGATCTTCTATTTCTTTCTTTAAATACATCAATCCAACCTTGTTTTCTCAACCTAGTCCACCTATCTTTGTCCCAGCTATAAGTGTATGTCCCGTTTTTAAACTCATTTCTTGTAAAAAACTCTTTACAATCAAGATAAATTAACAACTCAAGATCAGCATCTTTTAAATTATAAGTCTTACAAGCCCATCTTCTGACAAGCCTGTAATACTTAAATAAATTTATATCTTTAAGATCTTTTGGCGTTAGTCTCATTCAACTATAACTATATCCCCTGCGTTTATAACGTGGTAAAAATTATTATTCCATTCAATACCGTGCCCTGCGTGCTTATCATATCTTATAAAATCCCCTTCTTTAACACCAACTACTTTATCCCCTGCGCTTATAACTTTAGCTCTTAAGTACCTAATGTCGCTATCTTGCTTTTCTGTCATCTCAATACCTCCAACAACTTTAGGGGCTTCTTTAATCTTTTCTATTACTAAATAATAATTAATTGCTTTCATTATGCTAATCTTTTATTACTTATTACACAATCCGCAGATATAATAGTTGTAACAACACTCACTGCGTTTTTAAGAGCTGACTTAGTTACTAAAACCGGATCTATAATACCCGCTTTTATCATATTTACTTCTTTGCCTGACTTAACATCTATGCCTCTGTTTTTAGCACTAGGCTTTTTAATTTCAACAATACCAGCGTTGTCTAATATCTTATAATAAGGCGCTTTGATAGATTCAAAAAGTATTTCTTCTCCTTTATTCTTTGGTTTTAAACGGGTAGCCGCATTTAATAAAGCAACTCCACCGCCTGCAACAATACCTTCTTGATAAGCTGCTTTAGTAGCATAAATAGCGTCTTCTACCCTATCCTTCTTTTCTTTTAGTTCAACCTTAGAGTCTGCTCCTACATAAATAATACCAACTTTTCCGGTTAGCATAGATAATCTTTGTTCTAACTTTTTCTTAAAAAACGGGTTGTTTTCGTTTTCTAACTTTTTAGTAACATCAGCTACTCTTTCTGATACGTCTATATCTTCTATAGTTTGTAAAACTGTTGTCTTTTCGTCTGTTACTGCTTTTTTAGCAAAACCCAAAACTTCAGGGCTAATTAAGTCTAAATCATCACCTAATTCTTCGTTTATTATTGTAGCACCTGTAAGTAAAGCTAAATCTTCTAAAGTCTCTTGTCTAGTAGGGCCAAAACCAGGAGTGTCTACTATATTTACTTTTATATTACCTTTAACTTTATTTGATAATAAGGTTGCAAATGGCTGTTGTTCCACAGAAGCAACTATTAAAAGACTTTTTTTGCTTTTTATAACGTGTTCTAAGACGCTTTGTATTTTTCTTATATTAGGAATAGGAGAAGACACAATAAGTACGTAAGGATCGTCTAAAACAGCTGTATGCTTGTCTTTGTCTGTTACTAAATGTGGAGATTTTAATCCGCTGTCAAATTGCACACCTTCTACAAAATCAACATAAGTTTTATTTGTGTCAGATTCTTCCATTAATACGACTCCATTCTTACCTACTTTTTCGTAAGCTTCGCCAATCTTTTCCCCTAATTCTTTATCGTTATTGCAACTAATAGTAGCTACATTTTTTAACATTTCTCCTTTTACATCTATCTTTGATAGATTTAAATATTTTTTTACTTTTTCAGAACCGCTAATAATACCAGCTTTTAAAGATCTTAATTTTTCATCTCCAGCTTTTTTATTTACAGTTTTTAATAAAGAATGAGCTAATACTGTAGAAGTTGTTGTTCCGTCACCTGCTTCTTTTACAGTATTTCTTGCAGCTTCTTTAATCAATGTTGCTCCAATATTTTCTACCGGATGTAATAAGACTACGCTTTCTGCAACGGTTACCCCATCTTTTGTTATCACCGGTTTCCCTGTAGCGTCTTCATAAATAACGCATTTTCCAGATGCTCCTAATGTGGAGCTTACTGCGTTTGCTAATTTTTCTACGCCACTAATTATTTGATCACTAGCTTCGTTTCCGAAAGTAAGTGTTTTTACTATTTCGCTCGGGTTATTAAATTCCATTTTTATTTTATTAGATTAAATTATTGTCTGTAACTATATTATTACGTAATTGATATAATTTTAATTTTTACAATTAAAACTATTTTTATTTTAATTTTGTATAGTTAACGTAACTGATGGAGGTGTTATTAGGTTATCAATTTGAAACTGAAGACTACTCTCTAAGTTGTTTACACTTTCTTCACCCATAGCGCTTTTAACCCACTGAGTTACCTGGCCATTAGTTAACTGATCAAACGGTATAAACCCTGCTGTATCTTCAGTGTTTAAAACCTGAGTTCCAATAGCTGATGCCTCAAAAGCATTTCCTTCTGAATCAACTTGGTCTGACACCGCTGTTACCCTCCAGTGTACATTATATACAATGTTTGTGTTCCCACCTGCTGATGGATAAGCGTCTACTGTTTTACAATTCCAATCGTAAGTAATGTTCATTTTTAGTTATTTATTTATTATTAAAAAATACAATTGTATTCATACACTATAACTCCACTA
>Ga0209771_1000131_pt1 | contig 45592 bp, 43 predicted proteins | sample SaaInl59LU_5_DNA_FD_184639 | JGI IMG/M metagenome (GOLD analysis project Ga0209771, IMG submission 184639) | Marine microbial communities from expanding oxygen minimum zones in the Saanich Inlet - ESP_59LU_5_DNA (SPAdes) (version 2) | ecosystem: Environmental > Aquatic > Marine > Intertidal zone... | reverse complement strand
TAAAAGAGCTGTTTTAGTGGCTGCTTTGATACAACAATATGCCAATTTACAAACAACTGAATTACCTTCTAAAGCAATTCAGTCTCTAGGAGATAAGAACACTTTTACAGTGACTACGGGACATCAGTTAAACCTGATGGGTGGACCATTATACTTTCTGTATAAAATTATATCCACAATTAATTTAGCAAAAGCATTAAAAAGTAACTACCCACAACATAACTTTGTACCGGTCTTTTGGATGGCTACTGAAGATCATGATTTCGATGAAATTAATCATTTTAATTTTCAAAATAAACGGTTCCAATGGACACAAAATACATCTGGAGCTGTAGGCGTTTTATCAACCTCAAATCTTACAGAGTTTATAGACGTGTTTTCAAAGGCTTTGGGAAATTCTAGCCATGCTTTTGAGCTTAAAGCATTGATTCAAAAGGCCTATAGCAATCATTCAAATTTAGCAGATGCTACGCGTTTTCTAGTTCATGCCTTATTTGGATCTGATGGGTTACTCATTATTGATGGAAATGACTGCGCCTTGAAGCGCTTATTTATCCCTCATGTTAATTCTGAGCTCACAAATCAGCAGTCATTTAAATGTGTTAATGAAACAAATAAACTCCTTAAATCGATCGACAGCACTTATAAAATTCAAGTCAATTCTCGCGAACTAAATTTGTTTTATTTGAAGGATGATTTAAGAGAGCGTATTGTTAAAATAGAAGATTCCTTTTCGGTGTTAAACACCAATATAGTTTGGGATTTAGCTGGTGTTTTGGAGGAATTGAATTCACATCCCGAACGCTTTTCTCCAAATGTAATTATGCGCCCACTGTACCAAGAAACTATTTTGCCAAACCTTTGCTATATTGGAGGTGGTGGCGAATTGGCCTATTGGCTTCAACTTAAATCCTATTTTGAGTCTGAACGCATACAGTTTCCAATTCTATTACATAGAAATTCTGCGCTATTGATTAGTGAAAAACAACGCCAAAAATTAAATAAATTAAAGCTATCTGTTAGTGATTTGTTTCAGGACAAACAAGCATTAATTAACGCCCAACTTAAAAAAATAACATTGTTGTCAATTGATTTTTCTTCTCAAAAGAAACACCTTGAAAATCAGTTTGATCATCTGTATGCTCTTGCTAAACAGACCGATAAATCTTTTTTAGGTGCTGTTTCAGCACAAGAAAAGAAGCAGCTTAAAGGGTTGGAAACTCTAGAAAAACGCCTTCAAAAGGCTGAAAAAAAAATGCATAAAGATTACATTAATCGTTTGGAAGCGCTCCACTTAGAATTGTTTCCGAATGGTGGTTTGCAAGAGCGGTTTACAAATTTTTCTGAGTTTTATTTAGAGCACGGAGAGGATTTCATAAACCATCTAAAATTAGAAATTGTTCCATTAAATCAAAAATTTCATATTTTGACCCTTTAAAAGTTTCAAAATAAGGAGGTCAATTTATTTATAAATATTACTTTTGACCATGCAACATGATAAGGTATTAATTCTCGACTTTGGATCTCAATATACTCAACTAATAGCACGCCGTGTACGGGAGCTAAATATATATTGTGAGATTCATCCATTTAATAAAATTCCAACCCATTTAGACGAATTCAAAGCCGTAGTACTTTCGGGTAGTCCGCAATCTGTGAGAGGCGATGCTGCATTGCATCCAGATTTAACAGAAATTCGAGGCCACAAACCCATCTTAGCGGTGTGTTACGGCGCCCAATATTTAGCCCATTTCTCAGGCGGAATTGTAGCCCCTTCTAATACAAGAGAATATGGCCGTGCTAATCTATCTTTTGTAAAAAATAATGAACCTTTTTTTAAAGACGTTAGCTCTGGCAGTCAAGTGTGGATGAGTCATAGTGATACCATTAAAGAGTTACCTACTAACGGGGTTTTATTAGCCAGTACCCATGATGTTGAAAATGCAGCTTATAAAATTGAAGGCGAAACTACATACGCCATTCAATTCCATCCAGAAGTGTATCATTCCACGGATGGAAAAACATTACTCCATAACTTTTTAGTATCCATTGCTGGTCTACAACAAGATTGGACACCAGATTCATTTGTAGATGAAACTGTAGCAGATTTAAAAGCTAAAATTCAAGGGGATAAAGTAGTGCTTGGACTTTCTGGTGGCGTGGATTCAACAGTAGCTGCAATTTTATTACACAAAGCTATTGGAAACAATCTCTACTGCATTTTTGTAAATAATGGACTATTACGAAAAGATGAATTTTCGAGTGTTTTAAAGCAGTATGAAGGAATGGGACTCAATGTGAAAGGCGTTGATGCTTCGGCACGTTTTTTGGATGCGTTATCAGGACTAGAAGACCCAGAACTCAAACGTAAGGCAATTGGTCGTGTGTTTATTGAGGTCTTTGATGACGAAGCTCATATGATTCAAGACGTAAAGTGGTTAGCTCAGGGAACAATTTACCCAGATGTTATTGAAAGTGTATCTGCAACTGGTGGTCCTAGTGCTACCATAAAAAGTCATCATAATGTTGGGGGTTTACCAGATTATATGAAGTTAAATATTGTAGAACCATTAAGAGCTTTATTTAAAGATGAAGTTAGACGTGTTGGTGCGTCTATGGGTATTGATGCCAAGTTATTAGGTCGTCACCCTTTTCCTGGTCCAGGACTAGCTATTCGAATTTTAGGAGATATAACTCCAGAAAAAGTTCGTATATTACAAGAAGTGGACGCTATATTTATCAATGGCCTTAGAGAGTGGGATTTATATGACAAAGTTTGGCAAGCAGGTGCAATGTTACTTCCCGTTAATAGTGTAGGCGTGATGGGCGATGAGCGCACCTATGAAAAATGTGTTGCTTTGAGAGCAGTAGAAAGTACCGATGGAATGACTGCAGATTGGGTAAATTTACCTTATGAATTCCTTCAGAAAACCTCAAACGATATCATTAATAAAGTTAAAGGTGTAAATAGAGTGGTGTATGATATTAGCTCAAAACCTCCTGCAACAATAGAATGGGAATAATGGTTTAAACCCCCTTACAGAGATCTAGTAATTTAGAGTATGAAAAAGTTTTTATTTGTTTTTGGAATTGTTGCTTTTAGTTATTTTGGGTATGCTCAAAATTTAAAAATGCACTCCGTAAAAGAAGGTGAGTCTGTGAAGACAATCGCTAGTTTTTATAAAATAACTCCTGCCGATATCTATGCCTTAAACCCAGATGCAAAATCTGATTTTTCTGTTAATATGGTTTTAATCATTCCAGAAGCTTTTTTGCATCAAACAAATTCTTCAAACGCTACAAAAGAATTGATTTCTTATAAAGTACACAGGGTAAGACGTAAAGAAACCTTATTTAGTATTGCCCAAAAGTTTAATATAACTGTTGAAGATATAAAAGCGCATAATAAAGAGTTGTATTCAAAAAACTTACGCTCTGGGAATAGAATTTATATTCCTAAATTTAAGACGATTTCACAACCTACTGTAAATATAATTCAAAAATATACGGTTTTAGCTAAAGAAGGTAAGTGGCGTATTGCTTATAAATTTGGAATTTCAGTTCCAGAACTTGAAGCTTTAAACCCTAATATGGGACTTTACCCGAAAGCCGGCGAAATTTTGAATGTTCCAAACATTGCGCTTTCAGAAGAAAAGAAAATTGAAGACAAACAGTTTAGCTATTACACCGTTAAGGCCAAAGAAGGGTATTACAGACTTGAGAAAAAACTAGGATTAACTAAAGCGCAATTGGAAACGCTTAATCCTGAATTAATTCAGCAGGGACTAAAATTGGGAATGGTTTTAAAGATTCCAAAGACGAGTGTTCAAAATATTGCTTCAGAATCATTTCCAGTATTAAATCTCGCAGATAGTTTAGTAAATTTTTCACCTAAAACTATTGCTCTTTTGTTACCGTTTAAAGCTCAAAGTATTGATTTCGATTCGCTTAAGCTCTCTAAGGAACAGTTTAAAAGAGACGGGTATATTAATATTTCTACAGATTTTTATTCCGGAGTGGTTATGGCTATGGATTCTGCTAAACGCCTAGGGATTTCAACTAAATTAAACGTATTTGATACCAATGCGAATTCCTTAGATTTAAAAACGATATTACTACAACCCGATTTCTCTAGTTACGATGTTATTCTAGGACCAATTACCCCTGAAAATCTTGAGCTAACAGCAAAGTATGCTCAAAAAAATAATGTTCCTGTTGTCTCTCCTTTTGTTAAAACAAAGAACGTTCATCCCAATTTGTTTCAGACACTTCCTGACGAAAATTGGATGCGGACTAAAATGATTAATTATGTGAAATTGGATACCATTCCGCATCATACATTAATAATTTACGATGCTAAGAATTTAGCGACAGCAAATTATTTAAAATCGTCATTTCCTGAAGCTTCTTTACTAACTTCTGTGAAGGATGAAGATGGTAATGAACAGTTTTATTTAATGTTGGACGCCGTACAACCCATACTTTTATCAGGACGAACAAAAGTTTTTTTAGAATCTAATAATGAAGGATTTGTATCTAATGTAACTAGTATGTTAAATGCAATGAATGGTAAAACTGTTCTAATAGATGAAGAAGAAAATGAAACTGAAATAGAAAGAGAGATAGTTTTGATGACCACCTCTAAAAACAGAGCTTTTGATGGTGTAAATGTTTCTAATTATGATTTATCGAATCTAAACTTCCATTATCCTTCTGTTAATTTTAATTCGCCAATATCTGATGTATTTGAACAGAAGTATTTAATCGAATTTGGAACTTTTCCAAATAAATATGCTATTAGAGGATTTGATTTGACAATGGATATTTTGTTGCGATTGTCTAAATACGGCACACTGTTTACGCAGACGTTCACTTTTCAAACGGCTTATTTAGAAAATAAATTTCAGTACTTTCCACAACCTTATGGCGGCTATAAAAACGAAGCGGGTTATATCCTAAAACACAAAGATTTACATATTGTAAAAGTTCAAGATTAAAAGGTTGTCAACGATTCTAGGGTTTTGATTTGCGTTTTTGCATTTTTATTTTCAGGGTCTATTTCTAAAACTTTTTTGTACATATTTAAAGCTTTTAAATGCTCTCCATTCAGCGCTAATGCCTCTCCAAAACTATCATATACATTGGGGTTATATTTAAATAAATAGGTATTTAGTCCAAAACAAAACAAAGCTTCTTTGTTTCGGTTACTTTGTAACAACACATATCCTAAGGTGTTTAGTTCCTTACTGTTTTGAGCCTTGCTTTTCAGGAGCTTGTAATGCTTATTAAAATTTTTCTGTATTGTATCTAATGACTCGGTGTCAAGTAATTTGAATAAATAATTTGCCCCTTCATAGTTTGGTAGTGAAGGATAGCCAAGAGCAATTTGCGCAACATCTGTTATTAAATCATTTTTTGGAGACTCAACTATACGTGCATATTCGATATTTTCAGATTTAAATATAAAAGCTGGTACGCGATGAATTTGTTGTCCTTTTTCTTCGCCTCCAGGAGATGTTTTATAGCGTTCGTCGTCGTTGTAAAGGCCAATAAATCGCAATTGACTTCTTTTGAGTCCTAGTTCGTCCCATAATTTGACAAATTGAGGCACCCATTTTTTACTATCGCCACACCAAGTGCCTAAGTAGATGTCTACGGATGTATTTTTTAGCTTAGATTTTAATTTTATTCGTTTGTTTGGGAGTTTAAATTCTGAATAATTTTTCAGAAACCAACGACTATATGTACTATCACGTTCTAAATAGTCTAAACTGAATTCCCCGCAAATATGACTATCGCCTTTTGCGTTTTTATAAAAATTAATATCTTGAGAATAAGAGTAGGTGAAAATGGTACAAAGTACCATAACGAGGATAGGTTTCATAAGTTTTAGAATTTGGGGTTCTAGATCAAATGTAGTAGATTTTTACTAAAAAACAAATATTTCCACTAAATACTACAACTGAAAATCGAATTTAGAATCTGATTTTCATGATTGTAAATCAATGGTTTACAAGATCACATCATTCCATTCGATCTGTAGCCCATTCTGTCCAAGAACCATCATAAACAGATTTTTGGTTAGTAAGTACCAGTTCACTTGCTAATAAAATAATACAGGCTGTTATTCCAGATCCACAGCTAAATATCAATGGTCTATTATCTATATTATGGTTTTTAAAAATTTGAACTAAGTCTTCTTGACGTTTATATTTTCCATTTTTAAGTACGGTTTCATATGGGATGTTAATAGAATCCTTTATGGATCCACTTGGAATATCCCGAGGTTCGGGTGCAAGTCCTTTAAATCGATTGTTACTTCTAGCATCAATTAATATTTCGTCTTTCCTTTTAATGTTTCTTTTAATAGCGTCTAAGCTTCTTACAGCATTTGAATTAAAACAGGCTTTAAAATTCCCTAGACTGTAGCTTTTGGGTATTTTTGGTTCCGTAATAAATCCTTTTTTTAGCCAGTCCTTTAATCCACCATTCAAAACATATACTTTTTGATGTCCCATAGCTTTAAACATCCACCAAACTCTTGGGCTAAAAAAAATCCCCAAATCGTCATATATAACAATTACACTAGAATTGTTTATTCCTAATATTCTAGATTCTCTTTTAAACACAGTTGAATTCGGTAGCATATTAGGAAGAGAAGTAGTGGTATCACTAAACTTTTCTTTTAGGTTAAAACTTCTGGCATTCTTAATCTGAATATTCCCATGAAGGTGATCTACTTTTACGAGTTTCGTTTTCTGGCTCGCATCTAAGAGTATTAAATCTTGATCGTTAATGTTGTCATTGAGCCACTCAGAACTTACCAATATTTTCATAATCTATTAAATAAGTTTATTTCCATTTAATACTGCAACCAATACTCGGTTTTTGTTGGCGGGTATTTTCTTTGCTTTCAATTAGACAGTGACTGGCATTTATCAAATCATCTCCGTCTACGGGTATCCCATTCCCTGGTCTAGATGCATCTAATTGTCCTCTATATACGAGCTTTAAATTAGAATCAAAAAGAAAAAAATCAGGTGTACATGTGGCATCATATGCTTTGGCAATGTATTGTGTTTCATCGTATAAATAGGGGAAAGGGTAGTTTTGTTCTGCCGCATGTATTCGCATTTGTTCTGGCCCATCCTGAGGGTAGTGCTCTACATTGTTGCTAGAAATAGCAATCATATTAATCCCTTTTTTTTGTAGGGTATTAGCTAGTGTTACTAAGGTTGTATTGATATGAATTACAAATGGGCAATGGTTGCAAATAAACATCACTAAAGTGCCTTTAGATCCTTTTAAATTGTTTAATGTTTTTATGGAATCTGAAACAGAATCCCATAATTCAAAATGGGGCGCTTCAGTACCTAAAGGAAGCATATTTGAAGGAGTTAGTGCCATTTTTTAGTTTAGTTCTCTCAAATATATAAATATTTGAACCTTTATATCAATCCACAGCTCAAAAATTTATATCTTCAAAGCTCAATTTAGTACGAATACTTATGAGTGAAACAATTACATTTGAAGATTTTTCTAAGATTGACCTACGTGTTGGAACTATAATCGAGGTTAATGATTTTCCTAAAGCGCATAAACCAGCGTATCAATTGACAATAGATTTTGGGGATTTAGGGATAAAAAAAACATCTGCACAGATTACAACTTTATATTCTAAAGCTATTTTATTGAACCGACAAGTTGTAGCGAATGTGAATTTTTCCGAAAAGCAAATTGCTAATTTCATGAGTCAGTGTTTGGTGGTTGGTGCCGTCGATAACTCAAATGTAATTTTGCTATCACCTGAACAACAGGTGCCCAATGGAACACCAATACGTTAATTTGATAAGATCAAAAAAAACCGATACAGAGTAACGGTTTATATGAAATTGTGGATATGGTTAAATATCATCAAAACTAACATCTGTAAAGCTATCAGTTGATGAATCATCTTTTGAATCATCAGAAGTATGTTCTTCTTTAACATAATCTTTTTGATGACGTTCACTGATAACTTCTTGCCCTTTTTCATTAATAATGTAATCTGTCATTTCACTCAAAATTGCATTGAATTCAGTGAAATCTTCCTTGTATAGATAGATTTTATGTTTCTTGTAATGAAAGGATCCGTCATCATTTGTAAACTTTTTACTTTCCGTTACAGTTAAATAATAGTCTCCTGCTTTAGTTGCTCTAACATCAAAAAAATACGTGCGTCTGCCTGCTCTTAAAACTTTTGAATAAATTTCTTCTTGTTCCATAACTTTATAGTATCAATATTAACAAACCATTAGTAGCTGTTATACAATCAAAAGTCTAAAAAATAAATTAAGACACCAACTATTTTTCGATTTTCTTTTCTTGATATGTGTGATTTAAAATTTCAAGAAACTAATTAGAAGATTCTCTCAATTGTTTTTGATAAAGCTCTTTGTAATATCCTTCAACAGAAATAAGTTTGTTATGGGTGCCTTTTTGAGTGATTATTCCATCATTTAAAACGATAATTGTATCCGCATTTTTAGCTGATGAAATTCGGTGACTTACAATGATTGTGGTTTTGTTTTTTGTAACCAGCTCAATATTATTTAAAATTTGTTCTTCGGTTTCTGTATCCACTGCTGAAAGACAATCATCTAAAAGAAGAATTTGAGGTTTTTTAATAAAAGCTCTAGCGATTGAAACACGCTGCTTTTGACCTCCAGAAAGTGTAATGCCACGTTCACCTAAAATAGTATCATATCCTTTTTTAAAATTAATGATATTGTCATGAACAACCGCTTTTTTTGCAGCATCTATAACTTCAGATTCTGTCGCTTTATTATTACCAAATTTGATATTGTTTTTTAAACTGTCAGAAAACAAAAAGGGATCTTGTGGGACAAATCCAATACTCGTTCGTAGTGTATTTAGATTTAACGTTTTGATGGTGTTACCATCAATTTCAATGCTGCCGTTATCAACATCATACAGACGCCCGATTAGCTCAAGAACAGTCGATTTTCCAGAACCTGTATTTCCTATAATTGCAAGTGTTTTTCCTTTTTCAACCTCAAAACTCACCCCTTTTAAGGCTTCAATATTGGTGTCTTCGTAGGTGAAATAAACATCCTTGAAAACAATTTGCCCATTTATAGGAGTTAGTGTTTCATTTGTGTTTTGAATGGATGGCGTTTCTTTCAAAAACTCATTAATTCGCTTTTGAGACGCTTCAGCTTCTTGGACTAAAGAGGTCACCCAACCTATTGAAGCTACTGGCCATGTGAGCATATTCACGTAAATAATAAATTCGGCAATTGTTCCTAAATCTTGAATTTGACCATTCATGTATTGTTTGCCTCCAATGTAAATAACAAGTAGATTACTAGCGCCAATAAGGAGCAACATTAAAGGATAGAAAACGGCTTGTATTTTAGATAAACCCAAACGTTTTTCGCGTTGTGAATTAGCCAAATCGCTAAACGTCTTTTCAGTCTGTGTTTCTAAGGCATAGGCTTTGGTAATCCAAATACCACTAAAAAACTCTTGTGTAGACGACGACAGTGTCGATAAGTGCGCTTGTACAATCGTACTTTGTTTGTGAATGAGTTTGCTCAAAAAGTATATAGAAATTGATAATACAGGTAATGGCAAAATCGTATACAGTGTTAGTGATGGTGCTTTATTGTACATATAAAACAAGGCGACAATAAAAAGCGTTAAGGTGTTGATAGTATACATGACAGCAGGACCTATATACATTCGGACTTTACTAACATCTTCACTGATTCGACTCATTAGATCACCCGTCCGATTTCGTTTATAAAAAGCAATAGAAAGTTGTTGATAGTGATTATATATCTCGTTTTTCAAATCAAATTCAACATAACGAGATACGTTTATTATGGTTTGACGCATTAAAAATGTAAATAGTCCTGTAGCGATTGCGGCTCCAAAAATGTATAAAATATTTAAACTCATTTCATGTCTAAATATTTCCGTACTACGAGGATTTGTTATCTGATCTGAAATTAAAGTAATAGATTTTCCAATTAGTTGTGGGGTGAATAATGCAAAAATCTTAGAAGCAATGGTAATGAGAATCCCCAAGATGATTTGAAACCGATATTTTATAAAATACTTATTTAAGAATTGAAGTTCTTTCATTGGAATAATTAGAGTCTTTATACTCGGCTTTGAGTTAAGTTGTAAAGATACTTGTTTTGATGAAAAAAGACAGTGCGTAAAAAAACATTTTTTTGAATTTTTAGAAGCAAAATAATACTATTTTTGTCAAGCAATTTTTTTGAGAATACTAATTTTAACCAAAGTAAATCAATTCATTTGATTTTAAATATATAAGTTCTTTACGCCATGCTGAATAGAAGACATATCCGTACCAAAGTAATGCAAGTGATTTATGCCTTAAAAAGATCGGAAGATCTGAACATAGCGTCTGAAGAAAAATTTCTAAGCTCTAGTATGGAGAGTATGTATGCACTCTATCTACTAATGTTATCCCTTCTTGTGAAGGTACATGATAGAGCTAAAGACCAACAAGAGAAATCGCAACAAAAACACTTGCTAACTTCCGAGGATTTAAATCCAAACATGAAGTTTATTAAAAACGCATTATTGGTACAATTGACTGAAAGTGTATGTCTTAAAAATGCGTTTGAAAAACATAAAATCACTAATTGGGAGCTAGATAACGAGTATGTAGAAGTTATTTTCAAGTCTATTCTAGAAAGTGATCTTTTTGCGGCATATATGGCTGCAGAATCATCTTCTTATAAGAAAGATCGTAAATTTGTAGTGGAACTATTCAAAGAAGTTATTGCGCCGAATGAAAAACTATACAACTATTTAGAGGATAGAAATTTGACATGGATTGATGATTTGCCAGTAGTAAACACAGCTTTGGTAAAACTTCTAAATAAATCAAAAGAAGAAAATTCTGAAACGTATTTCACTCCACAACTTTTTAAAGACGATGAGGATAAAGCATTTGGTTTAAGTCTTTTGAAGGATACAATTAAAAATTTAGAATCTTATACTGATGAAATTAGTTTAAAAACAAAAAATTGGGATAAAGATCGAATTGCCGATATTGATTTTGTATTACTTCAAATGGCTATTTGTGAGTTCCATAACTTTCCATCCATTCCAACCAAAGTTTCGATAAATGAGTATATCGAAATTGCTAAAGAATATTCAACCCCTAAAAGCAATGTTTTCATAAATGGTGTTCTAGACAAAATTGTTAAAGAGTATGATGAAAATAAAACCTTAAACAAGATAGGGCGTGGTTTAATGTAATTTTTTAATTATATTTATCCGCTCATTCATTTGAGAACAAAACAAAAAATATAAACTGTAATTCATCAATCATGAAAAAATTAATTTTAACTTTAACTGTAGCAAGTCTTGTTGTTTTTACGTCGTGTAAAAAAAACGTAGAAGAAAAAATAAATCAAGAAAACGTCACTAAAGCAGCTGAAAGGGATGCACAAACTTCAGATTTTCCAACGCTATCATTTGATAAAACAACACACGATTTTGGTCAAATAATGAATGGAACACCTGTTGAAACAGTATTCGCCTATACAAACACAGGGAAGTCGCCTTTAGTTGTTACAAATATTAAAAGTACTTGTGGATGTACAGTACCTAAAGACTGGAGTAAAGAGCCATTAATGCCTGGAGCATCATCACAATTTACAGTTAAGTTTAACGGAAAAGGGGCAAACAAAGTCTCTAAAACAATTACGTTAACGACTAATACTGAAAGAGGAAATGAGCAAGTAAGAATTTCTGCGTTTATCACTCCTGATCCAAATGCACCTGTTAAAGTTCCTGGGCAAAAATCACTTAATTTACAATAATCAATTCTAATATAATACTTCAACATGGAAGGTCTTAGTCAGTATACTCCCTTTATTTTGATGGCTGTAGTCGTCTATTTCTTTATGATCGCACCTCAAATGAAGCGTGCCAAAAAAGAAAAAGCGTTTGCCGCAGAACTAAAAAAAGGAAATAAAGTAATCACTAAAAGTGGTATGCACGGAAAAATTGCCGAATTGAATGACAAAGACAACTCCTGTGTCATTGAAACTCTGGCTGGAAAGATTAAATTTGACCGTTCTGCTATTTCAATGGAAATGAGTCAAAAACTTAATTCGCCGCCTCCGGCAAAAAAATAATATCAAAAAAAGCCGCTTAATTAGCGGCTTTTTTTATTTATAACGGTCTTGTGTAAATTCTGCAATTTTACAAATAACTTCAGTTGCACTGAGTATACTCTCCAAAGGAACATATTCGTAGCGTCCATGAAAGTTATGGCCTCCTGCGAAAATATTTGGACAGGGTAGCCCCATAAAACTTAATTGTGAGCCATCCGTTCCACCTCTAATTGGCTTAATCAATGGCTCTATATCTAAGGCTTTCATAGCATCTTCTGCGATGTCAACAATGTGCATTACAGGAATCATCATCTCTTTCATGTTGTAATACTGATCCTTGATTTCAATTTCATAAACAAGGCTTCCAAGCTCACTATTGAGCGTTTCAACTAAATCCACCAAGTACTGTTTTCTGCTTTCAAATTTATTGCGATCATGATCTCTAACGATGTATTGTAATACAGTATCCTCAACTTTACCTTCCATGCTGTGAAGGTGATAAAAGCCTTCATAGCCTTCGGTTTGTTCAGGTGTTTCTTCTTTAGGAAGTGTATCAATAAATTTTGAAGCATAATACATGGAATTGATCATTTTCCCTTTAGCATAGCCAGGGTGAACAATTTTCCCTTTAACTTTTATGACGGCACCTGCCGCATTGAAATTTTCGTATTCAAGTTCCCCGATCTGGCTGCCATCCATTGTATACGCCCAGTCGGCACCAAATTTTTCAACATTAAATTTATGAGCACCACGTCCAATTTCTTCATCGGGTGTAAAGCCAACTTTTAGCTTTCCATGCTTTATTTCAGGATGTTTAATCAGGTATTCCATTGCACTCACAATTTCACAAATACCAGCTTTGTCATCAGCACCCAAAAGGGTTGTGCCGTCTGTAGTAATTAGAGTTTGCCCTTTATATAACAACAGATCTTCAAAATAATCTGGTGATAAAACGATGCTTTCTTTTTCGTTTAAGACAATATCAGTTCCATCATAATTTTCAATAATTTGAGGACTCACATTTTTAGCTGTGAAATCTGGAGAGGTATCAAAATGTGATACAAATCCGATGGTTGGTACATCGTGATCAACATTGGAAGGTAAGGTTGCCATAATGTACGCATTGGAATCAATAGAAACGTCTTGCATGCCAATAGCTTTGAGTTCATCTGCTAGTTTGTTTGCTAAGTCCCATTGCTTTTCACTACTTGGCGTAGAAGTGGAGCTTGGGTCGCTTTCAGTGTCTATTTTTACGTAACTTATAAATCGGTTTAGTATATGCTTTTTGTCTAACATTTAGTTTTGTCTTTTGTCAAAAATAATTAACACATCCTTCAAACACAAGAGTTCGCTTACTTTCTTTTGTATTGTGTCTTTTTAATGTATTTTTGTTGTTAAAATACGCTTCATGTACAAATTAATCATACGTCCAATTCTTTTTAAATTTGACCCAGAAGCTGTTCATTATTTTATTTTTGATGCCATCAAACTGTTGTCACAAATCCCAGGTGTTTCTTTTTTAATTAGATCTCTTTTTCAAGTCAATCACTCTGCTTTAGAACGTAAATTATTCGGGCTAACGTTTAAAAACCCTGTTGGTCTAGCTGCGGGATTTGATAAAAATGCAGTGCTTTACAATGAGCTTGCGAACTTTGGATTTGGATTTATTGAAATAGGCACCGTAACGCCTAAAGCACAAGAAGGTAATCCGAAAAAACGTTTATTTAGACTTCAAGATGATACCGGAATTATCAATCGAATGGGCTTTAATAATGCCGGATTGGAGGCAGCGATTGTCCAATTAAAAAAGAATAAAAAACAACTTATTATAGGCGGAAATATTGGTAAAAACACCCAAACCTCTGCCGAGGGTTATACCGCTGATTATTTGGAGTGTTTTGAAGCCTTACATCCTTATGTAGATTATTTTGTTTTAAATGTAAGTTGTCCAAATGTTGGCAGTCATGCCAAGCTCAACGATAAGGATTATTTAGAGGAATTAATAAAAGCCGTTCAAGCCTTGAATGCTACTTTTGAAGTGTCAAAACCCATCCTTTTAAAAATTGCACCAGATCTCAACACTACTCAATTGGATGAAATTATAGACCTTGTAGAGGAGACCAAAATAGAAGGTGTCATTGCGTCCAATACATCTATTTCTAGAGCGAACCTTAAAACTGATCACACCACTTTAGTAGCGATTGGAAATGGTGGTGTAAGCGGTTTACCGATTAAAGATAAAAGTACTCAAGTTATTAAATATCTGTCTGAAAAAAGTCAGAACGCATTTCCAATCATTGGGGTAGGTGGAATTCATTCTGCACAAGATGCTATAGAAAAAATTAAGGCTGGTGCCGATTTGGTACAAATCTATACAGGCTTTATTTATGAAGGTCCAAATCTTGTTAAGCGCATTAACAAAGCACTTTTGAAGTCAACACTTAAGTCTTAATTAGTTTGAATACCGAAATACTAGTTTCATTTGTAATCGCCACTGCGACCTTGGCAATAAGCCCTGGTCCGGATAATATTTTTGTGCTTATTCAAAGCATCACTTATGGTAAAAAACAAGGAATGGCTGTCGTTTTTGGCTTAATCTCGGGCTGCTTAATTCATACAACTTTTGTGGCTTTTGGGTTGTCCTCTTTGATACAATCTAACGTAGAATTACTTTTTCTTTTAAAACTTTTGGGGACGGGATATATGCTTTATTTAGCTTACCGCGTATTTAGATCTTCAAGTGCCATAAACACAAACGTTACACCAACAGAAAGTAAATCGTTATTAGATTTGTTTAAGCAAGGGTTTGTTATGAATGTAATCAATCCAAAAGTTTCGATTTTTTTTATGGCGTTTTTCCCCGCATTCTTGTTCAGTCAAACACAGTCTTTAGTCCATCAGTTTTATACGCTTGGATTTTTATTTATGACAACATCCTTTTTAATTTTTTCTTTTCTTGTATTTTTTTCAAGTGCTGTGGGATCTATATTAAAATCAAACACAACTTTTCAAGTCATATTAAAATGGGCTCAAATCACAGTTTTTCTAGGAATTGCAATTTTTATATTAATAACACATTAAATACAACCATAATTCATCAGATGGAAAAAATTAAACTGATATGGGACTTTAGAGGACCGGTAGGCGCCCAAACAGCAGCTCATTTCAAAATACATGTATTAGAATTTTTTGCAACAGAAAAACTACTGCTGTTGGATTCTGGTGTAGAATCAGTAAATGAAATGCACCACCTCGCTTATGCGGTTATTGATAAACAAAATCTTGAGGTTATTAAAGCGGCACTAAAACCCAATAGAGGTCAGCTTGTAAAGACAGGCTAGACGTTATTATTTATACGTTTCTAAAAGAGCGTATTGTGCTTCGATAGCAGCTTTAAATTCAGTTTTCATAGTGGCTACAAGTTCTGCAACAGAAGGCGAATCATGAATGTTAGTAACTCCCTGTCCTGCAGACCAAATGGTAGCCCAGGCCTTTGCTTCATTTTCGTGAGCAGTAAGTTCTTTTCCAAAGTCAATCTTCTTTTGTTGACTTAGCATTTCCTCAGTAATACCCATCGCTTCCATACTTGGTCGTAAGAAATTAGCCGCCACTCCAGAAATTGCCGCTGTATAGACCACATCATTTGCACCACTTGAAATTATCATATCTCGATAGGCTTCAGGAGCTTTGCTCTCTTTGGTATTGATAAATCGAGTTCCCATATACGCAACATCGGCTCCCATTTGCATAGCAGAAGCGATATCACGACCATTACTGATACACCCCGAAAGAATTACGGTTTTCTTAAAAAAGCTTTTAATTTCAGCAACTAAAGGCATAGGGTTCAATGTGCCAGCATGACCTCCAGCACCTGCAGCCACCACAATCAGCCCATCTACATTTGCTTCCGCTGCTTTTTCAGCATGTCGTTTTTTGATGACATCATGAAAAACTAAGCCGCCATAACTGTGAATAGCATCCACCAATTGAGGTACCGCTCCTAGAGAAGTGATAATAATTGGTACTTGATGTTTAACGCATATAGCTAGATCTGCTTGTACACGAGGATTGGATTGGTGCACGATTAAATTAACGCCATAAGGCGCGGGTTTTATTCCTGTTTCTTTTTCAAAATCAGCAAGTGCTGTTTTTATTTCGATTAACCATTCTTCAAAACCTTCTGTTGTGCGTTGATTTAATGCTGGAAACGTTCCTACAATACCATTTTTACAACATTCAATAACCAATTTTGGACCTGATATTAAAAACATAGGGGCTGCGATGGCTGGAATAGATAGTTCTTTTATAAATGTTGGTTGACTCATTATATTGATATTTAAAAGCGTTGTTAATTTTTCAATTGCAATATACCATTTGTAAAGCAATTTTTAAATTTAATTTATAAAGTCTAGAGATATTTAATATAAATTCTCAATTTTATGGATTCAAGACATAGTTTGAATTTAGTTGTATATATGTATATTTGATATTTTTAATACTCAATTGGGCATCACCTACATTATGAATAATTTTTTTAGATTTTTACTAGTTCTTGTTTTTTTTGCATGTGAAAATGAACCCTATGTTGGAGGTGATTTACTAGACCCAACAACCATAAACCCTGTTGTTGAACTTTCTAGTTTTTCAATTTTAGCAGAACACAATCCATCACTAACAGAGAATGTAGTGCTCACATTCGATGGGACAGATACCTATACAGCAGCCATTAGATACATATGTGACATAGATCAATTGGTAGTAACCTATGATTTTAATGGTGGTAATGTGACGGTAAACGATAGTGTTCAGACCAACTCACAAACTGCCAATAATTTCAATAAAAGAGTAGCTTATAAATTTTATGATGTTGCAAACGCTGAATTTGAGAGCTTCTTTGTTGAAATTTCATACTTTACAGGTCTTCCCATTATCAATATAAATACTAATAACCAACTTATAGACTCTAAAGATGATTATGTAAATGGATTTGTAACGGTGCAAGGCGGACTAGGCTTTGAGGATATACAAAATCAAGAGATCAAAATTAGAGGTCGTGGAAATTCAACATGGCTTCACCCTAAAAAACCCTACCAACTTAAGTTTTCAGATAAAACCCCTTTTCTTGGGATGGCTAAAGATAAAAAATGGATTTTTCTTGCGGAGTACTCCGATAAGTCGCTCATGCGAAATAAAATAGCACTAGAAATGGGAGCTATAAGTGCACTGGATTGGACACCAGCCTCTGAATATGCTGAGGTATTTGTAAATCAAGTGTATAGCGGAACCTATTTGATCACGCAAAAAGTAGAAGTCAAATCAAATCGTCTCGATTTACCTGATAATGGATATTTGGTAGAAATTGATCAAGATTATCGTTTGGATGACGATGAAGTATTTTTCCAACCTACCATATTCACGCAAAATTATGAGTCCAATGTTTTTAATATTAAAGAACCTGAGGTTGTACTCGATAGTTCTGAATACAACATAATCAAGGACTATGTCAATAACTTTGAAGCGGCCTTATTTGGCGCTAATTTTCAGGATGCTAATATAGGCTATGAGGCATTTATAGATGTCCAGAGTTTTATTGATTGGTATCTAATAATGGAAATCGCTAAATCGGTGGATGCACAATGGTATTCAAGTATTTATTTTAATTATACACCAGGAGATAAACTTAAGATGGGCCCTCTTTGGGATTTTGATTTATCATTTGGAAATGTAGATTATGCAGATGCTACCTATACAGAAGGGTTTTGGATTAAAGACAACCCGTGGTATGAACGTTTATTTGAAGACCCTAATTTTGAACTTCAAGTGAAAGAACGATTTATGTTTTTCTATAACAATCGAAATGAGTTGATTGGTAAAATGAATCAATATAAAACTTACTTGGAGCTGTCGCAATTAGAAAACTATCAAACTTGGCCAACTCTTGGAATCTACGTATGGCCAAACCCTGTGTTTTTTGATACCCATGCTGCTGAAGTTGACCATTTAGAAAACTGGTTTTCATTACGAATGGATTGGTTATATAGTCAGTTTAACTAATCATAACAATAATCTTGTGTGTTGTCATGGAGAACTTACAAGTGTTAATAGTATTGTAAATACAAACAGTTTTGTTTAATTAATAATATATTTGGTTGAACGTAATTATAAATCTCTCTTAAATGAAATCAAAACTCATAACATCGTTTTCACTTGTAGTCCTGTTTTTAATATCTACTAGTTTTATTGTCAAGCCTAAGACACAAGACTTTCAAGCTAAAGCCTATTATTTTTCTAAATCCAAAATGGATCTTGGAAATTGGGGCGCTCGATTGAGTGAGGCGCAGAAAAAAGACGTAGAGGCACGCATGAAAAATAGGCTCGAAAAAGGCTATGTTTTATCCTTTAATAAGGAAGAATCGGTATTTACTGAGGAAGATCAGTTAGATGCTATTTCTGGAGCTACGGATTCGTGGGGTAAAAATTTTGCACCTGGCAAACAATATAAAAATGTAAAAACAAATACTCAACTACAAGAGCAAGAATTTTATGGAAAAAAGTTTTTGGTAAAAGATGTATTACAACCTATAGAATGGAATTTAGAATCCGAAACAAAACAGATTGGAAACTATTCTTGTTTTAAGGCGACTGCCTCAATTCCTACGGATAAACTGACGTGGTACTCTTTTTCATGGGATAAGTTAAGAAACACAGCAGAGTCCGATTCTTCTGAAGTCAAAGAAGTAAAAATGACACAAGTTGAGGCATGGTACACACTTCAAATCCCAGTGCGTCATGGGCCATTAGAATATTGGGGACTTCCAGGGTTGATTTTAGAAGTGAGCGCTGACAACACCACAATGCTTTGTTCAAAACTGGTGCTTAATCCTGATGAAGTTATTGAGATAGAAGCACCTAGCAAAGGAAAAGAAGTTTCTAAAAATGAATATCAAGACATTATCATTAATAAAATGAAAGAGTTTCGTAATAATCGTATGAGGCGTTAATCATTTTACTACATTTAATCTGAGTTTTTTTAGAAGAATGATATTTTTATTTTAATTATTGATAGTGAATACTCCAGAATTTTTAGAATATCGAAAAAATCATATTTTTTACAGGTCAAATTATACTTCACTTTAAATAGTTTTTATATTTACAACATATTTATAAGACGATATTACAAGCGTTGATAACATTAATAATGGACCAAAATAATTTAAAAACCTTAATTCCTTCAACGGCTACTTTTTATAGCCCAGGTTTTACACGTCCCCGTATCACACGCCGCCGCCCTTAGGGTGTTCAATTAGTTTCTGAACTTAGGTGTGTCCGGTTCATCCTTTACAATTTTTTTCAACTTTTTTTTTCAACTTAAATCTTAAATAATGGATATCATTATTGCAGATAAATCACATACAATCCATGCTCAAACTATTTGTGAAGCCATAGAAGCTGCTGCACAAGTTAGAGGCACTGGGATTGCAAAACGTTCCGTAGAATACATAATTTCTAAAATGGAATCTAATAATGCGGTCATTGCCTTAGACGGCTCTGCTTTTGCAGGTTTTTGCTATATAGAAACTTGGAGTCATGATAAATTTGTGGCCAATTCTGGTCTCATTGTACATCCTGACTTTAGAAATCAAGGCTTAGCTAAAAAAATCAAAAAAGTAGTTTTTGAACACTCAAGAGCAAAATATCCTTTAGCAAAAATATTTAGTATTACAACTGGCCTCGCCGTAATGAAACTGAATACTGATTTAGGATATAAACCCGTTACTTTTTCTGAACTTACAGATGAACCATCATTTTGGAAAGGCTGTCAAACATGTAAAAATTATGATGTACTTCAACGTACTTCTCAAAGTATGTGTTTGTGTACAGGCATGTTGTATGATCCAAGTTCCAAACCTGATGTTAGTTCTGAGAAAGTTAAAGAAAAAACATTCCTAAGACTAAAAAGTATCAAGCAAAGCTTGTTTCTTAAAAAACATAAAAAATGAAAAATTCAAAAAAACTAGTCATCGCCTACAGTGGAGGTTTAGATACGTCCTACTGTGCAGTGTCCTTATCAAAAGCGGGTTATGACGTCCATGCCGTCAGTGTTAATACAGGTGGGTTTACAGATAGTGATATTCAAACTATTGAACAAAACGCTTATAAAATGGGCGTTTCAACCTATAAAAATATTCAAGCAGTTACGACCTTTTATCAAAAAGTAGTCAAATATCTTGTCTTTGGAAATGTACTTAAAAACAATACCTATCCATTATCGGTTAGTGCGGAACGTATCGTGCAAGCCATCGAAATTATTGAGTATGCAAAATCGATTGATGCACAATACATTGCCCATGGGAGCACAGGCGCAGGAAACGATCAAGTGCGTTTTGATATGATTTTCCAAACTCTTGCTCCAGAAATCGAAATCATCACACCGATTAGAGACCAAAAACTCACACGACAAGAAGAAATTGCCTACCTAAAATTAAATGGAGTTGATTTGGATTGGGAAAAAGCAAAGTATTCAATTAATAAAGGGCTTTGGGGCACTAGTGTTGGTGGCGATGAAACGTTGACGTCTCATTTGGCGCTTCCAGAATCAGCTTATCCGTCTCAATTAGAATCTAAAACGCCTCAAACTGTAAAACTTTCGTTTACAAAAGGAGAGTTGACGGCGCTTGACGGTATTGAGAACGCACCAGAACTAAACATTCAACAGCTCGATCAAATCGCCTCAAAATATGCGATAGGACGAGATGTTCATGTCGGTGACACTATTGTTGGTATCAAAGGTCGTGTTGGTTTTGAAGCCGCTGCAGCCTTGATTATTGTGAAGGCTCATCATTTATTAGAGAAACATACCTTAACAAAATGGCAGCTTCAACACAAAGATTATTTGTCTAATTTTTATGGGATGCATTTACATGAAGGACAGTATTTAGATCCGGTTATGCGCGATATGGAAGCCTTCCTAGCGAGCAGCCAGAACAGTGTATCAGGAGACGTAGAAATCGTATTAAAACCCTATCATTTTTTAATCAATGGTATTACATCGCCTCATGATTTGATGAATGCTAAGTTTGGAAGTTATGGAGAACTTAACAACGGTTGGACTACGGAAGAAGCGAAGGGTTTTATCAAAATTAATGGCAATCAAAACAGAATTCATCAACACGTAAATTCAGAATTATGATACAAGCAGGAATTATAGGCGGTGCAGGCTACACTGCAGGAGAATTGATTCGATTATTACTCGTGCATTCTAAAGTTGAAATTAATTTTGTGTTTAGTACATCTAGTGCTGGTAAAAAATTAAGTGCTATTCATCAGGACTTAGTAGGCTCAACAGATCAAGTATTTACAGATACTATCCATACAGATGTGGATATTTTATTTTTGTGTTTAGGACATGGAAATTCAAAAGCATTTTTAGAGAAAACTACTTTTTCAAGTGCGACAAAAATTATTGATTTATCAAATGATTTTAGGCTTAGTCAAGATGCCGTATTTCAAGGTAAACACTTTGTATATGGCCTGCCTGAACTGAATACAACCGCCATCCAATCGGCACAATACATTGCGAATCCGGGCTGTTTTGCAACGGCGATTCAATTGGCAATTTTACCTTTAGCAGCCAATGGTTTGGTTAAAGACGCCATTCATGTTAACGCCGTAACAGGTGCAACAGGAGCGGGGACTGCTTTGTCTGCAACTACACATTTTACATGGCGCGTTGATAATTTCTCTCATTATAAAGCCTTTAACCATCAGCATTTGGGTGAGATCCATCAATCTGTAGATGCACTTCAAGAGAATTTAAAGAGTGTGATTCATTTTATACCAAATCGTGGTAACTTTTCAAGAGGTATTTTTGCCACACTTTACACCAAGTATAACGGCACTTTAGACGACGCAAAAACACTTTTTAAAACTTATTATAAGGATGCGGAATTTACTATCATCTCAGATGATAACATCCATTTAAAGCAAGTCGTAAACACCAATAAATGCTTACTTCAATTAGAAGTGCATGACGGGAAACTACTCATTACGAGTGTTATCGACAATTTACTCAAAGGTGCTTCAGGTCAAGCCGTACATAACATGAATTTAATGTACGGTTTTGAAGCCCATTTGGGACTACAACTTAAAGCTAATTATTTTTAACATATACTATTATGGAACGAGCATGTTCGAAATTTCATCACCCATTGGGAAATGATTATTAGCGAACAGCATGTGACATTTGAAAACCAATAAATATATACACATGAAAATAGCAATCATAGGCACAGGAAATTTAGGGAGTTCAATAGCAAAGGGACTTATTACCAACAATGCAATTACAACCTTATATCTTACGAAACGAAATGTAAGTGGTTTAGCAGATTTTGAAGGCTACAAAAATGTCTTTCTAACGGCTGATAACTCTGAAGCTATTCAGAAATCGGATATTATTATTTTAGCAGTTCAGCCTGCACATTTAGAAAAAATACTAATAGATGCTCAACCTTTTTTAACCGAAAAACACGTATTGATTTCTACGATTACTGGATTTTCAATCTCAAGAATTGAAAGTCTAGTAGGAACAGATCAGTTTATCATCCGAGCTATGCCAAATACAGCTATAGCCGTTGGAAAATCGATGACCTGTGTTTGTAGTAACGAAAAAGGCAGTCAACGCCTGGCTGTAGCAGAAGCTATATTTAACCGTTTAGGAACTACTATTTCAATTCCAGAACAACAAATGCAAGCTGCCACCGTGGTTTGTGCGAGCGGGATTGCCTTTTGGATGCGTTTGATTCGAGCGACAACACAAGCAGCGATACAACTTGGTTTTGATGCGGAAGAGGCTCAAAACTTAGCCATGTTTACTTGCGAAGGCGCTGCCAGTCTATTGATCACTTCTGGAAATCATCCAGAACAAGAAATTGACAGAGTAACTACACCAAATGGCTGTACCATTGAAGGCCTCAATGAAATGGAACACAAAGGTTTGAGCTCCTCCCTGATTCAAGGAATGGTAGCCTCATTTGATAAAATTAATAGTATTAAAACCCAGTAGATATGAGTTTATTTGATGTATATCCACTTTTTGATGTCACCCCTGTAAAAGCAAAAGACGTTTTTGTGTATGATGATAAAGGCACTGAATATTTAGATCTTTATGGCGGTCATGCCGTAATTTCAATTGGACATTCCCATCCAGTTTATGTCAATGCATTAACCAACCAACTTCAAAACATTGGGTTTTATAGTAATGCCGTGCAGAATCCAATTCAAAAAAAATTAGCAGATCAATTAGAACAGCAATCTGGATGTAAAGACTATGCGCTGTTTATGTGTAGTTCTGGAGCTGAAGCTAACGAAAATGCCTTAAAATTGGCCTCTTTTCATACGAATAAAGCGACTGTTATTGCCTTCGATAATTCCTTTCATGGACGAACGTCGGCCTGTGTAGCAGCTACGGATAATCCAAAGATTGTAGCGCCTTTAAATGCACAACAACAAGTGCGATTTTTACCACTTGGTGATTTGGAGTTAGTGGAAAACACTTTAAAAGCTGAGCCTATTTGTGCCATTATTATTGAGTGCGTTCAAGGCGTAGGCGGGCTCGATGAAAGTACAACCGAATTTTATAAAGGCCTTGAAATCCTCTGTCATAAATATGACACGGTTTTAATAGCCGATGAGGTACAATCTGGTTTTGGACGAACAGGCGATTTTTTCGCATTTCAAAAACATGGACTGACACCACATATCATTTCAATGGCGAAAGGGATGGGTAATGGGTTTCCAGTTGGAGGTATTTTAATTCATCCATCAATAAAAGCGTCTTACGGATTATTAGGAACTACGTTTGGAGGAAATCATTTGGCAAGCACTGCGGCTTTAGCAGTTTTGGACGTTTTAGAATCTGAGAATTTAATGCAAAATGCTAAAGATATGTCAGCTTATTTTATGGAGAAAGCGAAGGCCGTTCCGCAGCTCAAACAACTCAAAGGTCGAGGTTTGATGCTTGGGTTAGAATTTGATTTTCCTGTAGCTGCACTTCGAAAGAAGCTGCTTTTTGATCATTTTTTATTCACAGGCAGTTCCAAAAACCCTAACCTAATCCGAATTTTACCGCCTTTAACAATTCAAACCGCTCATATCGATACCTTTTTTAATGCTCTAGCACAAGAATTATGAACCAGTATATAAAAATTAATGACCTTCCTTCTATTACTTCAGCAGTACAAGAAGCAATTGCTTTAAAATCGGATCCGTATAAAGATAAACACTTAGGGGCTCAAAAAACCTTAGTAATGTTGTTTTTTAATGCCAGTCTTCGCACCCGTTTAAGTACCGAAAAAGCGGCTAAGCACTTAGGAATGGACGTGATTGTGTTGAATGTTACAGATGCATGGCAATTGGAATTTGAATCCGGGGTAGTCATGAACCTGGATAAATCTGAGCATGTCAAAGAAGCGGCACAGGTGATTTCGCAATATGCGGATATTCTAGCGGTGCGTGCCTTTCCTTCTTTAACAGACAAGGAAAAGGATTTATCCGAATGGATACTCAGTAGTTTTGAAACTTATGCGACGGTGCCTATTGTCAACATGGAAAGTGCCACGGGGCATCCGCTGCAAGCATTGGCAGACGCCATTACGATAGAAGAATTAAAAACGAAGAAAAACCCCAAAGTAGTGCTTTCATGGGCACCACATCCTAAAGTATTACCACATGCGGTCGCCAATTCATTTATAGAAATGATGCAGTCTATAGATGTCGATTTTAGTATTACCCATCCAGAAGGTTATGAGTTAGATTCCGAGATCGTAAAAGATACACCAGTAATTTTTGCACAGGAAGACGCGCTTAAAAATGCTGATTTTGTATATGTTAAAAATTGGAGTAATTATAAAGATTATGGAAGAAACACCTCTCAAGATTCCAATTGGATGATGACCAAAGAAAAATTGGGTTCTGCTCAATTTATGCACTGTTTACCTGTCCGACGAAATGTGGTGGTCGAAGATGCTGTATTGGATAGTGATCAATCCGTTGTGATTGCACAGTCTAATAATAGAACTTATGCAGCTCAACTGGTGTTGAAAAAAATTCTTGAAAATGGATAAAAAGAACACACTTAAAATCATTAAAATAGGGGGGAATGTGATTGATGATGCTCAGGCACTCAGCTTATTTTTATATATATTTTCTTTAATAGAAGGCCCTAAAATCTTGGTGCATGGTGGCGGAAAATCGGCCACTGCCTTGGCTGAACAAACTGGATTAGAAGTTAAAATGATTGATGGCAGACGTATTACAGATGCTGCAACTCTAGAGCTGATTACGATGGTGTATGCGGGTAAAATAAACAAAACAATTATAGCTCAATTACAAGCCTTAGACTGCAACGCAGTCGGTTTTACGGGTGCGGATGGCAATACAATCACTTCTGAAAAACGCCCTGTTTCAACAATTGATTATGGCTTTGTTGGCGATGTCAAACTTGTAGAAACGTCGACTTTGGAGTTGCTATTAAACAATAATATTTCACCCGTGTTTTGTGCTATCACACATGATAAAAATGGACAACTCTTAAATACCAATGCCGATACGATCGCCTCTGAGTTAGCTATTGCATTTGCGGTCCAATTTGAGGTGGAGTTGTACTATTGCTTTGAGAAAAAAGGCGTTTTAAAAGATGTTAATGACGACAATTCTGTAATTCAAACCATTACAAAATCGTCCTATAAAAAATTATTAGATGCCCAGTTAATTTTTTCTGGGATGTTGCCAAAATTAAATAACTGTTTCCATGCTTTGGACCATGAGGTTTCTAAAGTGTGTATCGGTACACCAGAAATGTTGCTTGATTCCAAAGCAATTTTCACAACACTTACCATTCAATGACCCTAAAAAATTTAACATCATCCGCCGTTCAATTATTAAAAGATTTAATTGAAATTCCTTCGTTTTCTTCTGAAGAGCATTTGACTGCTGCACGAATTGAGGCCTGGTTCACGAGTTACAATATTCCGTTTCAACGGTCACAAAATAATATTTGGGCAACTAATGCCGATTTTGATGCGTCCAAACCAACACTACTTTTAAATTCCCATCACGATACCGTTAAACCAAATAATGGGTACACGAAAGATCCGTTTAAGGCACAAGTCATAGACGGCAAACTTTTTGGACTAGGGAGTAATGATGCTGGAGGGTGTTTAGTGGCGTTGATGGCTACATTTACACATTTTTATGCCCAGAAAAATTTAAATTATAATTTTGTTATTGTGGCTTCTGCAGAAGAAGAGAGTAGTGGGGATGCCGGATTAAATAGTATGTTATCGATCATTCCGCATATTGATGTAGCTATCGTAGGAGAGCCTACACTAATGCAATTGGCAGTTTCTGAAAAGGGATTGGTAGTTTTTGATGCGCTTGTTAAAGGAACACCAGGTCATGCCGCTCACCCTAATGCGGATAATGCGATTTATAACGCCATAGAGGTATTACAATGGTTTAAAGATTTTCGATTCAAAAAAGACTCAGATTCTTTAGGACCTGTGAAAATTACCGTAACACAAATCAAGGCTGGAAAACAACACAATGCCATTCCTGCTGCCGTGGAGTTAGTGGTGGATGTTCGTGTTAACGATCAGTATAGTAACAAAGAGATTGTTGAAATTCTTCAAGAAAATGCGCCTTGTGATTCAATTGTCCCAAGAAGTTTACGCTTGAATTCGTCTTCAATTCCTGTGGCGCATCCGTTAGTGCAAGCTGGAATCGCTTTAGGCCGCGAGACTTATGGGTCGCCAACACTTTCAGACCAGTCGGTGCTGAGTTGCCCGTCTTTGAAATTAGGTCCTGGCGATAGCACGCGTTCACACACCGCCGATGAATTCATATACGTCAAAGAAATAGAAGAAGGCATCGCCTTATATATTCAATTATTAACTAAAATAGTATAAGTATGAAACTTTGGGATAAAGGGATTTCAATTGATAAGTTTATTGAAAAATTTACAGTCGGAAATGATCGAGAAATCGACCTTAAAATTGCGAGGTATGATATACAAGCATCATTGGCACATGCGCAAATGTTGGTGAAGATTGGACTGCTCACTGCCGAAGAACTCAGCACTATTGAAGTGGAGTTTTATAGGCTTCAGTCGCAGCTTAGCGAAGGCACTTTTGTGATTGATGCACAGTTTGAAGATATCCATTCCAAACTCGAGTATGAATTGACAAAAGCTTTAGGCGATACAGGTAAAAAAATTCATACGGCGCGCTCAAGAAATGACCAAGTTTTGGTGGCGCTTCAACTGTACTACAAGGCCAATTTAGGGACCATACAACATAAAACCAAAACCTTTTTTGAAACCTTAATAGCCTTAGCAGATACCCACAAATCAGCGTTGCTCCCTGGATATACGCATTTACAAGTCGCTATGCCCTCGTCTTTTGGGTTGTGGTTTTCGGCTTATGCAGAATCGCTTATTGACGATGTATATGTGTTGCAAGCAGCTCAAAAAGTGGTGGATCAAAATCCTCTAGGTTCAGCAGCCGGGTATGGAAGTTCGTTTCCAATTGATAGAGCGTTTACCACCAAAGCGTTAGATTTTAAAACCTTAAAATATAATGTGGTAGCAGCACAAATGAGTCGGGGAAAAAATGAACGTATTATAGCCTCTAGTTTAGGGAATTTAGCCAATACCCTTGGAAAAATGGCAATGGATATATGTTTGTATATGAGTCAGAATTTTGATTTTATTGGATTTCCAGAAGCACTCACCACAGGAAGTAGTATCATGCCGCACAAGAAAAACCCCGATGTTTTTGAGTTGATTCGTGGAAAATGTAACAAGCTTCAAAGCTTGGGTACCGAGATGCTTTTGATTACCAATAATTTACCGAGTGGCTACCATCGTGATTTTCAGTTGTTAAAAGAAAATATGATCCAAGGGTTTGAAGAGTTAGAATCAATTTTAGATATTTTTAATTATGCCATTCAGCAAATCCAAGTTAAAACAATTGATTTGAAGGATCCTAAATACCTCTATCTGTTTACGGTGGATAGTATCAATACTTTGGTAATGCAAGGCGCATCGTTTCGTGAAGCCTATCAAGCCATTGGAGCACAAGTACAGGACGGCACTTATAAAGCGGATACAAGTATTCCACACACGCATTTGGGGAGTATTCACAATTTAGCCTTGGAAGCGATTAGTGCTAAATATCCTGTTCAGGGGATGGGGGATTAAAACTTACATCTCCTTAGTCAGCGACTTGACAATCTTGTTGTTTGCCAAAAACGCTTTTAAAATCACTTTTAGGGCGGTGTAGGTAGGTACGGCCAAAATCATTCCGGTGATGCCAAATAGAATTCCACTAATGATGATGATAAGAAAAATTTCTAGCGGGTGTGACTTTACACTTTTTGAAAAAATTAGGGGTTGACTGACAAAATTATCAAGGAGTTGTGCGATCACATAACCAATAAACACATAAGACGTTTTGGGAAGGATTTCACTTTGAAAATCTAAACCAAGGTTACTACTCATGGTCAAAAACAGCATTAAAAAACAGCCAATTAAAGGGCCTACGTAAGGAATCAAATTCAATAGGGCGCATAGAAACGCTATGACAACGCTATTCTCGATTCCAAAAATCATCAAAATAATAGAATAAATAATAAATAAAATGGTGATTTGAAATACCAGTCCTATAAAATAGCGCGATAACAATTGCTTTATCGTTTCTAAGGAAGCTCTTAGCTTTGTTTCATTTTTTTTGTTGGTGAATACATAGATAGAGTTTTCCATGATTTGAGTATCTTTCATCAAGAAAAACGTAATAAACAACACTGAAAACAACCCTATACTTAAGGAACCAACAGTCCCTACAATTTCATTTAAAAAGTTTGGAATAATATTAATATTTTCAAAAATATCGTAGTGTTTGATTTCATCTAACATATCGATGCCATGAGACAAAAAGAAGGCGTTACTTTGAGTTATTAGGTTTTGAACGGTGTCTTCAAGTTGTTCCAAGTTTAAGAGTGAAAGGTTTTCGCCTTGTTTCACAACCAATGGAATAAAAAGACTGATGAGCCCTATAAATATCAAAAGGAAAAGCCCCATAGTGGTAACGACAGATAAGCCATTAGGAAATTTGAATTTACGTTTTAGAAATAAGTTAAGCGGTCGTCCTAAAAGGGCAATTACAGAAGCGATTGCAATGTAGGCAAGAACAGATTGAATTTTATATAAGAAAAATAGCAATAAAAACACCCCGATGAGAATACCAATGGTCTTTAAAATACTTTTGATTATGAGATTTGAATTCATCACTTTAATATTTGGTATAAATGTAGCAAAAATTTAAAAACCAAACACCATTTTACCAGAGGGTGTTGTAAAGTTATCTTGATAGGTTTTTAGAAACATTACTTTATATGGTATCTCATCCCTAAAAATCCATTCATGCCTTGGTTGGAGTAGTACACATAACTTGGGTCAAATGATAGGGCGTTAGGATTGTTTGGAGTTGCAATTACTTGGCCATTAGTTCCAAATTCAACGTCTTTATCAAAGGGATCAAAAGCGCGAGCGATGCTATTGGCTGCAGGCTTAAAATTGAAAATGTTTTTAATCCCTGCATACAGTTCAATTGTTTTAAAAGTGTATGTCGACTGAAGATTCATGATGTTAATTACGGGACTATTTGGTGCTCGTAAATCGAGATCTCCTAACAATGGTAGTTTCATTGGGCCAATGACCGTTCCAGAAAGATTAAGTGTAATTTTAGGATTGTAAAGTGTATAACTTATGCTGTAATTTCCTGAAAATTTTTCGGTTAAAAAAGGATATTCTGTTTCGTTATTTTCAATAATTTTAGAATCTATATAGGTAGCTCCCATATTTATTTTTAATCCATTTGCAGAGCTGCTATTAATGTTTAAGGTAATGCCCTGAGTTACTGATTTCCCTTCTAAATTACCATAGATAATTTGATTTGGATTGGTGTCATAATCAGGTAAAATTCTATTCGAAAACTCCGTTTTAAATACACTAAGATCTAGGTCAAAAAGAGTTCCATATTTAGAATACAATTTTTGATTCCAGTTAAGATTGACATTCCATGATTTTTCGGGAAGAATAGCTTCGGAAAATATCACGTCTCTTGCTCCAGTAAGGGCTGCATGATCTTCAGTAAATACATTGACGACTCTGTATCCGGTACCAAATCCGAGACGCACAATTGTGCTCTCATCCTTACTTGCCCATTTGTAGTTGAGTCGTGGCGTCCAAATATCTCCATAAATCGAATTTCTATCGTATCTAATTCCACAGAGTAGAGTTTGTGAATTATTTAGTTTCCATTCGTCTTGAACAAAAAGCCCTGGTAAAGAAGTTTGTTGTTCAGTTGCCGTTGCGGGAGTATTGTCGTCATAGTTTGTATACCTAAAGGTTGCCCCAAGTAAAAGCGTATGGTCATTAAAGGATTTAGTGTAAACGCTTTGTAAAAACCCAATGGTTTGTAAGGCATTATACGAAGTTGTGCCATACACTGAGTTTTGGTCATGAGTGTTTAAACTGTATTGAAAAAACAATTGTTCTGAGAGATCATATTTTCCAAAGACTTCAATTCTACTCGTGTAAATACTTTCGCCATAGACCTGGTTACCACCTCTATATTTTGAGCTCCAGTTCAGTTCACCACCCCAGCGATCTTCATAAAAATAGCGAAATGCGATACTGTTTTTTTTGGTTTTAATCGAGTTAAAAATTGAAATCCGGTGTTGTAAGGTCAAATCGGTAAATCCATCTCCATTGTCATCAATGGGATTGGAATAGTTGAAATAATTAACGCCAATTAATCCTTGAATATCTTTTAAGTTATACTTAGCACCCAAATCTACATTTAATTCGCCCCATGAAGTGGTATACGTTTCTATGTTAAATGGATGTACATTTTCGGGACGTTTGGTTATTAAATTAATAACCCCACCAATAGCTTCAGATCCGTATAGAGTAGAAGCAGGGCCTTTTATCACTTCTACTTGTTGTATGAGTGACTGTGGAATTCCCGATAGCCCATATACCGTAGACAGTCCACTGACTAAGGGTAAACCATCAATGAGCACCATTGTATTGGCACCTTCTTGTCCATTAATGTGAATGTCTCCTGTGTTACAAACGTTACAATTAAGTTGTGGTCTAATCCCATTAATACCCTCAATGGCTTCAAAGAAACTCGCTTTGGGAGTGGCTCTAAAAAAATCTGCACTATATAGTTCAACTTGAACAGCACTTTTGAGTTTTGAAACTTGCTGAAGTGTTCCTGAAACGACAACTTCATCCAAACTATCATTTTCGAGTACTATTGTTCCGATATTTGCGGTACTTCCATTGATGTTAAGCACTTTTGGCGTATAGCCAACATACGAAATAACGAGCTTATTTTTACCTGTTGTAGATGCAATAGAAAACTTACCGTTTTCATCGGAAATCGTACTTTTACTGTTTAAGCTGTTATAAATAGTCGCTCCAAAAAGTAAATTATTATCTTGGTCTTTGATAACTCCATTTAACGTTTGGGCTAATGTAGTGTTAGCTAAAAGAAAAATTAGAACGTAAACTATATTATGTTTTAAAACCAAAGTTGTAATTTTATAGAGATTATAAGTAATTGTTCACCACTGTAAAACTAATGAAAAAAACTAAAGAAAAAGAACATTATCTAAAGGAAATGTATAGGCTAGAAACAAGTGATAAAACAATCTCAGTATCAAGTCTTTCGGAAGTATTTGGGATTTCTAAATCATCCGTTTCAAATATGGTTAAAAAGCTAGTAGCGATGGGGCTTTTAAACTCTGCGCCTTATAAGGCGATTGAGCTTACTTTGGAAGGGCGTGAACTGGCGCGTAGTATTGTAGCAAAGCACCGTCTCATTGAGTTATTTCTGGTAGAAATTATGGACTTTGATCCGGAAAATGTACATGAAATTGCAGAAGAAATTGAGCATATAGACAGCCCTCCATTTTTTAGAAAAGTAAAACAAATGCTAAGCCAAAAGGACATTGATCCACACGGCAGTCCAATTCCTGACGTGGAGTTTTAAAACAGCAGCTTAAAAAAAGAGGTCATAAAACGTCTTGAAATTCACGTATTATCCCTAAAAAATAACCATTAGCCCTGTTGTTTTTATGTGATTCTATGAAATATTGTACCTTAGTATACGAGTACTATTAACAGTTGCCTATGTCGGGAATTTGAATTTATTTCGAAAATCAAACTGTTTAAATTAAAACAAATTCTAAAACATTAAATTTACAAAACAAGACTAATGTATTTATATAAACGAAGCCCACTGATTTTATTATTGTTACTAGTATGTAGCTGTAATAGCTCTGACGAAGACACTACACCAACGGCCACCACTGAAGCAGAAAACTGTATAACAGACCAAGTTCTAAATGACGCACGTGGCGACTGTGGCGTTAGCTTAGTATTTACTTCACAATTCCAAGAATCAACTTCGGGAACAACAAGAACAGTAATGTCGAATAGTATTCCTAGTCACAGGGTAGGCCTTTTTGGCGGCGGGATGAATTCATTAAATCCAAATGCAATTTCTGAACAATCTGAAAATTATACGATTAGTTTAAACCCCTCGGTTTCAGCAAATTTTACGCCATTACTTTCAACAACTGGAGCTGGTAGAAATGTTGGACCTCAATATTCTTTTGGAGTGTTATTGAATGGCGTGGAGTTAGATCCCGTAGCTGCCGAACCGTTTCCTCACGAAGGAATGATGAGCCCCAATGTAAATTGGGAATGGAATCTAGAAGCTTTGAATGTAAATTTAGGTTTAGATTGTAATAACGCACATGTGCAACCTACTGGCAAATACCATTATCATGGTTCTCCTGTTCTTTTCTTACAAAACTTAAACATACCAGCCAATCAAATGGCTTTAATTGGGTATGCCGCAGACGGGTTTCCTATTTACTATAAGTATGCATATGCTTCAGCATCTGATACTTCATCTGCTGTGATTGAAATGACATCAAGTTATCAGTTAAAATCTGGGAATAGACCTGGAAATGGAACAGCTGCCCCTTGTGATGTTTACAATGGAATTTATTCTAACGATTATGAGTATGTAGAAAATTTAGGCACACTCGATGAAGCCAATGGCAGAACTGGTATAACACCAGAATATCCAGCAGGAACATACTATTATGTGATTACGGATGCTTTTCCAAGTATTCCTCGATATTTTAGAGGCACTCCCTCAGATGATTTTAAGATTGGAAGATAAATGAGAACTGTTCTACTCTTTTGTTTTTTTTGTCTGTGCAGTAGTTTAGGACATACTCACGAAACGAATGAAGCCTTCTTTACATATATTCAAAAGGAAAACACCGTTGAAATTGAAGTAGAATTCCCTTGGACCATGCGAAATGCGCTGATAGAATTCAATCCTTTACTAGGAAATACAGCCACTAAAATAGAATTTGAAAACACTTTTTCTAGATATATCATAGAAAATATTATTTTAAATGATAAGAATGGCAAATTATTTCAATATCAAGAGTTTAGAGAATTAGAAACTAAAGGCCACTCACATCAAAATAGCTATCTACTAATTTTCAAAGGCACTAATTTATTTGAGGTTACAAATACCACAATGTTTAATGTGAATGACAATCAAGTTAACTATAACAGTATAGCGATTAACTCAAGTGAAACGACTTTCAAAACAAAAAAAAACTCAAATCAGTTCTATATAAACGAAAGTACTACGACTAATTATGGCTACTTTTTACTTCTGATTATCCCTTTAATTTATGGGATTAACTATTTTAATAAAAGCGTTTAGCCTAGAACTTATATTTACAGTTCTACGGTGACTTCATTTTTACGATTAAAAACTTCATAAGGTGCATTATATCCCAAAAATTGAAAGCGGTTCGTGTGCGTTAGTCCTTCTTGATCTAAAGCTTTTATTAATTTCTGTTTATACTGTTCAATTTTTGTATCATTTGCCCAGCCGTTAAAAGAAATAGCTGCAATTGTTTTTGCGGGTTCTTTCTTAAATAGTATTTGCGATTGATCGGGTTGGGGTAAGGTTTCCATATCAAATTTCTTTGGCACCATAAAAGACATCGTCATAGAATCTTCTAAGGACATGGCCACTGGCGAAGTCATCGCTATTTTTTCGTTTCGTTCATTAGCTCCAAAAATATAACCCGCTAAAATAGAAAACCCCTCACTTGAAGCCTCTTTGTAGGATGAGTTAGAAAGTTTAACAGCGCTAAATAAGGATGATTCATACTGACGGACTTCAAATTGGTCATAGGTTTTAGTGACAACATAAGGATACGTTTCAATGTTCCGTTGGCTGCTTAGAGCAAAAAGTTGAATAATGATAAAAGCGACAGCAAGGACGCCAAAAAGTATAGATGCGATTTTCATAAATGTGATGTTATTTATTAGTTTTGAATACAAAAGAAATGAGTCTAGGGATTCCTTTTTCTGGAGTCGTGTCAAACCATTCATTTATTTCCAAGAGTTCAAAGTTATTGTTTTTTGCAGCATTAAGATAGTCTGAAATATGATGGGTATAGACTTCAAGTTCCTCAGTTCCATTTTCAGTTTCATATCGAGCTTTGCTTCCAGAATACTGTTTAAAGGGATGTAATTCACTGATAAAAAACAAACCGTTTGTTTTTAATTTCAAATGAGCTTGATTAAAAATGAAATTTAAATTAGCGATGTGTTCAAGGGTTAGACTTGCCGTTACTAAGTCTGCGAATTGATTTTCGATATCCCAATTTTTGTTGAGGTCTGCACTTTTAAACTGTACTCGAACATCCGTTATTTTCTTTTTAGCAATAAGCAGCATTTCTTCTGAGAAATCAAGCCCAACCACGCATTCGGCTTTGGAAAGCAACCATATCGTATTTTTTGCTGTGCCACAACCGAGTTCTAAGACAGATTTGAACTCGTATTTCTCTAGAGTTTCCGCAGTTGCTTTAAGGTCTAAATCACGAGTCTTATTTTCATTCGTGTCATACTGTTTAGCCCAAGCATTATATGCGACTTCGATGCTCATAAATTTTTGTATTAAATATGGTCTATTGGTTTAATAGTCAAATTTAACAAATAAATTACAAACATAAAATTTGATATTTAAATGATGTTTAAGCAGTTAGTTTAGTCCATACAACCCCAAAAAAAAACCTACACAAGCAAGCTTGGTAGGTTTTGAAATAAAATGAATTGTGACTAATTCAGATTTATTGTACTTCTATATTAAATGTTGCAATAATATCTGATTCTCCACCTGCATCTTCAAGACCTGTATTTGGTTTTTTAGGCTCATGACGCAATGTAAATGTTAATGTTCCAGAACTTACTGCTCCTGCAACCAATGTAAACTCCGTTCCTAGTTTATCACCCTCTGAATCCGGGTTTTCTCCGCTAGTTGTAACATCCAAACCACCTGTTGAAGTATAGAAAAATTGGTGCTCTACGCTTTCCTCTTCAACTTCTTCTGTGATGTCTTCAGCTGGATCTTCAGTTTCGTTAAGTAGTACAATGCTACCACTATATGTGACACCAGTAGCTAAATTACCAGTAGTAATAACCGGTTCGTCAGGGCCATCACCATCCAAGTCACGACTCTGTAAGGTAACTGCTGCGCTCCCGCCGTCAGTAGGGACAAGAGTAACGGTAAGTGTGGTGATCACTTCTTCTTCGTTTACGGCTTCTGGTTGTGGGGCGTCGTCTTTTGAACAGCCGATAAATAATGTACTTACTACTAATGCTAGAGTTAAAAATTTGATCTTTTTCATTGTTTTTGTTTTAATAATTGTTTTAATAATTGATTTTAAGATTTAATATAAAGTTTCTGCCCAAATCATCTGCATAATAGCGCAAACGGTTCAGGTAGTTTCGGTAGGACGTGTTTAACACGTTTGTAACCCTAAGTCCTACCGTTAATTTTGAGTTATGTTTGAGATTAATATCAATACTCGAATTAAAATTAAGCAAGTGATACGCGTCAGGCGTAGAGCTCACATCAATCTCTTTCCATGATTCGATTTCTGGAATATATATATCAAAATTGTTATCAGGATAGTTGTTTTGTTTAAAACTATAAGCACTTTGTAAAGACAAGCGAATGTTATTGAAATCTGAATTTTTATAGACAATTTCATTGCTTATATTTACAGGCGGCATACTGATTAACGAGGTATTAAGCGTTCGATCATAGCCTTTGACTAAAGAGAACTGACTGTTTAAACGATAATTTTCAGTAAAAGCATAGCTGGCATCTACATCAATACCCAATAATTGAGCATTGGTTTGACGGTATTCCCACACTTGAAAATTACCTCTTAACGTCTGTCGGACATCCGTAGGTTCATTAACTATAAAGTCTGAAATGGTATTAATGTAGGGGTTTACACTAAAACTAAATTTATCGCTATGTCTTTGAAATGTCACTGCGACTTTGTGCGCTATTTCCGACTTGAAGCTTAAATCACCCAGCTCAATTCTAGAAGCAGAATGGTGCAAACCTTCACTAAAAAGTTCCGAAGAATTTGGCGCTCTTGAGGCAATGGAATAGTTAAAAAACAACTTATATTTCTCACTAAATACATAGGTTGCTCCGAAGGTTCCTGAGCCATTACTAAATTTTGGTTGTGGATTGGTTAAAATTTGATTAATCAATTTCTCAACCACAATTTCTGGGAAGTGCTGGTCATAATCTCGTGATTCCCAAAAAGATGTTCTATAAAATTTAAAAACATCCATATAAGAGTAGTCATAACGTCCTCCAACTTCAAGAAGTAAGTGATCATTCAATTGGTAATCGACTATGAAATATAGTCCCAAGTCGTACATTTCATAATCAGGGATCAATCGTCTAACGCCTGTACTCGGATTAGCAAAGTTGTGTTGATACTTAGTCATCACACCAGATTTCAAAAGAATTTCATCGTTCAAACGAGATTCTATATCTAATAAAACGGTATGCGTATCTAATTGTAAATCCGATGCCGGCTTGTCTTTGTCATCTCCACGTCTAATATCAAATTCCAAACGATTATTTCTTTGAAAGTCATACTGAAAATTCAGTTTTCCAAAGTTGTCAAATCGTTTAAACCCCTTTATGGTGGCCAAATGATGCGTGACATCTTGCCTCGGTGCTTTAATAGTGTATGTGAAATCGTTTATAATTAAAGGTATATCACTTTCGATGGCTCGATCTTGATCTCTTGCACCGCCTAAATGCGAAGCGATTAAAATACCAAGTTCATTTTTAAAGCGGGAATAGTACCCTTCAATACCATAGTCAAACCGATTAAAACCTACTTTTAAAGCGACATTACTTTCATATACTCCAGTATTACTCAATACGTAATCTGGAGCCTCAAAATCACCAAAACGTTTTAGAGTTCCTTGAAGCGTAGCATACCATCCATTTTTATAACTTTTGGTCAATTTTGAGCTTAATGATAAACCACGACCATTAGTCGTAGTCGTCATCAAACTTCTTCCATACAAGCTATCTTTTACGGGAACTTTTGAAGTTTCAGCAATAATTACACCTCCAACAGCATCTCCACTGTATTGAAGCGCGCCAGCGCCTTTTATGACACTAAGGTTACTAATAGAATTTATATCAACATTAGGTGCATGTTCTGCGCCCCATTCTTGGTCTTCCAAGCGGACCCCATTATTAATAATAGTTACACGACTACTATGAAGCCCATGAATTAATGGTTTTACAACTGTGCTTCCAGTATTTAATGCAGATACCCCGCTCAAACTTTTTAAGGCATCTCCAACTGATCCACTGCTAAATCGCTCCAAATCCTCTTTGTTAATAGTGTGCTCCAGAAGTGTCTTGGATTTGTCGCCATAAGCTTTTCCTTCAATCGTAATTTGATTGAGTTCTTCTAAATGATGCTCCAATTTAAAAGACTTATTGGTATCCCCATAAACTTTAACCGTAAACCCTTTTGTCAAACAATAAGGATGTGAAACCTGTATGTAATATGTAGCATTACAAAGGTTTGAAAACGAATAGGTTCCATCAAAATTGGTCTGAACAGCCTGATCAGTTTCTGCCACAATAAGTGTTACCCCAGTGAGCAATTGCCCATCGTGGATATCTGTTACGGTACCTGAAAGTGAGTTGTTACAATTTTGTGACAACGATGAAATACAGCTAAATAGCAGTATCACAAATACATAGTTGCGCATATAAATTCTTAATTAATATTAAACGTGTCTGTTTGTATATTAAGAAAAAACTGGGGGGCCGCGAAGCTGTTTGTTGGTTAAGGTAGAGAAGTATAACTGTGTTGGTGTGTAGTTTGTACTCACCTTTACAGAAATTTGTATTAAAAGTAGATCAGGATATTTAGCAATATCATAACTGATCGATGTGATATGAAATACACATATTTCACAAGTTTTTTCAGATTTATGGAAATGTGTACTATGGTCATTACACACCACGTCATCGTGTCCCTCAACCATGTGACTAATCTGTATGGCAGTCGGAAACACCAAAGCTAATAAAAGCAATACGGTGGCTATATTTTTTCCAATAGGATTTTTTAGATACATTTTTCCATTAAAATCAATTTGCTAAATTAATAAATAATTTTTTACTTATGGTAAGTTGTCAATTTAAAAGTAAATTAATTTTAATTAAGATTCAATCAAATGGATCAAATCACTAACATTAAACTATTTCATATTAATGAGGTAAGATAGAGATTAAAAACAAATAGTTTTTTCAGCTATTCTTATGATGTTTTAAATATATTTGATAAAAAAATTAGCAATGAATATAATCGCTTCTCCCTTTACTTTACCAAATGGCTCTGTTTTAAAAAATAGAATTGCAAAATCTGCCATGAGTGAAAATTTTGGCACCCGACATCATGCTCCTAGTCAAGGCTTAATACATGCGTATCGGGTTTGGGCTAAAGGGAATCCAGGATTGCTTATTACTGGAAATGTGATGGTAGACGCGAAGGCATTGGGTGAAGCCCGTAATGTTGTTGTCGAAGACTACAAACATTTTGAGTTGTTAAAAGAATGGGCAAAATCCGTGGAAGGCACTGGAGTACATCTTTGGCCTCAAATAAACCATCCAGGGAGGCAGGCTTTTGCAGCAATTAATAGAGAAGTAGTAGCGCCCTCTGCGATACCACTAAAAATGGGAAGTGCCTCTAAGATGTTTAAGGTGCCATCTGCATTGACAGAGGATGCTATTTGGGACATTATAAAACGCTTTGGGAACACCGCAAGAATTCTGAAAGAAGCGGGGTTTACAGGTTGTCAGATTCATGGAGCTCACGGCTACTTGGTCAGTCAATTTTTATCTCCTAATAGCAATATTCGAACTGATCAGTGGGGTGGGTCTTTAACTAATAGAGCCCGTTTTGTTTTAGAGGTTTATCGTGAAATTCGCCGACAAGTGGGAGTGGAGTATCCCATAGGTATTAAGATTAATTCTGCAGATTTTCAGCGCGGTGGGTTTACAGAAAACGCCTCTATGGAAGTGATTCGTCTTCTAGGGAATGAAGGAATTGATTTGGTTGAAATTTCTGGCGGAACTTATGAAAAGCCCGCTATGATTCAGGGAGATCGTAAAAAAAGTACCATAATACGTGAAGCCTATTTCTTAGATTATATTGAAAAAGCCCGAAAATTGATTAAAACACCATTGTTACTCACGGGGGGGTTTCGATCTGTATCGGTCATGGATCAAGCTTTAGAAGATGGTCATTTGGATGTTATCGGATTGGCTAGACCATTTTGTTTGTATCCGAACTTAGCGAATCAAATTTTTGAAGGATCTGTAAAACGATTTGAAGCACCGATCCCCAAAATAGGAGTGAAGTTTTTAGATCAACTTGGTGGTGTGGAACTACCTTGGTATGAACTTCAAATTCAGCGCATCGGAAAAGGAAAATCGCCTAAAACTAAGCTGCCTGGCATTTTGGCTTTCTGGTTTAGCTTGAAGAGTTTGTATGTTAAATCGTTTTGGAAAAATAAATAAGTTTACATAAAACTCTAGCAACTTAATGCGATTTAGTACTAAGAAAACCCCATAGTTCAGCTGCCATCTCAAAATCTGCATTTTGATCTTTAATAACAAATAAGTAGATATTACAATGTCTTTCTAAAATACTTGGCTTGGTATGTCCGCTATTTTACACACCCGCTATAAAAATCTTGTTTGAATTGTTTTTATGAAATGAACTTTTAGAAGTTATTTAGTTCCTAATATTGTAGGGTTTCTATATCTTTAAACTTATAAATCCGAAAATTAAATGTTTTTGATTTATGGAATTATAATAACTGGTTATTTTTTAGCAAACCTTAAAATGATTTGTTTGTTAATAACGATAAAATAAATCCCCGGTTTTAAGCCTTTCACATTAATTTTAGAATTAGGCTCAAGCACAGCTTTTATGATTAACTGCCCTGTAAAACTATAAATAGCATATGGCGTAGTTTCAACAATATTTGAAATTTTAATAAAATCTAAACCTGGATTTGGATAAGCCTTAATTCCTAAATACTTATCATCAAAATTTGAAAGAGATAAACTTGAGTCCTCAACATTCACTGTTCTTGTCTTTTCAACGGCAGGATTCCCAGCGGAATCATTCACATTGTAAGTAACCGTATAAACTCCAACACTATTTATATTTACAGGATTTTCAGTTACAATATTTTCAGTAATAATTCCATCAACATTATCATTTGCAGTTGCTCCTGCATCTCTATAAACAGATCCTATTTCTATAGTTACAGTAGCATCCCCATTAAGAGTTATTATTGGAGGGGTGGAATCTACCACGTTGACTGTTATATTATAAAATGGTTGTGCAGGAAGATTGTTTGAATCATAAATAGCAGCATTTACGGCAGTATTTAAAGATGCGTATGTTAAAGTAATTGTTTGCGCTAAATTTAAACTTTCTGTTGGAGTAATTTCTATCGTATTATCTACAATAGATACCTCAGAGATTGCAACTGAGCTATTATTGTTTTTCAAGTCAAATGAACTGTCAGTCACCGAAGATGAATTATTAATCACCAGACTCAAATCATCTAAAAAAGACACAACTACCTTGTTGTTAGCTTCGTCATAAATTAGGGCTGTTTCATTTATTACAGGACCATAGCCACTAGTACCTCCATAAAACTCTTTGTTAATGGCTGCATACCATCGGGTTGCATATTCTAACATATCTGAATCTGATTTAAAATGTAAGGTATCTCCTCCTTCATCAGAAAGATCAATATCATATGTTGCTGGCCCTAACAATGCATTTGAATTGTTTTTAATAACTTCTACTTGTGCTGCTCTTATGATATCATTTCCTGATTTGTTACTGTGTCCTAATTGACCAATCATTGTTTTTGTACCCGAGAAATCTGTTTCAATTGCATTAACAATCGTTGTTAATCCAGTTTCATAGTCAGATTGACTAGTTCCAGCTAGTGAATCAGATTCCCCTTGAAAAAATAATACGCCTGCTATACTACCACCCACAGCAGTTATTCGCCTGTGCATAGATCCATATAGTGTTGTAGCAGCTGTGTGGTCTGCTCCAGGCTGCCATTGTGAGATTGATGTTCCTCCTTTAGCAGTGGGTACAAATGCAACTGGCACTCCTGTATTTTCAAGAATAAAAGTAGCTAAAATTGGCCATGGCGAACCTTTTGCATTACCATCACTACTAACATTGTCTATTTGTCCTGAATTATTATCTGTAGCATCAGTAAGGTTTTTCCAAACATCATCATTTCCAAAAAGACTAGCCTTAAGAGTTGCATGAGAATATGAGTTTAATGTTGTTCCACGCCCTGAAGCATTACTTTGCCCACTAACGATAAAAATATCACCAATTCCTACATTATCTATGTTATGATTTACATCTGGTGTTGCTCCAAAGCGGACGTTTAGGATTCCCTGCCCAGTAATTTGATTTTGTAATATTCCTGAAAAAGTTCCTCTAGAGGGATTTGAATCTAAAACTACATAATCTCCTCCATTAAAACGGGCTTCAATCGTTGTTGGTGATCCGGTGTATGTTCCAGAAATTGAAATATCAGCTTGATTTGAGTGGTTTCTCTGAAAAACCTGATATTGATATACATTATTAATAGTTAATGATGAACTGATGGTTAATTTAGGCTGATCAACCAGTGTTACCCTACAAGCGCCAGATATTCCAGCGATTACTTTATAGGTTGTAGAAGGAGCTCCTGTTGGCACATTTTCCTGTAGTAGTGTAAGATCTAAATCTGAAGCGCTAGCCCCTTGAGTAGCGATGACTTGTGGAGACAACGAATTCTCGCTTTCATCTACCAGTTCATAGGTAATATTGGCAAGGGCATTGGTAATGGTAAAGACTGCATCACCAGCAGAATAAGTAACATCACTTACAGCGAGTGATTGATTAGCCACATCATCTAGTACAGGATTTGCTGTTATAGCGGTTCCTATAGCTTGACCAGTAACGGCAATGGTAGGTATACCATCACTATTTATGGTAGTTCCTAAATTTTGTATTACAGCTGAGTTATATTCACCAATATAGAAACCTCCTGTATTTCCACCAGGCATTGAAGAATTTACTAGGTCTGAGTTTGTATAACCTGCAGCACCTTCAATAGCATCTGAACATCCGTCTCCGTCAGAATCTAAGTCCAATCTGTTGAGAATACCGTCACCGTCTGTATCATCATCACCCTCTGTTGCATCTAAAACACCATCATTATCATCATCTAAATCAATAGCATCAGCAACGCCATCGCTATCACTGTCAGTATCATTAGCTGTTGTTTTATTACTATTATAAATCACATCATCTATGTATGTATTTGTCGTTGAGTTCGAATAACCTCTTACAAATTGAGTTTTTCCTGATGTATATGTAGTATTTTCAACTTGAATTATTTGTGTAAATGTTGTACCATCGTTTGAATATTCAAACGTTAGAGTTGCTCCTTCAACTATGGTCCGATACCATCTGGGGATGTTGATTCCAGAAGCATTTAAACCTTTTTTAACAATTAAACTATAACCTGAGGCATTGGATGTATAAATACGTATGTCGCTGAAATTTGCATTTACTTGAAATAAATACCCTTGCATTGCGCCTGGGTTACGTGTATTAGATCCTGATCCTCGAAGTATAAAACCCGAACGTCCGGCGGTTATGTAGGTCTCTTTCCATGTTATTGAATAATCGTTGTTTTCAGGGAATAAATCCATAGTAACAGAGGATGTGTTTCCTGAAGCTGAAACAGGTTTTAAAGTTTTAGTACGCGTTTGGTCTTCATCTATCGTATAGATACCATTATTAACTGTTACATTTGATGGTGTTTCACCCGTTATGTCGGATTCGAAGTCATAGGTTATCACTGTTTGGGCAGTAGTACTTAACTGAGTTGCTAGCAAACATATTATAACTAATAAAAATTTATTAATTTCTTTTTTCATAAACTAAAATTGGTTGTGATTCAAAAATATAAAATATAAGTCATAAATTGATTATGCTTTACAAAATTTTGAAGATTATTACAAAACTAAAAAAAGAAATTAAAAAATAATTAAAGTATTAAAATACGGAACTCAGGAAATTATTGACGTTTTTTTTAATTATCATAAATACCACTTTAGTCTTTAAAACCTTTTTTAAATCAAATTGTTAACAGGCACTTTTTTTTAGCTTTATATTCTTTTAAATCATTTTATTTTCTCAAAAAAGAGAGAGCACTGGATCTGTATTAGACGAACATACTTGGTAAGTTTTTTGAATTTTAATTCGCATTCGCACTGTGCTTAATCGTGGAGCGGAAGGGAGAAAAGTCGAACCCTTTTGGTAAGGATTTGGAAAAATTAAACAGAAAACGCCAAGATGGTTTCTCAAAGAGATGGTACCACCATTCCACAAGTTACTGATTCAACTCAGTGGGAAAGCCAAACCACAGGTACTTGGGCTTATTATAATAATGACTCCACAAAACCAAGACTTTATAATTGGTATGCTGTAATGGGTTTACACAAAAACAGCCCTTGCTTTTTGTCTTAGAATTCAATCATTAGACTTACATTTGCGAAAAACCAATAATCGCTTCCCGGTAATCCCTGTCCATTAAATGTACCGTTCCATGCATTTTGACTCGGCCTAAAACCCAAGGGGCTAATCCATTATTTCCCATCCATTCTCCTGAACCAGGTGTGCCATTTTGAATAGTACTTAAGGATTGTCCATCAGAGAGCATCTGAAAGCTTATAACGCATAGAATAAACAACACTATACGTGTCGAGTTAGTAGAATTTAACATCAAAATATAAGTTTAAAATTGGTTTGTACTGTAATTTAAATAATTAACTAACCAAATAGTTTATTACTAAACTCTGTACATTGACCTGGGTTAAGAAATGTGAATTATTTTTCAGCTAATCGTTATTTTATTCAACTTAAGCCTTTAGGACTGACTCCTAAGTAAGAGGCTATCATAAATTGGGGGATCTTTTCAATTATTTTAGACTCACTAATCAACAGATCCAAATAACGTTCTTCAGCGATGAGGGTCTCCTTGCAATCTTTTGGAGTTCCACTGTGGACAGTACGAATAACGCATGGTACCGCTACCTGTTCAGCGGTTACAGTTACCTAGTCAGGACCAACGTCAACAAGCATTACGGCTTTTCAGTGCGTTTTGTTAGGGATTAAAATTTTGACTCTTGACTCTTTAAGGGGCTGCCTTGTGTAGCCCCATCTTTTAGACCATAGGCATATCTTCCTTCTTTAATTCAGCTATTTGTAAACCACGTAAATAGGTTAGACTAACATTTATAGACGAATGCCCCTTAGCTTTCTGTAGGTTGGTTATAGAGTGGATGATAACTGAAAAAGCACTATAATACATCGCATTACAGTGCTTTATTTCTTAAAAAAGGTATCCCTTTTGTGTATTATTCTCCTTTAAGTATTTTTTTTAAACGCCTCTAAATCAAATTCATTTCCATAAAAGAGCGTGCTCATTTTCATAATATCAGCAGTAATGAGAACAGCAGTTATCATAAATTAAAATAATTAATCAAGTAGTCTTCGCTGAAAAAATTTGGGTACAGATGTTTAGCTGATTCCATATACTTAGTTTTATAAAAAGTCTTATTTTTTTTTGAGTAATGGTATTTGAGAATGTAGACGTATTGTAGCATAAAAGTCTCATAGGGTCGTGAAAAATTATCAAATGAAATGGATTTAATCCATAAGTTTAAGTTCTTATCATCTTGACGGTATTTAAACAAAACCATAGCCATCAACCCAAAGTGTTCATAATGTTCAAATTTATAAAACTT